>OIYG01001611.1_pt1 | contig 16368 bp, 16 predicted proteins | sample 1587861 | NCBI WGS metagenome assembly OIYG01 (sample SAMN03283272) | human gut metagenome | biome: human-associated habitat; material: feces | host: Homo sapiens | place: Peru | collected 2012 | reverse complement strand
GTATGAATCGTTTGTAAAATAAAATGTTGCCATTGTTTACTCCTCGTTGAATTATTCAAATGCATCTTTATTCGCTTTATACGCTACATAAGCATCCATCAAAGCTGACACATTATCGATTTTTTTATCTCGTCTATCTTTCAATAGTTTTCTATTACCATTTGTATCCATCAGAGTAATGCAATTTCCCATTGTGAACGACATTAAAGATTCATCGAAAAGCAGCATTCTTTGTTCGGCTAGTGTTTTCAGCTCTCCTAATGGCACAGACTCTGTTTTTGCACCTTGGATTACTTTTTCAACGCCATATTGCCCATTCTCTCTTATCCATCTTCCTATGAAGGATTGAGCATTATATGGATCGAATCCGACAGAACGAACATCATAACCTTGGTTTAATATATGCTGATCTAAATCGTCATACACATCCTCAAGGTCTAATACTGTTCCTTCCAATACGATAAGAGTTCCTTCTTTCATAAACTCGTCGTATTTCAGTCTCATCGCAGCTGGTAACTTTGCTAAAGTAAGACTGGTAATATAACTTCTCGTTTTAATTCCAAATGACCCATTTGATAGAGGAAATAAAAAGGTGAATGCACAGAAGTCATCACCTTGTGATAAGTCAATTCCAAGTGAGCAAGGCATTTGCCAGAAGTCTCTTCTTCTATGGGGAAGGGTTTCTTCATAAGTAAAGAAGTATGTATAACCTTCCATTGGAATTCCAAATCGTTTTGCTAAAATATCGTTTCTCGTTGACGGATTTTTCTCAGCCCTTTCAACATCTAATTGGTATGTTTCATAAGTTACTGTTTGGCCTAGATTAGGATTTGCTTTAAGCCACATGGCCGGATTATTAACCTCTGAAATATCATCTAATTTGTAATACCAGATTGATACATGTGGGTTGTTGTATTCTCCTTTAAGAATTCTTTCTAGTTCCATTTTGACCGTATCGCCAGCACTATTTCTAACAGTACCTTCAGAACTTGTAGCTACTATTAAATAATCGTCAAGTTTAGATGCACCTTGTTCAATAGCACCTACAACATCCTCTCTAATATCTCCTGATAACCATTCATCAACTGTGGCCACTTTAGGTCTTAAACCTTGAAGCTTATCAATGCTCATCGGACGAGATTCAATAATCGAACCGGTCATAAAGTTTTCTATACCCTTTTTAGTTGAAGCAAGTTTAACCCTATTCGCTCTCGAACCAGTGGTATTTTGTAAAGAACCCTCTGTTAAGAATTGAAACAAAGGACCTCTCGCTCTAGTGATTGCCGTTCTTATAGGTGATAAAACTTCATCCGATTGACGAATTGTTGGTGCTGTAGCTATTTGTGTGGTTGTCGTTCCATCAACAACTAAAAAGTACGCCTGAATACATGCATCATACATGGATTTAGCCGCACCACGAGAAATAATTAAATATTGTTTATTAATTAAACGCTTTTTTATTCGTTTTCTTTCATATCGACCACTGGAACCATCTTTTCCAGGAACATAAACACTTCTGTCAACAAAATAATACCATCCAAATACTTGTTCACCCCATAATTTAAATGCATCCAATAAATGGAGATCAGCACCATCAGTTAGTGTCAATTCATTTTCACAAAAAGCAACCCATCCTTCTACTGCCTTATCGTCATAGAATAATGCCGGGTTTGCAATATTGTCATCTATGCGATTCATCTCCATTGAGATTTCTCTGCATACTGGAATTTCTCCTCTGATAACTGCCTCTCGAAATTTGCCATAGTAATATGGCACCGCTTTATTTGATAATGCCATATAACCTCCTCTTTAAATTATTTTGAACTTGTGCTATTATTAAAAATATGAATGAATTAGAACTTAAAAAAGAATTAGGTATCACTGATTTTAGACATATGTCTAAAGACAAGTTACTGACTTTTGCTTCGAATATCGACAAATTAGACCCAGAAGTTGCAAAAGCTATAATTAGTCAATTTCCAGAATTCAAATCATATATGCTCTCACTTGTAGACATATTCAAAGAGCAAACTAATAATCTTATGGAATCTGGAAACAAAGTTTCTAAAAATACACATGACGCAATACAATCCATAATTGATGCTATAACTTGGGAATTACAAAATACTGAATTAAATGCCGAACAGCGAAGTAAATGTGAAGATATGCTAATGGAGTTAGCCAAAATATGTGTGAGCCTTGACGGAAACAATAAAAACTTTTTGCAAGATTCCCTAAACAAGATAATAGGCGGGTTACTAGGTTTTGGTGTTCTAGCTGCTGGTCTTTTAGGCTTTGCAATAAACCTAAAGAAAGAAGATTGAGGATTTTCGGTTAATCCTCTTTTTATTTACTCACTTTCCATGGGCATGTATCGTTTGCTCTGCGTATAACCATATCGTCATCTATTAATGAAAAATCTCCATAATGGATTGCTTGATGAGTGTCAAATGATACACAGATTAAATTCTCAGGATTAACAATAATTGGATCTCTATTTAATATATCGTTTTTTGTTATTGGATTTAAATGATGAATGTATATAGGCCCAGTAATAGGTCTATTAGGTAAAGCTAAATCGCACCCATTATCCCTAATGATGATAAGATTTCTTAAATCTTTCCACTCTTTTGTTTTATAAAAAATTTGATTTAAATATCTACTTCCACCAAATGTTGTATCTGCAACGTTTCCATTTAAAGACACATACTCAAATCGTTCCTTAAATGTCTCGAATTTAATCAATTCCGAATATGTCCGAGTCATCATCAGAATTAGCTCCTGAATATGTTTTCATTGCAGATAAGGCTTTGCCCATAAGTTCTTCAACTCTTCTAGATGATTCTATAGCTTCTGTCTTAGCTGCTAATAACTTTTTTTGTTCTCTCATTATCTCTTTCTTTTCTCTTTCCATAGTTGAGCCAAGTTTTAGATAATGTGTAATAACTTGAGAAGATGCGGTCCCTTCCATTAACTGCTTTTCTGCAAGATCTATAGCTAAAGAAACCATTTGACTTTCCCTAGCCTCTAATGTTCGAGCTGGTGGTCGTCTCTTAGATGAGATGCCGTCAGCATTTGTTCTTTTTTTAGGCATTTCACTCCACCTTTTCCTTTCTTTAAATATCATTGTTCTAATGTTTTAAACACTTTCGCATGACTTTTTACAGCTAGCATTGAGGGAGGTATTTTATACTTAGAAATAAGAAGGTAATTTGGAGACCAAATAGGGCAAAAAGAACAAAAAGCCTGATGTAAATGTAGGAAATACTCAATACTAGCTGTAAAAAGGTCTCCCAAAAATATCCACCGGAGGAAATTTTAGGAGGCCGGCGATTTTGAAGGGGGTGTATTTTTTCTTGCCCCCCCCTCCTATGCCTTAAGTAATAGTGTAGTTTCATTACTTAAAGCATAGTTTTATTAGAATTAAAGTTCTGTTTATTTAATTATTGTTTTATTGTTACATTGTTTTTCTTTTTAAATTAAACAATGGCAACCATGTGCTATAGCACTTGTTTGGTTTCAGTTTTTAAATGCAATTTTCCATTTGGTTTTCCTTTGATTGCTTTCATATACACTCCAAATGATTTGTATTTTACAATGTAATCGATAGCGTCTTCGATAATTTTGTTGTTTTCTTCATCTGTAAAAGCATCTGATGTGTCAGCAAATTGTGCTAAGTATGCAGGTGAATTTGTACCTAAAAGAATTTCATCATTGTACCATTCATCATACTCAGTAAAAGGATCATAATGGTTGTCAACTGAAGTTAGCATTACATCTGATGTCATACTTGTCCTTTCTCCAAACATTATTTAGTTTGCAACTAAAGCTTTAGAAACAGTTGCAGATGAAACTCCTAATCTTTCAGCAATGTCAGCTTGTGTGTAGCCAGCAGCAGCCATTGAATTAGCAAGAGTGACCATAGAAGCTGTCATAACACCTGTTGCATGAGGGGTTGCTCTTTGTTTTAAGGCATCGGAGTCGGTATTGTCTAAGATACGTCTTAGTTTATTGTCCGATATTGCACCTGCTTGGATTGCTTCCCATTCTTTGTCAGTAATATTGATGTATGGTTTCTTAGCCCCTACCCTACCCCTAGCTATGATAAGACACTGACCTTTTGCTTTCTTTTTGTGTTCATTGTCCATATTAGGGTCTTCTTTCAACCTTTCAGAAAATAGTTTATTAGCTACTAGTTGCGCTTTTCTTTCCTTAGGTGCATTCTTTAAGGCTTGATTTAATTTTGCATTCAAAGTACCAACTTCAACAGAATATTTTTTCTTTGCTTCTGGGTCATATTTAAGATTTGGTGTTCTTAAATATTCTTTTCTAGCAGCATTGGCTAAAGCTTTCTGCTTATTAGCATAATCAGCATAAATGCCTTCCATATCTGTACCAGGAGTAGCTTTACTTCCGCCTGATGTCAAAGTGTAAGCATCTTTAACTGTCTGCATTCTAGGAACTTCTTTAGTGACAACTACAGTTTTACCCTTTTTGTCAGTATAAGTTCTTCCTGTCTCTTTAAATATCCGTTCACCTGTTTGAGGGTCTGTATTTCCAGGATGAATTCCATTAATTTGTTTTGTTTCATTTATTCTATATGGAGCGCTAGCTCTGGATATCAGTGTTTTAGAACCAGCAGTAGCACGACCTTGGTACTTCTTCTTTAATTCAACAATATCATTGTCTCTTGCTGATTTTTTATAATCTAGATTGTGCTTTTGAGCATCAATAACAACCATTGAATGCTTAACAGCTCTTGCTAATTCATCATTAGTTGCTCCTTGCAAAGTCATATCGGTAATAAGGTTTGTGATTTTACCCATTTCCAATTGCTTAGTTCTGTCAGCCATTTTTGGCATTCCAGAATATCCTGGATATGACTCTTTAGGGTCAAAGTTTTTAAGCTCTTTTAAAGAAGGAGCGCTCTTGATATTAACTTTTGAACTTGTTGGAATGACTAAAACAGTATCTCCATCAAAATCTGCTCCAGATAATTTGGCAGCAACCTTACTGTTTATACCAACAGCATCAGTAGCGTTTCTCATTGTTTTTGTAGCTGAAGTATTGTGATTTTTAACTACCAACTCAGGAATTTCAAACACACCACCATGTGGAAATCTTACCAGTGCAACCGTTGTTCCTTCTTTTAAATGAGGTGCATAAATCTCATTATCTTTTAAATCAGGAACTGGTAATATAACTTTAGTTGCTTGACCAGGAAATGGTGCTGCTTTGAGTTCGGTTGCAGCAGTATCACATTGATTCGCAAACTCTTCTAATAATTTCTTTTTAATAGTTGGATTTGTTAATGAACATATTTCATCAAATTCACTTTTAGAAAATTGATTTGCTAATTCTAATTGCCTTTTTGCTAATTTGACAGATTGTTTGCTTAAGAATTGAGATGGTAAATTCTTGCTCCATGCAGACCAATCACCTTCTTCATTAACAACGTTCAATGCAGAAAGTTTCTCTTTACCATCTTTGTCTTTGTAATATCTTTGTACCAATCTTAATGTATCTGCATCTTTAATGCTTGCCCCAAATGGGTTATTTGGATCAGATTTCATTGGTTTTAACACCTGCTTGGCATCTGGATTATCTTTAACGATTAGTGGAGTTCCTTCATGCTTATTGGTATTAAATCGAATATCGACACCTTGTGGTAAGTCATCTGCATATCTAGCAACACCTTTTATGAAGTGGGTTCCATCAACTGCAATTCTCACTTGAGCATACTGTGCTCTTCCTAATGAAATATCAGGAACACCACGTCTAAGCTCTATTAGACCATCTTGTTCGCTTCCACCATTTTCAGCATAAACTACTTGAATTCTATTAGAATCAACACTTGTTGGTGGTAATGCTTTTAATGATTTTACATTTCCATCTGTATCAATTACTTTTTCATCTAAAGTATGAATATCAGCTTTATGCTCTTGCAATTCTTTATATGTTACTCCTGGTGGAACTAAAACAGACACAGTTGTTAAGTGGTCTGTTGTCATCTGTGGAGTATATATCTTATGAACAGAATATCCTTCTGCTTTTAACATCTCCAATGCAGTTGTTAGTCTAGTATCTGTTGTATTGAGTTCTAATTCAGTTCCAGGGCCTACATCGACATATTTTTTCTCATCAACATATTCTTTTAACGTATCTGCAATTTTCTGAGTTTTATCTAATTTGTCTTTATCGGCATTCTTGATATAGTTTCTAACTGTTGATTCTGGAAGATTCATCATCTCCCCAATCTTAACGTTAGAATATCCTTTTTCTTTTAGCTGAACAGCTCTTGAAATATCTTCTTTAAGCTGATAGTTTTTAGCAATAGAAACTTTTGAACGAAATAATCCTGTTGAAATTCCCATATCAGCAGCAATTTCAGAATCAGACTTTCCTCTTTTTCGCCCCTCTTGCACAACTGTCATGAATGACTGGGGATCATCAATGTTCCAAGGTTCATGTTGATAAGGGTCTTCACCGCTACCATAAGGATATCTTCCAGAATGGCGTTTGGTTCCATAATGTTCCAAAATATCAGAGTACATCTGGTTCTCCTTTCAACTTGTCTATTTGTTCATCAAATACAATTATTTTTCTCATGATGTCTTCTATCTCTGCTCCACTTGGGTTTTCAATTAGTACTTCATCATTTTGGTAAATTCGAAGCTCATATTGAATCTTTAAAGGATCAACTCGATACTCTAAGCAAAATAAAGCAGCATAGATTTCTAATTGTTTAAATGATGCTGGTGTCGAGCCAGTTTTCAAATCATGTATTCTTAGTAGATCCTTTTCAAACTTAATTGCATCTGTAGTCCCGAAACAGTTTGGTGAATAATATAAAACTTGTTCTGGCGTCATTCTAAATCCAATTGCATCATTGACATGCATGTTTAGTGTCTTTTGAGATTTTGGTAATTTTTGTTTTAGTTTTATGCATTGGCATGCAAAAGAGTGAAGCACTGTTCCTCTTTGTATTGCCAAATAGTTTTGATAAGCAGTAATTAATCGGTTTTCATCATAATTAAGCCAACTATATTTACTAGCCCCTAGAAACGCATGTGCTCCTTCTGGCACGTCTCTTGAATGATCGTTCCATTTCATCGAGAACTTCCTCCTTATTCTCTGGAAATATAAAAGCGGAGTAAGACATGTCATTCATCTTATCAACGTAATATTGTTGATTTGGTCTATGACTAGCTTTTCCGCTTTTCTTAACTTCTAATGAGGCCCAATGATTCTCGTATAGAACTAACAAGTCTGGTATTCCTTGAATATAAGTTGAATCATTTTTTAAAATTATGCATCCTGGGAATCGAACTTCTAATTCTTTAACCAATAATCGTTGAAATTCGCTTTCGAGCATAATCACTACCTCCAAAAAAATAAAGGATAGAATTATTTGCTAAAAAGCGTATTCTATCCTCTTCTATATAACGAGATGTTTTTTTTGCGAATATAAACTAACTGGCTATTATTACATAGTAATCTGGTGAGTCAGTATTTGTGTACATCCCTGGTCTAATCAAAACATTCACTCCTGTTAATATTAGCATCTTTTCCTTGAAAATATCAGTACCTCCAATTCTATGCAGCATAGATGCATTTACTATACTATTGCCAAAAGTTGAAAGTGAACGTTTCAAATATAAAAGTGTTCCGTATTCATCTAGTAAGTCATGAATATCTTTTAATTTTTCTAATTCATAAATTTTTGTTACTAATGCCAGTGGCTTTTTTGTTCGCATTATACAAGTAACTCCTCTCATTAAAATTTCTTTTTTGATTTAGTGCTCTACTAATTGCCAAATCTATTGGCGCATGGGATTTCAAATGATAGTAATAAAGAATGTCATACAAAGTATTCATTCTATCTATTCTTCCTGCGGCTTGAATCATCATTCTGTAGCTATAGTTTTGTGAGAAGAATATAATTACATTCGTTTCTATGCAATTCCATCCTTCTGAACCGGCAGAGTACTGAACCAAGTATGCCCATTTTTGTGCTGTTGGAATGTTTTCATGCTTTTGCCCGTTCCATTCAGCAAATATAAGTTTCTTTTCTTTACAAAGTTTTCTTAGCATTTCTAATTCGTAATCAAAGTTGTAAAAGATTATTACTCTATTATGTTCTTTTAGAATGTCAGACACTGCAGTTATTCTAGTTTCATCGGAATTAACTACTTTTCTTAAAAGATAGAACAACTTTCCTGTTTCTTTAATTGGTTCGTTTTCAAACGGATTCCAATGGTCTCTCATAACTGTCAAATATAAGTCACGGTCATAAGATGTAAAAACTGGTCTGTGTATTTGCAATGCTTTCTTTTCATAGGACATATGGACTAGTATTTGATTCCTTAGATTTTCTAAATGCTTTGTTTCTACAAACCTATCAATTTTAGGGTATTTGGCAAATCTGCTAAAAACAGCATGTCTTTTTAAAAATTCTGTTTTGTTTCTATAAAAGCCATTTGCGACAAAAACTGGAATATAATCTGTCCAAGTATCACCAGGAGTTGCACTAAGTAGAATCCATTGATTCTTTCTTGAAATATCAAGGAACGCTTTTACCCAGGCACCACTTCCTACAACTCTTTGTTCGTCAAATATAAAGAAAGCACCAATGACTTTTCGATACTTTTGAATGTTATTCCAAGAGTCAACTGTTACATGAACATTGTTGACGCCATTTGGTTCTTTCGATAAGCAAAACGGAAGACACTCTTTTTCCCATTCTTGAGAATCTCGCTTTTTAGCTGTTGTAATAATAAAAAGGTCTCTAGGAGTTTTCATTTCCTTAAGAGACCCTTGTTTGTTTATAGGAACTTCACCTTGACATACTTTAAAGAAATAATATGCCAATGCGGTTCGCGATTTTCCCGTTCCAACATCAGCACATAAAATTGAACCATTATGCAATTGTTCAATCGCCTTAAGCTGATGAGGATATAAATTCAGCTCCATACTAAAATGGTAGTTTGCCGCTTTCTATACCTAAATTGTTTTCTTCATCAATCACATATTCTTTTTTAACAGATACATTGCTATACTTCTCAGCAAAGTCACTTTGTGACAATGTTGCATACATTGTTTTAACATATGCCCTAACACCAGTTTTTCCACCCATTTCCCAAATATAAGGACGAATTACCAAATCAATGTTTTCTAATTCTGAATTATCGAGTAACTCAATATTTGTTTCATCTAAAAATGTTTGAACTCCGTTATTAACTAATACAATTTTTGGTGGAATTTTTCCAAACATTACAGTTACTGGGACAAAAGGCTTTGGCTCTTCTCCTTCTTCTCTTGGTTGTAAATATTTAATATTCCATCCATCTTCTTCCATCTTTTTTGCAAGCTCTGAATCTAAATATAATAGAAAGTATCTGTGTCCTTTTGCATTGTATCTTTCTTCACGACCACTAAAATTTCTTTTTCCAATTCTAGCTCCTTCAATTGTTACATTATTAATATATTTTTCCATAATAGTCTCCTTTATTCTCCTTTATCATTTGATACAAACCATTCAAAGTCTCCATATTGGGAAATGTTCTTTACAGCCTCATCGACAAGTTTTATGTAATATGACTCATCAATATCATTTTCTTTATGATTTAAAGATACTGTTTCGGCCTCTAACCAACGGAAACCTTTTGAACCTGTTGCTGCAGAATATTTACCTTCTTTTTCTCTTAATAGAATTCCACCTCCACAGCCAGGTTTTATTGGACAGAAACTTCCAACCTTACCAACGAAAATATAATTGTGTTCTCCGTCTGGTAATCCTTCATTCATGTCCAAATATAAAGATGAAGTTACTGATTTTGTTTCACACAAATCTTTAAACTCCACCTTTTCTTTACTAAATAGTGTTTTAAATACATATGGAACTTGGAACTGAGTTCCTGTTGCAGTCCACTCATTTGCATGTTTGCCATGTTTTGTTCTATCTCCAAGTTCATCATATCTGGCAATATAAACTGCATCATTTACTAAGCACATTCGGTCATAGTTTGCTTCATATTCGAAGGTGTATCCATACTCTTTTCCGTATTTGCTTATAAAGTCCAAAATATAATCATCCGCGTTTGGTACTTTTATTGAATCTGTCTTAATATGAGCAACCTTATACCCTCTTTCTTGAACCTCATGCTTCAGATTTATCATGAATAATGCTCCACGCTTAGCAACAATGTTGTCGTTATTTCGTGGGTCTCTAAATGGATTTTCAAATTTTGCAGATGTCAATCCATAAACAGAATTGATAGCTATTTTTAATGCATAAGCTAAATCGTCCATTGTATAGTCAGCATTTCCAGCTTCAGCTTTTTCTACAAACGGAATAAGTTTTCCATTCAACAGTTTTTCTATTGCTTTTTTGTTATCATGTTTAACTGCTATTCTTGAATCAATTAAATCCTCAAAGTTTTTATTATATGGTCCAAAGTGTTTTTCTGCTTTTAGGCTGTGAGGGTGCATAGAAGCAATATCATCTAATGCAACTTTCGTGTACATTCCTGGTTCGGAATATACATAGCCACCTTCACCAACTTCTTCATCACGATAAGTACTTTTTCCAAATTCAAACTTATACCCTGGAAAGAATGGAAGAATACTCCAACCTTCTGGTAACACTTCTCCTGGAATATAAGATTCATACACCGGTTGCCCTTTTTCATTCCAAAGTCTGAAATTATAATCATCCCCAAACCTAGCTCTATAGTCCTCATACTCTAAATATGAAACTGGTTTTGACATATCTCTATAATTGAATTGAGATTGTGGATGTTTTTCCTTACCAAAAATAATTCGAGTTGTGTGTTGGTTGGTTGTATCGTTTACAGTTAATCCACTTAATTCAGCTAATATCTGTCTAGCTACAAAGTCTGCTTTTCTAGCATGGAATACTGCTTCTGTTGCAAACACATCGTTGTCACAGTATTGTGCAACCTTTTCCCATAGTTCTTCTGGTACAGGTTGATCCCAAGGTAATCCTAGTTCTTGATGATGAATACCCAATTCTATTTCCCACTTTTTTAAGCTTTGCTTTGTTGAACAGAAATCATAAACATCGGTATATGATAGATTGTAAGCTTCTCCGAAGAAGCAATTTCTATTCTCACCACTGACAATTTTCTTTGATAGTTCAAATAATTGTTCATTAGAATATCCCATCATTCTTGCATAAAGAATGTGGTTATCATATCTCCTATTGTTAAATCCAACTAAATTGAACTTACATAATTGTTCAATATCTTCTGATGTAGGATTAATCATTCTTGAACAGTTTCTTGATCCTTCATACTTCCAGTTAACCAAAAATAAGTTTGGAAATACTTCAACATCATAAAAAACGAGACTAGCTGATTTACTCATTTCTGAGGAATTTTCACTAGGCTCGTCTGATTTAAATTTCATTTTAGTTGTTAATGTCAAACAATAAGGTGCTTGATGTGTGCTACAAGCAGCAAACGCTATAACACTAGGTTGCAAATCACTAATATCATAGTGCATTCCGCTGTTGTATGCCTCGTCAAGCAATGTGTAAATATAATCTACTGAAGGCTTTGTTGCTGCATGGTATTCTTTTTTTAAATTCTTAATCACCATTGTTCGCAACTGCTTCTCAGATTTAATGCCATCCCAGTTAACCACTTTTCTGTCTCCTTTCAAAGGTAGCCCCGAATTAATAGATGCTATTGAAATATCATTACATTTCGTTAACATTCTCCTCAGTGAACTATTTCCAGAGAACACTTTCACTTCAATATCAGTGTCAAAAATTCTGCTTAGCTTTGTGACATCACCATTGTAAATATAATGTAGGTGAATGCCTTGACCACTTTTACTTGTTTCAGCATAAGTAGATGGCCATTGCATAGCTGCTTTAGCATTTAAATCAAAACATTTATTACCATTTTCGTCTTTAATATCGAAGTCAATTACAATATGGTTTTCCGGAACTTTCACATAATGTAATTTTTCAGTTGAAATATCTTTAAGGGTTGTTTTACAATCTGCCCATTTTACCAATGGTGTTCCTTCTGAATTAGCATATTGCGCAGGATAGTCATTGGCAAGAATATCAAACGGTGATGCAATTCCTGTTTGCAAGTCCAACCAACCATAATCTCTTCCTGCTATTTCAACGGTTGGCTTTTTCTTATCGAATCCAAACTTATCAACTTTCAAATTAGAATATAAGTATCTAATCTGAGAGCCTTGCTCATCTCGACCTCTTTCTTTAAACTCCTTAAAATAATTCTTCAACTCTTCTTTAAACACACGCTTACTCAAAGGATATGAAACTCTAGATTCCTCACAAAATTCTTTGTAACGTTTATATGCTTCGTTTAAAGTAATATAATCTGAGTTTTTAAAATCGAAATAGTTCTCTTCAACAAAGTTGTACATATCGTTTGTTGCATCAATCATTGTTAAAGGAACATACTCATCATAAGCATGTGGATCATTCAAATATACTTCTTTGCAATGCCATGCGATAGCACCTAACTCAAATTTGATTTGAGCCATTAGTGAAGTATACTCTCGAATTGGAACTTTATTGCCAGTTGGGCTTACATCAATCAGTCTTCTAATAATTCCAGACTTTGCATCTGTAATCTTTACTGGCTTGTTTGTCCCCATAAATAAAAAGCAATTGAATTTTGCTTCATAGGTTGCTTTAAATTTTTCATTAACTCTCATTTTTTCATGAGATACAATACTGTTTAATCGTGTATTATCTTCTATTCTGCTTAAGTCGCCATCATGTTGAATGGCTACTAATGGATTACTTTGAAATGCTTCTAATGCAAAAGCATTTGTTGCACTCCCTAAAGCTCTTGAATCGAATGAAGAACAATATCCATCAAACAAATCTTGGATGATGTTCAACACTGTTGACTTACCAGTTCCTGCAGAACCATACAATACTAAAAACTTTTGTATTTTCTTAGAGTCACCTGTAACTATTGCTCCAATAGCCCATTCGATTTTGTGCCGTTCTTCTTCAGAATATAATACACTCATTAATTTGTCATAGGCACTTATGTCTCCTTTTTCTAAAGGATAACTCAACGCTCTACTTGCATAATCTTTTTTATTAGCTTTGCCTCCAGCAAATATCAACTTTTCATCTAGCTGATGATAGTGATCTCTCATTTGCTTTTGGACATACTTATGCCAATTATCAATAACACCACTTGTAGACTTATACGTATACATTGGTATAACTTTATAGTCTGGATGTTCTTTTTTATACTCTTCTGCAAATATCTTTACTTGGTCGTCAATCAACGATAATGCAGTATCTTCATCTGTTGACCAGAAGCCAGTTGCTTCATTCCATATTGCATAAAAGTCTTTTCCCCGAATCATTAAGTCCTTACTTGCACGAACTCTGAACTCAGGATAAATATAAACAGTAGTATCACCTGAACGTCTGCTGACATGAGAGTCTTCACCTCTCATTAAAAAATCAAGCATTTTGCATGTGATCTCCTTTTCTACCTCTTGTGTACAATGTGTACAATTTTTTGTATGTTTTATTAATATATATATAAAATACATTTTTTCTTAAATAAATAAGAAAATTTTGTACACATTGTACACAAACCTCAAAAAACCGCATAACCATGCGGAAAATCGTGTGTACAAATGCAAAATATTTTGTACACATTGTGTACAAACTTTGTACACAAAAACAATTTTTCACGATTTTTTTCATTTTTCACTTAAAAATCACGAAAAATTTTGTACACAAAACACGCATTTTGTACACAGAAAATTATCATTTGTACACAAATTGTACACATAATTCCATTACATTATTGGAAAATTTCTCATTAAATATTGGTGCATTTGTAACCAAAGTTCAGTTTTTCTCTGATCAAAACCGCAATTCTCAACTGGAAATATCCCACCAAAACCGTCCTTATTGTATCTTCTATGTATCCAATCTCCGACAATTCTGTCAACTTCTTTCCCGTCGTAATGGTTATCATCAAATGCCAATAACCCTAGATTTTGTAAATATAACCAAAACCATTTGTCTGGATGCTCATCGCCTGGTTCTCCCATAATATGAGATTCGCATCTAATAGCTAATGCAGCAAGAACTTCCAATACATTAGCTGGTTGGTCATAAAAGCTAGGACTAATAAATGTGTTTGCAACTCTTTCATAATCACATCTTAATTGTTTTCCATCTACTGCTCTATTCTCATCATTTCTAACATACCAACTAAAATCACGATGGAATAAATAATCTAACAATTTGGAATATCCAGTTGCGGGATTTGTATTTGATGATACTTGTGCTACTATCCAATTTCTGTAATCATTTGTTAAAGTGTCACCGTTCACAAATATCTCCTTTCTAGTTGCAAGGTGTTGATGTAACCTTTGCATTAGCACCTCCATTAACCTTATTCTCTAAATATAATACTCTCTTCTCTAAATCATAGGCAATAGTGTTATGTAAATTAACAAAATTCTCTGATAAGTCTTCATAACTATAATGATGCGCATTACTAGTGCTGATTAATTCATTCACCTTCTCAACTGTTTCGTCATTCAACTTGTTTACATGGTCATCAACTTTTGCTAGTAAATCTGTTAAGAATTTAATAGTTTCTTCCTGTGACTCTATTCCATTTTCTAAAATATCAATTTTTTTATTAAACGATTTTTTCATAGCATTAATAACTATTGCAATCGTAACTATTACACAAACAACTATAAATATAATAATCTTATCCATTTTCTTTTTCCTCCTTATTTGACTTTTCTGTACGAATTTCATTTAGTGTTTTTTTATACTCATCAATAGTAGAATCTAGTACATCGAAACGAGAATCAATCTCATAAAGATTTTCGCATAGGTAATTTTTACTCTCGTTAACTTTATAATCTAGAGCATCTAAACGAGCACGAAGCCCATAAACTTCATCGTATAGGCAGTATTCATCTCCTTTAGTTTTGTCTTCTTCGTTCTTTGTAACTCTGCTATTTAAGGCATTTATCTGAGAATGAACCGTATAAAAATTATCGCAGTTATCATCTTCATCCTCTTTAACTTTTGCTTCTAGTGATTTTAGTTGATCACGAAGTTCATTAATCTCATTATGTTTAGCCAATAATAGCTCCATAACCTCAGCATACTCTTTGCTGTATTCTGCCCACTTTTTAGCATTATCATCCTTAATACTAACGAATTGCTTCTCAATATCAGCAAACTCTTTATTAAATTGTACGTATTCTTTATCGTTATAATTCTTAAAACTATTGAATTGATCCTGTAACCAACTCATTCTGTCACACATTTTTTTCATTAACTCAGTAACACATACTAAGCAAATACATAGCACAAGTATTGATATCAATATTGCAATCTCCATAATTTCCTCCCTCTCTATATCAATTTATAGCGTAATAGCTATAACTACCGTGAACTTTAATAATTTCATAATCAGTGCCACGACGTTCGTTTCTTACATAAATTGAATCTTCTCCGTCGTTATTGATAAATCCATACTTAGTCAAAGCATCACCAATTAAACCTGAAACATCATCCACAATTTCATCTTCTTCGGTTGCTAATGTTTCATCGTCCGTATAATAAATTAACTGCTTACAGTCTAATTTAGGATCTTCCCCATACTCGCTGGCTTTAATTATCTTTGGACCAGGACCTATTTTCTTCTCTTTCTCAAAATCCTCAGCATTTAAAATATCATCCATGTCCTCATCAGCAGGTTCGTCATCTTCCGGATGCTCTTCTTCTGCCAGTCTACCGTAAATATCATTTACTGTCTGAGATGCCAAATTATTGTACATATCTGCAATTTCTTTATTACTTCCATTTGCCATTGCAGAATAATTTACTTTCTTTCCAGTTTTATTAGTCTTACTAATATCCTCTAAAACTGCTTTATGTGCATCTGCATCAGCTTCTACTGATGTATTAATTGCATTAACAATCTTTTCTCTTGTTTTGCATGTTTTGCACATATTCCTTTTGTATTTTTCAACATCATCATTCAGTTTCTTTTCATCTTCTTCGAAACCTTTTTTAAGATAGAGAAAACTACAAACAGAACCAATACATCCACCTATAACCATTCCAGACAAAATATAAATAAATTTTTTATTCATTATCTATGCCTCCATTCTTCCTTATCTATTTCATTCTTCGCTTCGCCCCTATAGGCCAAAATATCAAGCATTAAACAAACAAAGATGGCGATTAATATAATCACCACCACTGTTTGACCAGATGTGAACGCAACCATCTCTAGTACCTAAATTAATGGAATTTCTTTCTTATTGACTAGCTCTTCAAGAATATTTCCA
>OIYG01001606.1_pt1 | contig 16412 bp, 18 predicted proteins | sample 1587861 | NCBI WGS metagenome assembly OIYG01 (sample SAMN03283272) | human gut metagenome | biome: human-associated habitat; material: feces | host: Homo sapiens | place: Peru | collected 2012 | reverse complement strand
TATTTACTAAAGAAGAACTTAATAGTATGAAATTAATAAAAGATAAGTTTAAAGGGTATTCTGCTAGCGAATTAAGTGATTGGTCGCATAGATTTAAAGGGTATATTGATACAAAAAATGGTAAAATAATTAATTATAAATATGCTAAGTATTTAGATATTGATAGTATTTAAATTATATTGTGGTTTTTATATTGAAAAAGATGAGTATGCTTATTTTGATGAAGACGTAGGAAAAAAATATAAAAATTAATAATTGATACTTTGTTACTTCCTATTTTTCTAAATTTATGATAGAATTATATTAAGGATGATAGATGTGAAAAAGAAAAAAAGAAATAAAATAATTTTAATTGCTATAGTTAGTACTTTAGTTATACTTGTTGGGGTAGTGTTGATATTGGTAGTATTTAATAAGAAAGAAGATAATAATAACAATAATGAAGTTATAAATGAAGTTAAAAAAGTTGATGAGATAAGTAAATATAATTACTATCTTGAGGAAGATGCTAGTAGTTATTATAAAGAGTTATACGAAGAATTAAAGAGTGCTTTAAATAAAGAAGAAGTAGATATGGAAGAGTATGCAAGTATTATAACTAAATTATTTGTAACAGATGTATTTACTTTAGATAATAAGATTACTTCAAGTGATGTAGGTGGGTTACAATTTGTATATCCTAGTTATGTAGATGAATTTATTAAGATAAATCAAAATACTTTATATTCTTCAGTAATTAGTAATATATATGGAGATAGAGTACAAGAACTTCCCATAGTTAATAGTGTTACGATAGATAGTATTAAGAAAGATACATATAATTATAATAGTAATAATTATGATTCATATATAGTTAATGTTAGTATAGGATATGAGAAAGATTTAGATTATCCAAGTAAGTATCAGGTTACTTTAATTAAAGAAGATAATTATTTATATGTTGTAAGTGGTAAATAAAAAATAAAGACTAATTTTGGTCTTTATTTTCTTCTTCTTTAGGTTGCTCTTCAGTATTAGGATTTGGTGTAGGTTCAATAGGTTCTTCTTCTTTAGGTGGAGTTACAACTTCATTTTTTATATATTCTATTTCTAGTATTTTTTTACTATTTAATAATTCATAGATACTCATATTACTTATATTTTGTTTAGTAATAATATTATTTTCTTTACTACTATCTGTTATGTTAGTTAAACTTATTTCTAGATATGTAAAGTTCTTATACCATGTATTAAAGTAATCTAGAGATTTATTTATGAATGATGGTATTATACAGTTAGTATTATCTTTATATTCTTCTTTAGCACAGTTTTGATAATTAAATTTAGTTGGTTTATTATCATTAGTTACTTTTGCTACTTCGAATGTAAGTGTCTTATTATATATTAATGACATGTCATAGTTTCCTGGGATACTTTGACTTATTATTTCATTATTTTTATAAGAATTATCTGTTATATCTACATAATTATATTTGCAATCATAATTTATTTTACTACAGTAAGATACTGCATCATTATAAGTTTTTCCTGTTAAATCATCAAGTAAATTTAATACTGTACCACCATATATTCCTTTACCTATAGTTGTTTCTTCGTATGGGGTATTTATATCAAAAGTAAGAGTTTTAATTACATCTTTTGGTTTTAGTTCAAGATTTTCTTTCATAGCGTTACTTACGGCATTTATACTGTTTTGATGTGCGATTATCATAGATAGATTTAAGTTACTTATATTTATGTAAGTTCCATATACTTCGAGTGCTAGTTTTTGTAGTGTGATTGTTTCATCAATACTTTTTCCATTTGAAGATATTACTATATTTTTAAATATGTTATAGAATGATAGCATTGTATTTTTATCCATGTTTGTTGTTATATTATTTCCAATTACATCAAGTAAGTCATAGAAGGTATTTAAGTCTTTTGATACTGCGAGTTTATTTAATATACCTTTTAGTACTAATTGTTGGTTTAATCCTCTTGTTATATCATTTCTTAAGTTATTACTATAATATCCTTTTTCATTATATTTACTTGGACACATGCCAGGGTAGAAATGTCTATTTCTTGATAATGCAAGGGATTGTTCACCATTTAGGTGTTGCATACCTTCTTCAACATAAATCATACTGCTTCCAAATTCTCTTTTGCTATTTTGTTCACAGAAAGGATATACGACATCTACATCGATTCCTCCAAGTTTATCTACTAAATCTACTATTCCTGTAAAGTTTATTTTTGCATAGTAATCAATATCTATATCAAGTAAGTCTCCAACGGTGTCTGTTACACATTTATCACTATACCATCCTGAAGAGTTTATTTTGTGCTTTCCTTTTGTGCATGATATTGTAGTATAAGTGTCTCTTGGAATACTTAGGATAGTTGCTTTTAATGTTTTAGGATTAAATGTTACTACAAGTAGTGTATCGGCATTATATGAAGAAGTTAAGGTATCTACTCCCATAAGAAGAATAGAGAATGGTCTATTAGCTTCTTTACTTACTGCTTCAACTTTTTCTTTTTTTACTTCGTTAGATAATGTTTTAAATTTTGTATCTATATCTATAAAGTTTTCATTATTTTGAAACATTAATGTATAATTATCTGGTAGAAAGGCATATTTTATTTTACCATTATATAAGTCTGTTAGTATTTCTTCGTAACTATCATATTTTATTAATTTATAAGTTATATTATATTTTTCTATTATTTCTTTAGCAAAGTTATATCCATTTGCTAGTTGTTCATCTTTTATTACTCCAATATCATTATCTAATTCACTAATACTATTTACTTTATTATCTTTTAGGGTTATTAAAGATAGGGTATGTTCTTCATATTTAACTGTAACGTTATCTAGAGTGCTATATATTTTATCAAAGTTAATGTTTAATATAGTATTTATAGTAGTTAATATGATAGATATAATTAATGTTAGTTTTATCTTTTTCTTTTTTATAAATATATATATCATAAATAGATTAAATAATAATAGTAATATCATTATAATTATTCTTATTATGTTTTCTACATTGTTTAACATATAGATATTTATGAATAAGTTAATATTAGATATTGTATAGAAAAGTAATATAAGTATTGTTAGTATAGATAAGTAATTTATTTTTATTCTTTTTTGTTTCATTTTACACATCCTTATTATAATTATAGCATAGTTTTTAAAAAAGTATATACTTAAAATATGATGTTGTGATATAATATTAAATACGGAATTAAGGAAGTGATTAAATTATGGATAAAGATGTTATAAAATTAGAACAAGAAATAAGAATGTTAGAGGCTAAAATAGATGTTAATAATAAGTTAATTAAGGAAGTAAAGAAGAATGATTTATGTAGAAAATTACTTAATATATTAGCAGTAGTATTTTGTTTAAGATTTACATATCAGTTATATGGGGTATATGATAATATATTGAAGGCTTTTGTGGTATCACTTATTACATATATTATTCCTAAGGGTGCAAATATATTATTTTTTGGTACTAAAAAGAAGAATATGGATAAGATAAATAATTATTTAAGTGAGAATAGTGATTATATTAATAGGATAGATAATAATAAGAAGAAATTATATGAGGTTAGTACTAAGAGTAATAATTATGTTTATGATAGTTTTAGATTTGATAAGGTTGATAATGTAAGTAATAGTAAAATGATAAGTAAACATAAGAGTAAAATACTTAAGAAATAATTTACAATAGTTAGATATTATTGTATAATTTATATGGATGGTGAATATATGGATAAGATTTTAAAGGATGCTTTAGAAAAAGAAAAGAATAGACAAGAATGTAATATAGAACTTATTGCTAGTGAAAACTATGTTAGTAAAGATATATTAGAATTAGATGGTAGTATTTTAACTAATAAGTATGCGGAAGGATACCCAAAACATAGATATTATGGGGGATGTATGTATGTTGATATTTTTGAAGAAAAGGCAATAGAATATGCTTGTAAGTTATTTAATGCAAAGTACGCGAATGTTCAACCACACTCAGGTAGTAGTGCAAATATGGCGGTATATAAAGCACTTCTTAACTATGGAGATAAAGTTATGGGTATGAATTTAAATCATGGGGGACATTTAACTCATGGGCATGCGATTAATTTTAGTGGATTAGAATATAATATTGTTAGTTATAATGTTAATAGTGAGACTGAGACTATTGATTATGAAGGGTTAGAAAAAAAAGTATTAGAAGAAAAACCTAAGATGATTATTGCGGGTGCAAGTTCTTATTCAAGAATAATTGATTTCAAGAAATTTAGAGAGATTGCTGATAAGGTTGGAGCATATTTAATGGTAGATATGGCACATATTGCTGGGCTTGTTGCGGTTGGACTTCATCCTTCTCCTGTAGAATATGCTGATGTTGTTACTTCAACAACTCATAAGACTTTAAGAGGTCCTAGGGGCGGTATTATACTTACTAATAATGAAGAGATAATTAAGAAGATTAATAAGATAGTATTTCCTGGTATTCAAGGTGGACCACTTATGCATATAATTGGTGCGAAGGCGGAATGTTTTTATGAGGCTTTACAACCTGAATTTAAGTTATATCAAGAGCAAGTTTTAAGAAACGCTAAGAGTTTATGTGATAGTTTAAAAGAAGAGGGATTTAGAATAGTAAGTGATGGAACTGATAATCATTTACTTGTAGTAGATGTTAAGTCTAGTTTAGGTATTACTGGTAAGGTAGCAGAAGAAGTATTAGATAGAGTTAATATTACAGTTAATAAGAATGTTATTCCTAACGATACAGAAAGTCCATTTAAGACTAGTGGTATAAGACTTGGAAGTCCTGCGATGACTACTAGGGGACTTAAGGAAGAAGATTTTTATACTATAGGTAAGATTATTTCTAGTACCTTAAAAAATATTGATAATGAAGAAGTATTAGAAGAAAATAGAGGTAAGGTAAGGGTACTTACTAAGAAATATCCTTTATATAAATAGTAATAAAATAGATAGATAAATCATACTTTTTAATATGAAAAGTGTGATTTTATTTTTAAAGTGTATATTAATAGGGATAGGTAAGATTATTCCCGGTGTAAGTGGTGCAGTACTTGCAGTTATTTTGAATGTTTATGATGAGGGAATAGATAGGATAACTAATTTCTTTAGGGATATAAAAGAAAATGCTAAGTTTTTATTAATATGTGGTAGTGGAGTAGTTACGGGTATTATATTATTTAGTAATGTTATTAAGTTTATGTTAGATAAGTATTACTTTAATACGATGTTTTTATTTATTGGATTAATTATTGGGGGTATATGGGAGATAAGAAAAGAAGTATTAAATAAAGATATTAAGTATACTATAATTACTGTTATTATTTTTAGTATTATTAGTTTATTTAATGTAAATAATAGTTATATATTAAGAAATAACTTTATAGATTATATAATACTATTTATAGCAGGTATAATTGAGGTGTGTGGTACAGTTATACCTGGGATATCTTCCACAGTACTTTTACTTCTTCTAGGGGTATATAATTATATTATAGATGCGATTAGTGATATAGTTAGATTAAATATTAATTATGATATATTTATACCTTTTGGTATAGGAATTATTAGTAGTATATATTTTATATCTAAGTTAATTAATTACTGTATAAATAAAAAAAGAAGTATTACTTATAGTGTAATACTTGGACTTATAATATCTAGTGTTATAGTATTAATAGTTAAGGTACTTAGTAATTATGTTAGTATGTTAAACTTATCTTTAGGTATTATATTTATGATTGTAGGTATATTTAGTGTTAATATACTAAGAAAGTAATTACTTAGTTTTATATTTTGTTATTTTATATTTAGGGAATGCTTCATAGAATCTTTTTGATAAGTAGTTGTTTTTTAGAGTAGTACTTATTAGTTTTTTTATTTCTATTGTGGCATCACTTTTAAAACTAGAGAATTTATCTTTTAGATTGAATGCTACTTTAGTAGATACAATAAAGTCTGTTATAAAGATAATTAAGCATACTAGAGATATTATTTCTAGTCTTTTTTTATCTAAGTTAGTTAAGATACCTGTTACAAAAGGATTTACTAGATATATTAATATTATTGCTAGTACTCCAAATAAGAAAGCATTAAGTAAGCATATTCTTCCGTTTAGGTTATATTTTTGATTAGAATAATCCCACCATCTAGCGTTAAATACTTTTTCTAAGATATAACTAGTTAGATATTCAATAGTACTACATAGAAGCATTGCTAGTATAAATATTAGTAAGGGGTATTTATATAATCCGTTTAGAAGTAATACCATTAATACTCCGCATGTTCCGTATATAGGTATGTATGGTCCAATTAGGTATCCACGGTTTACTAAATCTTTATCTATTATATATACATATATTACTTCTACAATCCAACCTATCATAGAAAATATAATAAACATCAAAAAATAAAATAAGAAATTATACATTGTATCACTCCTGTAGATTAAGTATATCATAATATTTATTTAATTATCAAGTAATTTGTAAAATTTGTGTAAAATTATTTACTTAGGTATATGTTTGTTGTAAAATATTTTTAGGAGGATTTAGTTATGAAGATAGATATTTTACCTAACTATTTTTTAAATAGTGATGGAACATTTAATAAGAAAGATGCGATTAATTTATGTGGTAAGATTGCAGGTATTTGTTATGATAAAGAGGGATTTAGTCATTTAGTTAATGAAAAAGAGTCAAAGACTTTAAGAAGAGTGGATATGACTTTGAATAACGGGCATCATTCAGTGTATGATCATGTATATATAAATTTTAATATACAAAATATTCCAAAGATATTAGCAATGGTTATTAATAATGAAAAAGAGTATACTACTAGTGAAAAATCTTTAAGATATACTCCGGTAGTTAATAAAGATGGTAGTGTTATTTCTAAGACTGAAGAAGAATTATATAATAAATGGAAGATGATTCTTTTTGATAAGATAAAGGGTGTTTATGGAGATATATATAATGATAAAAAGATAGAGAAGTTAGCACAAGAAAATGCTAGATATTTTGTTACGGTATTTATGCCTACGGAAATGATATATACTACTAGTTTAAGACAAATTAATTATATAGTATCATTTATGAAAAGATATATGTTAGAATGTGATAAGTCTAGTTTATTTAATCAAAGATTAGTTAGTTCAATGAATGAGTTTATTAGTGAATTAGATAGACTTAATGTTTTAGAAGATGGACTTTTAAAGAACGAGAAATGCCGTAAGTTATCTCTTTTTGATAATGATATAGATAAAAAAGAAGAATATTATGGAGATATTTATTTAACTAAATATAATGCAACGCTTGCTTGTTTAGCACAAGGACAAAGACATAGGACATTATCTTATAGTATGAAGTTTATGGAAGAAGATAAGTATTTTGTACCTCCAATTATTATGGATGATGCTTTAATGATTAGTGAATGGTTAAATGATATGGATAAGGTAAGAGATGTAACCCCTCAAGGAAAGATTGTTACTATTTTAGAAGAGGGTAGTTATGATAATTTTATACTTAAATGTAAAGAAAGATTATGTAATGAAGCACAATTAGAGATAATGATGCAGACAAGAAATACTTTACTTAAATATAAGGAAGAGTTAGAAAAGAAAGAACATTATTTAAAAGAAGATATTAAAAATTATACTAAGGGTGCTAGATGTACTTTTAAGGATTTTACTTGTACTAAAGATTGTGGTAATAAGGAAGGTAAGACTTTAAAGAGAAAGATATAGGAGTTTTGGTGATTATGAGTGTAAATATTATTAGTTCTATGGGAGAACATAATGAATTAGAAAGAGATAATAGGAAGATATGGAATTTAAGGGCTGATAAGGGATTTTTTAATGAAATAACAAAGGGTAAGATAGTTGTAATGGATGAGAATACTTTTACTAATATGGAAGATAATATGAATGGTAGAAGCAAGATAGTAATATCTAGTGATCATGATTATTCTATATTTAGTGATTGTATATGTTATAATGATCCACTTGACTTATTAGAAGATATGATTAATGAAGAGATATATGTAATTGGGGGAGCTGATATATATAATGATTTCTTACCTTTTGCAGATACTTTATATTTAACTATGGTATTTGCTCCAGTAGAGGACGCAGAAACTTATTTTCCATATTTTAATAAGAGTGATTTTAGAAAAGAAAGTGGAGTTTTTGGAATAGAAGACAATACACAATTTTTAAGAAATAAATATGTAAGAAAGAAAGTGAAGTAATGGGAAAACTTATTGTTGTTGAAGGAACTGATTGTTCAGGAAAAGAAACACAAACTAGATTATTAGTAGAAAGATTATCTAATGAGGGTATAAAAATAGTTAGACTTTCATTTCCAATGTATGATACTCCTACAGGTAGAATAATTGGAGCTTGTTTACTTGGAAAACCTGAGATGGTTAGTGAGTATTTAAGGACTGATGGAGGGTTCTTTCCTGAAGGGGGAGGGAATATAGATAGTCTTACAGCGATAGATTTTTATGCTGCAGATAGACGTTATAATTTACCTAAGATACTTGATGCACTTAAAAATAATGATATAGTTTTAGTAGATAGATATGTTACTTCGAATATGGCTCATCGTGGGGGATTAATTATAGATAAAGAAGAAAGACTTAAGATGTATGAGAAAATTGAACTTAAGGAATATGTTATAAACGAACTTCCAAGACCTGATAAAGTTATACTTCTTTATTTACCATATGAATACGCAAGTGTTTTAAAGAAGAATAGAAAAGAGCTTCCTGATGAGGTAGAAAATGATAATGCATATTTAAAAAAGGGAGAAAATTCTTATTTAGAGCTTGCAAAGTTATATAATTATGATGTTATTAATTGTGTTTATAATAATGAGATAAGAAGTATTAATGATATAAATAATGAGGTATATGATAAGGTAAAAAAGTTAGTTAAATAATGAGTTATAAAAAGGTATAGATATTAATATTTATACCCTTTTAAATATAGTAGTCGTTTCTTGACAAGATACACTAGTTGTGATAATATTTAAATTGTACTTAGTAGATATTTGGACGTGATATTATGAGCAGTATTGCAGGTTTTATAAATAAAAAAAATAAAGATATAGATAATGAAGATATAATTAAGAATATGCTTGGTAGTAATACGCTATCATATAGTGATAGTTTTATTACTATGGGGATAGATAGTAGTAATATTATATATAATGAGAAAGAAAATATTATTATTAGTTTTGATGGTGAGATATATAATTATAAGTTTTTATATGAAGATTTAACTATTAAAGGCCATAAGTTTAGGACAAGGGAGTATGCTGAAGTAGTACTTCATGGTTATGAAGAGTATGGTAAAGATATTCTTAGAATGCTTAGAGGGATGTTTTCTTTTGTTATATATGAAGTAGATAATAATATATTATTTGGGGCAAGAGATTTTTATGGGTTAAAGCCTTTATATTATTATATTAATAATAAGAGTTTTATGTATTCAAGTAGAATTAAGTATTTTTCTTTAAATCCTTGTTTTAAGAAAGAATTTAATAATGATATGTTAGAAAAATACTTAATGTTTAAAAGTAGTGTAGGTAATGAAACATTCTTCAAGGGAGTATATAAATTAGAAGCAGGACATTATTTTATATATAAAGATAACAAGTTAAAGATAAGTAAATATTATGAGTTTGAGTATGATAATATTAAGGAAGAAAAGGAAGATAAGTTATATAAGAATATAAGAGATTTAACTTATGATTCAATAATATCACAAAATATAGATAGTAGTATGGGATTTAGTTTAGGATATAGTGATGAAGATATTTTATTAATAGATAAATGTAATGTTAAAAATATAGTAAATGTATCAATAGATAGTAAAAGAGTAAGTTTAGAGTATCCTATAGATATAAATAAATTAAATGTTAATGTTATTAGTAAGAAGATAAATAAGAAAGAATATATGGATACATTTAATTATTTACAGAGTGTTATAGATGAACCTATTAGTAATTATCAGTTAGTTAATTTATATTATAAGACTTATATGGTAAGGGAATACTCTAATGTTATGGTATCTAGTTTAGGAGTTAATTTGTTTTTTGGAGGATATTATCATTATCTAGATTATAATAAGAATCGTATATATAATGCTATACCATATGAATTTAGAAAGGTTATGGGATTAGTTTTTAGTAAATTAAAACCTAGTAAGTTTAGTGATTATATTATAAATCATTCAGGTAAGTTAGAAGAAGATTATTATTTTGATGGTATAGCATTTACTAATAGTGAGATAAGAAAGGTATTATTAAATAGTAGTAAGAAGAATGTATATAAAGATGTTACTAAGAAATATTATGATAAGATAAAGAAGTATGATATTATAAATAAGTTACAGTATATGGATTATTATATGTATTATAGTAATAATTTGCTTAGTATGATTAATGAAGTATCTATGGTTAATAAAGTTAATTTTAAGTTTCCATATATGGATAGAATGATTGTGGATTATACTAAGAATATACCTTTAAAGTATAAGATAAATGGTAAAGTTACTAAGTATGCTTTTAGAAATAGTTTTAATAATATAGTAGAAGTAGACAAAGAATATGAATATGATAAAAAAAATATAGTACCTATTAAAGAGTGGTTGCGTGAGAAGGATACTTATGATAAAATTAAAAGTGTATTTAGTAATGGTTATAAGTTATTTGATGAAGAGTATTTAAATAAACTATTATTAGAGCATTATTATAGTAAAAAAGATAATAGTAGTAAGATATGGACTATTTATTCGTTTTTACTTTGGTATAAAGAGAATTTTGATTATAAATAATGAGAGGAAGATATAAATGGAAGAATATAAGATTACTATAAGAAATGAAGAAGAAATGATTGAACTTGCACAAAATATAGAGAGTGAAAAGATTAAGAATATGGTTATTTGTTTAAACGGAGAACTAGGAAGTGGTAAAACTGTGTTTGCTAAAGCTTTTGCTAGTGCAATGGGAATAGATGAAGTTTCTAGTCCTACATTTAGTATAATAAAAGAATATGTTGGAGAGTTACCATTATATCATATGGATGTATATAGAGTAGAAGATAATGTAGAAAATTTAGGTATCGAAGAATATTTTGATAAGGGTGGAGTTACTATTATTGAATGGGCTGATTTAATCAAAGATTATTTACCTAAAGAAAGACTTGATATAAAGATTAAAGTTACTGGAGAAAATACTAGACTTGTTATTTTAAGACCTCATGGGGAAGAGTATGTAAATATTTGTGAGGCTGTTATATGATAAGTTTATTTATAGATACTTCGAATAGTGATGTTGTGATTGGTCTTTTAGAAAATGGTAGGTTAATAGAAAAAGAGACAAGAAGTATTTTAAATGAACACTCTAAATATGCTGTTAGTATTATTGATGAAGTGTTAAAGAAAGCAAAAGTATCCACAAATTCTGTTGGTGAAATATTAGTAGTTAATGGACCAGGTTCTTTTACAGGTATAAGAATTGGTCTTACTATTAGTAAAGTATATGCTTATTTAACTAATATAAAGGTAATACTTATGTCATCTTTGAAGTGTTTAGCGTTATCTAAAGATAAGGATAATTATGATTATATTTTATCTATAATAGATGCTAAAAGAGGTAATTGTTATATTGGATTATATGATAAAGATTATAATGAGGTAATTACGGAGCATTTTACTAATATGGATGAAGTTAGAGATATAAGAAATAAATATAAGAATATATTAGTAGTATCTAATACAGATATGGAAGGTATTAGTAAGATAGATAGAATAGATGTAGAAAAGATATATAACTACTATAAGGATAAAGATAGGGTTAATCCTAATATGGTATTACCTAATTATTTAAAGTTACCTCAGGTGTTAGAAAAACATGATTAGAGAGTTTATAAATATTGATAATGATAATCCTTTTTTAAGAAATGTAGAATACGTAATAGATGATAAAGTAGTAGGTAAAATGAAGTATTCTTTGATATATGATAGAATGGAACTTGAAGATATTATAGTTAATGAAGAATATAGAAATAAGGGTATTGGTAATAAGTTAATGGGATATTTAGTTAGTGTTGCAATAAAGTCTAGAGTTATTAATATTACTTTAGAAGTAAGAGTTAGTAATGATGTTGCAAGAAATTTATATAAGAAATATGGATTTAGGGAAGTTGCAAAAAGAAGTAATTACTATGGAAATGAAGATGGTATTTTAATGGAGAAACAGGTGATGTAAGTGAAAGATATTTATTGTTTAGCAATTGAATCATCTTGTGATGAAACAAGTATGAGTATTATAAAGAATGGTTGTGAGGAAGTTAAAACTATAGTTAATACTCAAATTGATATTCATAAGAAGTATGGGGGAGTAGTTCCTGAGATTGCTAGTCGTAGTCATATAGAAAATATTACTATAGTACTTGAAGAATTGTTTGATAATTGTGAAATACAAATGGATGATATAGATATAATTGGGGTTACATATGGTCCTGGGTTAATTGGAAGTTTAATGATAGGACTAATGTGTGCGAAGACAATTAGTATGGTTACTAATAAACCGCTTATTCCTGTTCATCATATCGCAGGACATATATATGCTTCAAATCTTACTAAGAGATTAGAGTTTCCACTTATTAGTTTAGTAGTAAGTGGAGGACATACAGATATTGTTTATATGAAGGAAGATTATTCTTTTGTTAGAATAGGGTCTACTATGGATGATGCTGTTGGAGAAGCATATGATAAGGTTGCTAAGGTATTAGGGTTAGAATATCCTGGTGGTCCTAAGATAGATAAGTTAGCAAAGATAGGTAATGATACTTATGAACTTCCTATACCTATGAATGATGATAGTTATAATTTTAGTTTTTCAGGAATTAAAAGTGCGGTAGTTAATTTAATTCATAATGAAAAACAAAGAGGTAATGATATAAGAGTGGAAGATATGTGTACTAGTTTTCAAAATAGGGTAGTTAATGTACTTGTTAAAAAGACTATTCGTGCGATGAAAGAATATAATGTTAGTAATCTTGTCTTAGCAGGTGGAGTTGCAGCGAATAGTTATCTTAGAAGTGAACTAGAAAATGCTTGTAGGATTAATAATTATAATTTCTCTTGTCCTTTATTAAAGTATTGTACTGATAATGCTGCGATGATTGGTGCAGCAGCATATTATGCTTATAAAAAAGGAATAGTTGCAGATTTAACACTTAACGCAAAAGCAGTAGATAGTTTATATCAATATGAATAAAAGGATGATAGAATTTATGAAAAACTTAGATGAAAGAGTTAGTACGATTGAAGAAAGAAATAAAAGAGTAGAAGGCGACAAAGCATGGGAAACTTGTACTTTAAGAAAACTTATTATAATAGTTTTTACTTATGTTTTTGCGGTTTTATATTTAAAAATAGCAGATACTACTAATCCTTGGTTTGGTGCGGTTGTGCCTTGTGTTGGATTTTTCTTATCTACTCAGTCAATAAATGTTATAAAAAAGCGTTGGATAAATAAATATTATAATAAAAAGTAAGATTACTTAAAAAAGTAGCCTTACTTTTTATGCTTTTATGATAATTAATTATCTTTCATAATTTCTGTCATCATTTCATTAACGTTTTGATAACCTTTTCTTTTTCCTTCTTTTATTTCTTTAATAATTGTTTCTCCTTCTTTTAGGGCTTCTAGAAGTTCAGGACTTGGAGAGGGTTTTTCTTTCTTTGTATTAGTCATTTATAATCATCTTCCTTTTTATAAATTAATAATATCATTTTCTTTTATTCAAAGTCAATATAATTATAAATAAATTATTTTTTAATCTTATCTATTAGTCCATATTCTAGTGCTTCAGTGCTATCCATAAAGTAATCTCTTTCGGTATCTTTTTCTATTTGTTTTATATTTTTCTTGGTGTTTTTAGATAGAATAGTGTTTAGTTTTTTCTTTAACTTTAATATTCTTTCTGCTGCTATTTTTATTTCTGTTGCTTGACCTTGTGCTCCACCAAGTGGTTGATGTATCATTATTTCTGCATTTTCTAGGGCATATCTTTTTCCTTTTTTACCTGAAGAAAGTAAGAATGCTGCCATTGATGCTGCCATACCAACACATATTGTTGATACATCACTTTTTATATAATTCATTGTATCATATATTGCCATGCCTGATGTAATACTTCCTCCGGGAGAATTAATATATAGTGATATATCATCACTATTTATACTATCTAAATATAATAATTGTGCTACTATAATACTAGATGTGTTATCATCTATTTCTCCATTTAATATTATTATTCTATCTTTTAATAGTCTAGAATATATATCATAACTTCTTTCTCCAAGAGAAGTTTTTTCTATTACTACTGGAATTAAATTCATTTTATCACCTATAATTATAATAGTATAGTTTAGTTGTTTTTATACATGTTAGTGTTAGACAAAACTTTACATTTATTTAATATTATAGTATAATTAAGTAAAAATAGAAGAGGTGTATTATGGCAAATATAGTTATAACTATTAATAATAAAGATAAATATGAATTTAATAAGGGAATATCATTAAGAGAGATTATAAATACTATTAAAGATGATGATATTATATGTGGATTATGTAATGGTAGAATAGTAAATTATGATGATACTTTTAGTAAAAACTCTAAGATAGAATTATATGATGTTAATAATAAAGTAGGAAATAAGATATACGAAAAGGGATTGTTACTTCTTTTTGAAGCATGTGTTAAAGAAGTGATGGGAGATGATACTGAAGTAGTTGTTTGTTTTTCTATAGATAAGGGTGTTTATTGTCAAATAAATAAAGAAGTTACTAAAGATACATTAAGTTTAATAAAAAAGACTATGAATAATAAGGTTAGTAAAAAGATTAGATTTGAAAAGATAGAGACTACTAGAAGTGAAGCAATTACTTATTTTAGAAATAAGAAGAGATTAGATAAGGTAAAGACTCTTACTTATGATACTTCATCTTATGTTAAGTTATATAAGTTTGAAAATTTTTATGAGTATATACTAGGAGATTTACCATATGATTCAGGAATACTTAAATACTTTGATTTATCTATTATAGAAGGCAATGGAGTAGTAGTTAGGTTTCCATCAGTATATGATAATAAGAAGATAATTAAATATACTCATCATGATAATTATTTTAATTCTTTAGATTCTTATTCTAGTTGGGGAAATGTACTTAATATTAATAATTTTGGAGATTTAAATGAGAAGATAATTAATAATGGTGGAGGAGAAATAGTTAATTTAGCAGAGATTATGCAAGACTATAAACTATTATCTATTGCAGAAGAAATAGTATTAAAGAAAGATAATATAAAGATAGTGTTATTATCAGGTCCTTCTTCTTCGGGAAAGACTACTACCGCTAGGAAGTTATCTCTTTATCTTAAGACTCTAGGACTTAATCCTGTTCCTTTATCAATTGATGATTATTTTGTAGAAAGAGAAGATACACCAATTGATAGTGATGGTAATTATGACTTTGAATGTTTAGGGGCAGTAGATTTAAAGTTATTCGATTTACAGGTTGCTAAGTTATTAAAAGGCAGTGAAGTTATTACTCCAACATTTGATTTTGTTAGTGGTAAAAAGAAATTTAATAAGAGTATGAAATTAGGTAAGAATGATATTCTTATTATTGAAGGATTACATGCTTTAAATGAAGATTTACTTGATAATATACCAAAGAAAAATAAGTTTAAGATATATGTAAGTCCTCTTACTTATTTGAATATTGATAATGATAATAGAGTTAGTATGACTGATATTAGACTTCTTAGAAGAATGGTTAGAGATAATAGAACTAGAGGTTATAAGCCAGAGGTTACTTTAAGAAATTGGGCTAGTGTTAGAAAAGGAGAAGAAAAGTGGGTATTTCCATGTCAAGATAATGCAGATGTATTATTTAATTCTTCATTACTTTATGAATTATCTGTTATTAAAACATATGCTGAACCATTATTATTTTCAGTACGTGAAGATGACCCAGAATATCAAACTGCACTTAGATTATTAGAACTTCTTAAGTTTGTTTTACCAATATCTCCAGAGGATGTACCTAAGGTAAGTATTTTAAGGGAGTTTATTGGTGGGGGATATTTTGAATAATAATAATTGATTTATTATTCAGAATGTGATATTATTTAGATGTATATAAAACAAGTTTGTGAAAAAAAGATTCCAAATAATTCGCAAATCAACAAGGAAGGAGCCCTCAAGTTATGAATAAATTAAATTTTATAAATTATATCATTTATGCTATCGGGGGGGGGGCAATTAACATATAATAACAA
>OIYG01001605.1_pt1 | contig 16418 bp, 11 predicted proteins | sample 1587861 | NCBI WGS metagenome assembly OIYG01 (sample SAMN03283272) | human gut metagenome | biome: human-associated habitat; material: feces | host: Homo sapiens | place: Peru | collected 2012 | reverse complement strand
ACCGCCTCTGTGTAATATAATGTTTAAATTTGTAAACAGACGTTTCAAAATTGAAAAATAGTGGCATTTATTAATACGAGGAAAATAATAGTATTGTACAAAAGTTTATAAATTTGGGAATAGATAAAACGAGGCGCAAGCTTTGCTTGCGACCGCGTTGTTTTTTTTTCTCAAAAAGGTTTATATAATAGCGGCGCTGGGGTAAAACCCCAGCGCCGCTAAGTTGTTTTGAATTTAATTCTTACTAGAATTTGTATTCAGGAATTACGAATTGTTCGTTGTTAGCATCAATGTTAACAAATTCTAAATAGTAATCCATTGCTGTATCTTTTGTTTTTTCGTACATTTCATCAGATATATATTTTTTGTGTAAATCAGTTCTATCACCAGAGTAGTTACCCATTGCTTGAGCAAATTTGATAATTTCATCTAAGTTCAAGCCTGCACCGTATGCTTTTGTTTTAGCATCAGTACCTGAAGGTCTGATTTCAATGTATTTGTCTGCAAATTCTAAGTAAGTACCGTCGCCTACGAATTTTATAGCTTTCAAGTTGTCAAAATTCAATTCTTTGAATGCATCTTGAAGAACTTCTTTTGCTTGTTCAAATGTCATTTTGCCTGAACGAATTGCGATAGCTAAAGATAAGTAGAACAAGTCATTTTTAGTTCTTAATTGTTCACCTGCAACTTTAGCAGCTTTTAATTTATCAATATCAGGTTCTGATTCGTTGTAGTAAGCGATATCTACACGTGTATCAAATTGACCGTTAATGCCATTGTCTTTAAATACTTCAAGCAAGTATTCAGACATTGTTTTATGTTCTTCTTCAAGTTTAGAAGATAACGCAGATGCAACAAGGATAGCTTCTGTTGCTGATTTTTCTCTCATTGCAATAGCTTCTCTGCCTGATAATGATTTAATCATTTCTTCACCACCCATAATCATACCGCCGGATTCTTCACCACCGAAGATTAAGCGAGGTGATTTGCCCAAGTTAATTTCTTGACCGAATACGTCAAATACTTTAACTTCATCGTTAGGGTTCTTTTTAAGTTTTAATTCAACTTTTTTCATAATGTTAGCGATTTCTTTGAAACCTACAGGAACGTTAACAACTGCAATGTCATTAGCTTTTGCCCATTCGTCCCAACTCATTGCAGAAGCTGTTGTTTTAATCATAAAGCGAGGGTGGTTATTCCATTTGCCTTGTGATTTTAACATCTTCATGCGGAAGTCCATCAACATTAAGAATGCTTGGTTTGCTGTAAATACTGTTAAAACTCTGCCGTTGCCAAGTCTAACGTATGCAATACCGGCTTTTTCAAGTTTTGCAACTTCTTTTTCGTCTTCTATTTGAGTAACTGTTAATCTATCGTGGTCAGGATCTGTAATTAAAACAGCAGTTCCGATAGGGTAATCAGCTAAAACTTTGTCATAGTGTAAAGTTTCGATTACAGGGAAGTAATTTTCGCCGTTTGAGCGTTTTGCTAAAACAGTTGCATCTACTGAATAATCATAGAATGTTTTGTTGCCTTTGGGATCAACGTCATATTTACCAATTGAGTGGAAGAAAGGATCTTCTTTTTCGTTTAACCATACAAATTTGTCTGTTAAATCTAATTCTTTCAAAACTCGGCTTAATGTTCTGTATGCAGAACCGCCAACGTTTTCGATAACAATTTTGTTTTGTGCTTTTTTGATGAAATCTAAGTTGTCTTTTTCAGCAACCCCTGATTTTAGATATTCTACATATAAATCAACACCATCGTGAAGTTTAGCCATAATTTTTTCATCAATTAACGGGTTGTTTTCTGCTGCAATTTTAATTTCGTAAGAACCATTTTTTTCTGTTTCGTCAAAAATTTCTTGAATTTTTTGAACGAATTCGGCTGATTCTTCCGGTAAGTATTGGCTACCTTGTGAGTTTAAGTCTTTTGTAGCGTTTTTAACTGAAATACCGTGGCTTGATGTGATATATTCACCGCCAACTAAGTCTAATTTGAAAGCTAAGAAAGAAGCTAACCAAATTGGAATAGTCTTTTTGTCAACAGGAACTAATGTTTCAATTCCTTGAGCTGCTTGAACTCTGGCAATAGCATCCAAATATAAATCTGAATTGTATCTAACTTCACGTCCTGCAAGTTTTAAAATTTGTTTATCTGGGTATTTTTCAACAGCAACAAGAGCTTTTGCCAATGTTGCAAGAACGATACCAACTAAGTTGATTGGAAAACGAGTATCTTGTGGATATAAAATGTTTTGAGGTCCTCTGATACCTGCTGTTGAAACTTTGGCTTCTTTAGCATAGTTTGCAAACCATTCTTTTAAGTTTAAGCCTTCGGGATTTTTTTCAGCATCATAAGGCATTAAGTGTTCTTTTTTTAGAGTGAAAGTGAATTCACCTTTGTTTGAAAAGTCCATCAAATTACGATTTTTTACATAATCCGGTGTTCTATCTTCAACACTTTCGAATAATTGTTTTTCTAATTCACAAGATGCATTTTTTTTCATAAATATAAGTTCTCCTTTCGATAAAACAAGTCTATCATAAAAGAAATTTTTTTGATAGACAACAGCATAACTTGGTGGATGGTTTAAATTGAAATCTAATATCATCGTGAGATTAGTTTAACACAAAAAAGACTATAAGGTTTTAAGGCGATAAGACGATAAGATATTTTCGATTGAATTAATAATCGCTTGACTTATCCATTTTCCCCTTATATGCTTACGGCTTTTGAATCTGACATATTATTTAATATTTCTATAAAATTTTATCGTCAAAAATTTCTGTTTGGAGTACAATTGAATAGTCTTAAATAGTAATAAAACAGCTACATTTGTAGCATTGCTAAAGAAAAAACATATTAGTAGGCTGGATAATTTAACTATAAGGAGGTTTATTTATGCCAGGAAAGACAATAACAGTTGATGGTAACTACGCTGCAGCACACGTTGCGTATGCTTTAAGCGAAGTATCAGCAATTTACCCAATCACACCTTCATCTACAATGGGTGAATGGGTTGATGAATGGGCATCACAACACAAAAAGAACATTTGGGGTAAAGAAGTTCGTGTTGCTGAAATGCAATCTGAAGCAGGTGCAGCAGGTGCTGTGCACGGTTCATTAGCAGCAGGTGCTTTAACTTCAACTTACACTGCATCACAAGGTTTATTATTAATGATTCCTGTAATGCACAAAATCGCAGGGGAAATGATTCCTCACGTAATGCACGTTGCAGCAAGAGCATTGGCTGCTCAATCACTTGCAATTTTCGGTGACCATACTGACGTTATGGGTTGCAGAAACACAGGTTACGCAATGTTAGCAGCTAACAGTGTTCAAGAAGAAATGGATATGGCTTTAATTGCTCACTTAGCAACTTACAAAGCTAAAGTTCCATTCTTACAATTCTTTGATGGTTTCAGAACTTCTCACGAAGTACATAAAATTGAAGAAATTTCTTATGAAGATATTGCTTCATTAGTAGAACCAAAATACATTGAAGAGTTCAAGAAAAGAGGCTTACGTCCTGAAGCTCCAAAATGTAAAGTCGGTGCTCAAAACACAGACGTATACTTCCAAGGTCGTGAAACAGTTAATAAATACTACGATGCAGTTCCTGATATCGTTCAAGAATACATGGACAAAGTTGCAAAAGTTACAGGTCGTCAATATCATCCATTCGATTATGTTGGTGCACCGGATGCAACTGATGTTATCGTAGCTATTGGTTCTGGTTGCGAAACTATCGAAGAAACTATCGATTACTTGAATGCAACTAGAGGTACTAAATACGGTTTAGTTAAAGTTAGATTATACAGACCATTTGACGTTAAGAGATTCAACGAAGCTCTTCCTAAATCAGTAGAAAGAATCGCTGTATTAGACAGAACTAAAGAACCTGGATCTATCGGTGAACCTTTATACTTAGATGTTGTTGCAGGTTTAGAAAACAAAAACATCAAAGTTATCGGTGGTCGTTATGGTTTGTCTTCTAAAGAATTTACACCATCAATGGTATTAGCTGTATACAAACACTTAGAAAACAATGGTTTCCACGGTTTCACAGTTGGTATTAATGATGACGTAACTCATAAATCATTAAATGTTGAAGAACACATCGTTACAGAACCTGAAGGAACTACAAACTGTATGTTCTGGGGCTTAGGTTCAGACGGTACTGTTGGTGCTAACAAAAACTCAATTAAGATTATCGGTCAATATACAGAAAAAGATGCTCAAGCATACTTTGCTTATGACTCTAAAAAATCATTTGGTGTTACAGTATCTCACTTAAGATTCGGTGACAAACCAATTAAATCTACTTATTTAATCACAGCTCCTGATTTCGTATCTTGTTCAGCTCACGCTTATATCGGTAGATATGATATCTTAAAAGGTATCAAAGAAGGTGGTACATTCTTGTTAAATTCTCCTTGGTCTAAGGAAGAAGCTTTCTCTCACTTAACAAGAGATATGCAAGAAACTATTATCAATAAGAAAATTAAGTTCTACAACGTTAACGCTGAAGAATTAATCAAGCAACAACCGGGTTTACGTGGTAAAGGTGCTAACACAGTTATGATGGTTGCATACTTCAAAGTTTCAGGAATCATCCCATTTGAACAAGCTTACGAAGGTATGAAAAACATGACTGTTAAAACATTCAAGAAAAAAGGCGACGATGTTGTTAACATGAACTTAGCTTTAATCGATGCAGCAATTGATGCTTGCGAAGAAGTTGTAGTTCCAGCTTCTTTAGACGGTGTTGCACACGCTGATATGATTAAATTAATTCCTGATGATGCAGACGAATTCGCTAAGAAAATCGTTGAACCATCAATGCGACAAAAAGGTGACGATATCCCTGTTTCAGCAATGTCAAATGACGGTGTAATTCCAACAGGTACAGCTTGCTTAGAAAAACGTGGTATCGCTCCAAGAGTTCCTCACTGGAATTCAGAAGCTTGCTTACAATGTGGTATCTGTGCTTCTGCATGTCCACACGCAGCTATCAGAAGTAAATTAGTTGAAGCTAAAGATATGGCTAACGCTCCTGCAACATTTAAGGGTGTTCAAGCTAGACCGGCTTTAGCTGATGAACAATACAAAATCCAAGTTTACTGCGAAGATTGTACAGGTTGCGGTGTTTGCTTAGACCAATGTCCTGCAAATCAAAACGGTAAAGATGCTTTAACTTGGTCAACAATTGAAAAAGAAGTTGAAGCAGGCGAAATGGAAAATGAAAAATTCTTTGATGAATTACCAGATAACGTTATGGGTAAAAACACAACTAAGACAATGAAAGGTGCTATGTTGAGAAAACCATTATTTGAATTCTCAGGCGCTTGTGCAGGTTGTGGTGAAACTCCTTACGTTAAATTAGTTTCACAATTATTCGGTGAAAACACAATTATTGCCAACGCAACAGGTTGTTCATCAATCTACTCCGGTACATTCCCTACAATTCCTTATACAACTAATAAGGATGGTAGAGGTCCGGCTTGGGCTAACTCATTATTCGAAGATAACGCTGAATTCGGTTTCGGTATGAGATTAGCAGTAGAACAAAACAGAGATACTTTGAAAACATATGTTGAAAAAGTTCTTGAAAATGAAAAAACTCCTGCAGACTTAAAAGATGCTTTAAACAAAGCAATGTCATACTGGGATAACTCTAAAAATGAAGAAGCAGTTAAAGCTCAAGAAGAAGCAAAAGCTGTTTTAGCTAAATATGCTGACGTTGAATGTCCTGATTTAGCAATGGTTAGAGAATTAGAAGACTACTTCACAGATAAATCAGTATGGATTATAGGTGGTGACGGTTGGGCAAACGATATCGGATACGGCGGTATTGACCACGTATTAGCTCAAAACAAAAACGTTAACATCTTAGTTCTTGATACAGAAGTATATTCTAACACCGGTGGTCAAGCTTCTAAATCAACACCAACAGGTGCTGTTGCTAAGTTTGCTACAGGTGGTAAACCAACTTACAAGAAAAACATGGGCTTAATGAGTATGTCTTATGGTTATGTTTACGTAGCATCAGTTGCTCTAGGTGCAGACAGAGCTCAAACTCTAAAAGCATTCCAAGAAGCTGAAGCATACGATGGACCATCAATCATCTTCGCTTACGCTCCATGTATCGCACACGGTATCGATATGAGTAAAACTCAAACAGAACAAAAACGTGCGGTTGAAGCTGGTTACTTCCCATTATACAGATACAATCCTGCAAATCCAGAACACCCATTCACTTGGGATGCTAAGGATCCAAAAGGAAACTACCAAGACTTCATCAGAAGCGAAGGTCGTTATAAATCATTAATGAAAACTAACCCTGAACACGCTGAAGCATTGTATGAACAATCTGAAGCTGATGCAGCAAAACGTATGGCTGTATACAAATCAGTTGGCGAATTAATGTAATTAATCAATTGGATTAATATATAACAAACACAGGCGCCGGATTTGAAAAATCCGGCGCCTGCGTTTTCTTATTGATTAAATTTATACTCCGTGTACAGATGTGTACACTCGCATGGATAATATATTTTTTGCCGGATTGGATATAGTATTTTTTCTTAATATAAATAACATGGAAAGTGTTAAAAATAATTTGAAATGTTTAGAAGGAGAAACTTATGAAAAAATTATTAATGGCATTATCTTTAACAATGGCATTGGCAACCGGTGGTGCCGTAATGGCTTCTGATTGCGGATGTCCTGCGCCGAAGGATGATTGTGGTTGTCAACCAAAATGTGAAAAACCTTGTAACAAACCAACATGTGAAGAATGTGCAGAAAACGCAAAATGTTATTCAGATTTTAGAGATCAAAAACGTGAAGAAATATACTGTCGTTTAAATTTAGATACTTGTCAAAGAGAGCAAGCAATGGAAATTGAAGATAAATATGATGGCGATTTAGATTGTATTCAAGATAAGATTAAAGCCGATCATAAATGTTTGTGCAATACTTTAAAAGCTTCTTGTTTGGATAAATCAGCAGTAAGAGATGCAGAAAAAACATTAAAACAGGATATTAAAGACTTAAAAGCAAAATTAAAATGCATGGATAAAGATTTCAAAGCAATTTTGAAATGTGACCAAAAAGGTGATTACAGAACAATCAAAAGAGAAATGCGCTATAGAGCAAAACACGCTATGAAATTCTGTTGTAAATGTGATAAATAGATAAATTCTAATATACTTAATAACTCATGAGGGAGTGGTATTTAGCCACTCTCTTTTTGTTAACAAATATTTACAATCATGTAAATAAAAAGGCAATTTTTTTATCAAAAAAAACTTAAATAAGTATAAGGATATTGAAGAAAGCATTATGACAACAGGATTAACAACAACAACAAACTTCATAGCTCAAAAGATTGACAAGAATATGGTTGATTCAGTTACAAATGCAATTTTTCAAAGAGCTGCATCAAAAGCAGGTCAAGCCGTAGAAACAGCAACAAATAATAACGTTTATAATACAGCAAATTTCAAACATACAGTACAAAATGATGTAATGACAGAAGCAAGAAAATCATTACAAGCATCAATCAATCCATTTGCTGAAGGAATTTTTAAAGCACAATCATCACAAGCAACATCAGCAGCAAATGCAACAACAAATACAAACGAAACACAACAAGCTGGTGTAAGTGCAATTTCAAAGAATGCAGTAAGAACAACAACAAGAACAAGAGTTACAAACTCAATGGCATTGCAAAACAGTATGTTCACATCAGGTATTCGTGAATCAATGATGATACAAGCAAAAGATCAAATGGTAAATAATACAGATTTAATGTCTAGATTGCAATTTTTGAATGCGAAAACAGCGGTAAATACATACCCTGCAAAACAATTCTAGAAACAAGATTTTTTATACTCTCTCTCTTAATATCCTCGTGTTTATTTAATGTCTGCCAATTCTATTGACAGACTTTTTATTATGTGTAATCTATATTTTAGCTGTTTTAATATTGTTTATTTATTAATAAAAAATAAAAGCTCTTACCGCACTTTTACCACTTACGGACAACAAAAACATCATAAATTTTATTTAAACTTTTTCTCACTTTTTCTAAGCATAAAAAAGAGTTCACCTCGAAAAGTGAACTCACAAAAGACGTATATCAAATATTGTTATTTATTTAGGATAAAAACAATTCTTTTTCTTCTGCCCTGCGTTTAACAAGACCTGCTAAAACTTTATTGCCAGCATACACCCAACGGTCAAATTGTTGTGCAGCACCTTTATAATTTTTCTGATTTAGCAATCTCAAAAGAGTTGAGTTTTTTAAGTTGCCAACTCCAAGATTGAACACAAACGAAATCAACGCATCATATTGATTTTGCGTTACAGGAACTTTAATTAATTTATTCAACTCGTTTTCTTTAATTTTAATATCAATATCCAATAATTTTTCTGCCTCATCTTGAGTCAACACATCATCTAATCTGACATTGTTTGTATGACCGTAACCGATAGTTAAGACACCTGCAGGACATTTATAAAGCCTTTTGACAATATTTTTTTTCTCTCTAATTGGTTCTACTACATTCATTTTAATACCTCCATATTTAATTTATACGTTATAAATTAAAAGAGATAATAAATGGATATGGCAAGGTTGTTACTTATAACAAATTTGGCAACCGGCGCCACCGAAGAGCATTGAATGTTTTTCTTTTATTTTTAAGTTGTGTTGTGCAAATAGTTCAATTAGTGCGTTTTCGTTAAAAAACATTTGCTTTGATTTAACTAAGTATTCGTAAGGTAAATTGTCTTTATAAAATATTTTCACTAAATGCGGAACTATAATATCGAAAAGAATATCACCTAAGATGTTCTTTTTTCCAAAATCAAGGTGCATAAAAAGCCCGTTTGGTTTTAATACTCGATATATTTCATCTAACGCATTGTCATAATTTTCGATGTTTCTAAGTCCAAAACTGATTGTTACAACATCAAAGTAATTATCTTCAAATGGTAAATTTGTACAATCTCCTTCAATAAAATTAACCCAAGGATATCTTTTACGTGCAATTTCAAGCATCTTGTCTGAAAAATCAACTCCGACAACTTCACAAGATTTATCAATAAATCCTGCAATATCACCGGTTCCTGTACAGAGGTCTAAAACTTTTACATTATGGGCATTTAAAAATTTTACAGATTGCTTTTTTATCCTAATGTGCTGTCCAAGTGACATGACATTATTGTTAAAATCATAGACTTTTGCAATTTTATTAAACATTTCTTGAATTTTTATTGGATTTTTATTCATAAATAAAAGATAACTGAATGATTAAGTTTTGTAAACCCACATGTGGAAATTTCATAACAAATCATTAAGAAATAACTACATCAAATAGATGATTTTAAAATTAGCCTGTAATACAAAAAGATTAAATTAAAAAAAAATACTAAATATAAGCGAAAAGAAAGACGAAAAAGAGAGAAGAATAAATAAAAGCGAGGTGTATTATGAACGGATTTAATTCTGTAAATTTCAATTCACAAATTCCATCAATGCGCACATACGATACCGGCATGAGATTTGGAAGAATTACAAATATTGAAGACAATCCTGTAGGAAAACAAAGTTTTCAGGATGTTATGACAAACATGGTTTCAAACGTAAACGAACAGATGAACAAACCGGATGACTTGTTAGCAAAAGCTGCAAGCGGAGATCAAGGTGTTGATGTTCACGATGTAATGATTGCAATGTCACAAGCTGAGGTAACTTTGACCGTTGCAACAAATGCAGTTTCAAAAGTCATTCAAGCGTATGATAAAATTACACAAATTCAAGTATAGAATGATAATGCAAAGTAATAATATTAATTAAATAAGTGAATAAAAAATCTTAAAAGACTGAGCAGGGGAAATATGGACTTTAAGAAAATTTTAGAAAACAAACCTTTATTATATGGAATTATAGCAGGCGTAGTAGTAATACTAGCGCTTGGTATAATGTCTGCAATTATGATTGCCGGCAATAAAGCAAATTCAAGTGAAGCTAAATTGGTTAGTGAAAAACCTATCCAAGAAGATATGACATTGTTAACAACAGACAATATCGGTAAAGCTATCGAAATTCAAGCATTATTAGCAAAAATAGGTATCACAGCATCAAGAACTTTGGATGGTACTAAATCTTCGATTGTATTGAGAAAAGGTACATACAATCAAAGTCAACGTGATGCAGCTTTGTTAGAAATTGTTAAAAGTGGTTTGATGGATCAAAACGTAGGTTTGGAAATTTTCGACAAAGGTGATTTTACTTCTACAAAAGATGACAAAAGAATTCGTTTAGCAAGAGCTATCAATGGTGAATTAGCAAGATTAATCCGTAAAATGGACGGTATTGATAATGCTTCTGTATTTATTTCAATTCCAGAACAAACAATGTTCTCATCTATGCAAAAACCTGTTACAGCAACAGTTCAATTAACAACAAAACTTTCAGGTGAAAAATTACCACCATTGAAAATTAAAGCAATCACTAACTTATTATTAGGTAGTGTTGCAGGCTTAACTGCAGATAATATTTCAATTACAGATACAAGCGGAAACGTATATTCAAGCATTATCGGTGCTGAAGATGAAATGCTTCAAAAGGTTGAAGAAAATGATAAATATATGCAACAAAAAGTTAATGCACAATTAGACAGGTTAATTGGTAAAGGTAACTTTATTGCAACAGTAAGTACTTCATTGAAACAATCTCCGGTAGAAAAATCAAGCATTATTTACGATCCAAACCAAAAAGCATCTGTATCAGAACAAACGTTCGTTGAAGGTTTGGGAGATGAATCATCAGATAATAGCAGAGGTTCAGGCAGAGCAAATGCAGTAAGTGTATACTTACCAAACGGCTTAGTAACTCCGGGTTCAGCAAATCAAGCATCTGCATCCTCTCAAAACAGAAATTACTCAAGACAAGCTAGAGAAACTCAATATGGTGTTTCAAAAACTCAAATTAATGAATATATGAAACCTGGGGTAATCGAAGAAATTTCAATTGCAGTAACTTTAGAAAAGAATTCATTACCTGCAGATACAACTCTTGAAGAATTAAAAGAATTAATTGCGAGAGCAGCTAGTCCAAAAGTTAAACCTGAAAATGTAACAATTGCATTGTCAGAAACAATAGAACCATACTTAGCAACAGACAGACCTGAAAACTTACCAAAGAAAGACGAATCAGGTAACCCATGGTGGTTGGTTCTAGCAATGGTTGGCGTATGCTTAACAGGTGGTTACGCAGTTGTATCAAGCAAGTTAAAAGCAAGCCAAATTGCTCATCAACAAGAAATGCAACAATTAAGAAACATTGCAAGCGAACAAGATGCACAATTACGTGATATGAATATGAAGGCAGCAGAATTGATTGAACGTCAATCACAATTACAACAAGGTTTGATTGAACAACAACAAAGAGAAATGGTGCCACAAATTCCACCACAAGTAATTGATGAAGCACTTGCAGCAATCCGCTCAGATGTTGATTCACTTGATCCAAACGAAACTGGTGAAAAGATTAGAAGTTGGATTGAAAGTTAATAAAGGCGATGAGATAACACGATTATAATAATCAAATTAAAAAGTCTTAACCCTTATAGTCTTAATGTTTTAAGGAAAGAAACGGATTTCAAAATAAAATGCCAATAGAAGGATTCGATCATAAACAATTTGCAAATGACTTAGCATCACAAGCCGTAGAGCTTGTGCCAAAAGACTTTGACGATTTTCAAAAGGACTATGTTGTAAAAACATTGGTAAACTTTGCAGCATTAGCAGGGGAAGCAATTTCTAACGATGCTGAAGCCGGTTTTAATGCAGAACAGGCAATTTTGCTTACACAAATTATTGCAGAATGGTCATTCCATAAATCTGTAGACTTGATTCGTTCCGGTATTCAGCCTGAATACTGGGATGGTGTGATGCAAAAGATTGCGTTTACTATCTTCGATATCGGTAAACAATCAATCAAGCAAAACTTACCTCAAGATCAGATATTAGAACTTATAGAACACCACGTAATCCAAGCATATCAAGCTGCACTGGATGAATTGCAACAACGTGGTATTATTGATGAAGAATTAAAAGAACAAGCAGAAAAGCAAAATAACTTGAACCAATTAATGGAAGAGGTTCAAGCTCAACAAGAGGCTGAACGTCAGGCTCAAGAACAAGAGGCTGAACAACAAGCACAAGCGGCGCCTCAAGGTGGTGGTGTTTCGCAACCTCTGCCTACAGGTGACAGAAAAGCTTTTAAATTGGCTTCTTTGGCATTGTTGTTAAGAACTTTATCTCAAGACAAAGTGTCTTCAATCTTGAATAAATTTAACCCTCAAGATGCACAACTTGTAATTCAGTATATGCAAATGCCGGATTTGAATCAAAGAGTTGATGCAAATACTGCAATACAGTGTTTAAAAGAAATAAAAACAAACTTACCAAGTAAAAATTCTACAAGTCCAAATCAACTTGTTTACAGAATTCAAAATGCTTTGAAAAACTCTACAAGAGAAAAAGTTGAAGTAATGATAAGAAACGAAAGATTGAATGTTAAAAAGTTTGTAACAAGCGCTCTAAAAGGTGAATTGTATGAACTTCCACCAAAAGTTGCTAACATTATTGCCCAACATATTGAATGTAGTGTATAATATAATCAATCATGATTATAAAAAAGCAAAATAAATCAAACGAGCAACGTGCGCAACAGGTTGTACAGCCTCAAGCGACAATGCCTCAAACACAGGCACTTGTTCAACCTCAGCCGACACCGGAGGTTGAAGCTCCTATTGATTTGTTTGATTTAGACAACATTGATTTTTCTCAAAGACAAGAGCGACGTCGTGGGGACAGACGCCGTGGTTATCGTCGTATTGATGATAGAAACCTTATTTCGAGAGCACAGGAAGAAGCCGATACTATTAAAGAAACTGCTGCAAAAGAAGGCTATAGAGCCGGAATTGAGCAGGCAGAAAGTGATATTTTGGCTTTGCGTAGCAAAATAGCGGACTTTATAAGTTCAAAACAGGAAGTTTTTGAATTTATAGCTCCTGATATTTTAGAGATAAGTGTTGATATTGCCAGAAAAATCATTAAAAAAGAAGTTGAACAAGATCCTCAGGTAATTTTGAATTCAATTGTAGACGTGATGCGAACTTTGTCAAAAGAAGAACCACGAATTACAGTTAAATTAAATCCTCTACAAGTAGATTTGGTAAAAACAGAATTACCTGAATACATTTCTTCAATGGGAATTGATGCAAAAATTACCGTAATTGGTGATGATTCAATTGAAGAAGGAGGATGTATCTTAAACACAAACAACGGGATTGTAGATGCATCAATAAACACTCAACTGGAAATTATTAAAGCAGCATTGAAAGGTATGTAATGGCGGCACAGCAAGGCGGAGGACAACCTATAAGTGAATTTGCGTTAGCAGGGTTTGTATTAACTCTGATACTTATCTTGCTTATGGAAATGCCAAACTGGGTTATCAACTTTTCAATCAGTATGAATATTACACTGGGTGTTGTCTTGATGATGATAGCCCTGTACGTGCAGAAACCTCTTGAATTGGCGGCGTTTCCGTCAATCATTCTTCTTGGTACAATGTTCCGTTTGATTTTGTCAATCGCTTCAACTCGTTTGATTTTGGCAAAAGGTGATGCGGGTGAAGTTGTATCAGCATTCGGACACTTCGTAACCGGCGGTAACATGGTTGTAGGGGTTGTAATTTTCTTGATTATTACAATTGTACAGTTCATGGTAATCACAAAGGGTGCTGAACGTATCGCCGAAGTATCTGCCAGATTCGCCTTAGATGCGATGCCCGGTAAACAAATGACGATTGATGCCGACTTTAATGCGGGGTTGATTTCACCGGAAGAAGCGGTTAAAAAACGTGAAGACTTACAAAGAGAATCAAGCTTGTTCGGTTCTATGGATGGTTCCATGAAGTTCGTAAAAGGGGATACTATCGCCGGCTTGATTATTACAATCATCAATATTGTTGGTGGTTTGTGCGTAGGTTGTTTGATGAACCAAATGGCTCCTGCTGATGCGGTTTCAAAATATACAATCTTAACTATCGGTGATGGTTTGTCATCACAATTGCCATCTCTATTGATGTCAATTGCAGCCGGTATTTTTATGACACGTGCTTCAGGGGCAAATTCTTTGGGTTCTGATTTGGTAGTTCAAATCACAAGTAAACCGAATCCATTGTTCTTGGCAGCCGGCTTCTTAATTTTGATTGCTTTATCTAGCCCTGTAACAGGTTTGCCATGGTTGCCATTTATCTTGTTTGCAGGCGGTTTGATTGTTGCGGGCTTGTCAGTTCTTGTTAACGCCGATGTTCAATCTCAATTAGGACAATTGGAAAGTGTACGTCAAAACATGCAAGACCTTGTTAACCCTAACAGAATGTATGAAAGATTGGGTGTTGACGTATTGAGCTTGCAAGTAGGCGCAGGCTTGCTTGTAATTGCGGATCCTGATCAAGAAGGTCAATTACTTGCTAAGATTGCGGCATTAAGACAACGTGTAACTGATGAATTAGGTTATATCTTGCCAAATATCAGAATTATGGACTCATCTGCCTTAGAGGCTAATGAATATTTGATTGCAATTCGTGGTAATACAGTTGCAACAGGTTTTGTATACCCGGGAAAATACATGGTAATTGCAGACCAATGGGATTCTGTAAGAACGGAAGTTCCGGATGATGCAATTGTGGGTGTGGATCCGACTTACCAAACTCAAGCATATTGGGTTTCAGAAGAGGATGCAAAATCTACAAAAGCGATTACTGCTGTTGATGCGACAGATGTTGTAATCACACACTTGCAAGAAATTACAAGAAAACACGTAGATGACATTATGACAAAAACAGACGTGTTGAAGTTAATGGAATTGGTTCGATCTCAAGATCCTACTCTTGTTAATGACTTGGTTCCAACAATCATTTCTACAAGTGACTTGAGAAAAATCTTTGTTAACCTTATCAGAGAAAAGGTTTCAATCAAGGATATTATCTTTATATTTGAACGTTTGTGCGACTATGCGAGATTTTCAAAAGAACCGGATATTTTGTCCGAACGTTTGAGGGCGGCATTAGGACGTCAAATCTGTTTGGGCAATGTTCAGGAGGATAAAGTTCTTTATGCATTGACACTTTCGCCTGAATGGGAAAAAGTTCTTGATGATAGCTGTCAAAGAACAGAACTTGGTACAATGTTCTTGTTAAACCCAATGCAGGTGCAAGAGCTTATTGAAACGACTGCTGCAACATTGATGAACGCTCACCAAAACATTGGTAAACAACCGGTTATTTTGTGTTCACCAAGAATCAGACTTCCTCTGTTCCAATTGTTAGAACGTCATATTCCAACGATTGTAGTAATCTCTTATTCTGAATTGATTACGGATATTAAGGTTGAGGCTGTAGATACAATTGGTGAAAGCTATATGCAACAAGAGCAACAAATGTAATTGAAGAACGATGATTAAAAAGTTTTTATTGTTTTTGATTAAAATATACCAAAGTATTTCGAAATACACACCTCCAGTGTGTAGGTTTACCCCAACGTGTTCAGAGTATATGCGCCAAGCGATAGTAAAGTATGGCGTGTTGAAAGGTGTTTGGTTGGGAGTAAAAAGGATTTGTAAATGCCACCCGTTTCATCCTGGGGGATATGATCCATTGCCGTGAATAAGCATTTAAGACTATAAGGCAATAAGTCATTTATATTTGAAATTCTGAGAAATTTTTCGTACTAAAGTATAAAATTTTAGTTGCCCAACAAAAACTTAGTATGATATACTAACAGCTATTATGGAAAGATTACATTTATTTTTTGAAAACGTTAAACAATTTTTTTGTTCCGAAAGAACAAAAACGTTTCTATTTTATACACTATTACTTTTATGCAGTGCTGCTGTCGCTTTAAAATCAAAGAATTACGACTTTGACATGTGGGCAAGGTTAATTGCAGGCATGGCTGTTGTTCAAACAGGTCAAGTAGCTAAGTATGATTTTATGTCATATACGCCAACCCATGCTTGGTACGATCATGAATGGGGTTCAAGTGTCGTATTCTACTTATTCCACTCTACTTTTGGACATTTAGGTTTATTATTTTTACAAGTCATGCTTATATTTTTGACAATGTATTTTCTTGTAAAAACCGTACAGGTTCGTTGTGGCGACAAGTACAATTACAAAAACTTATTAATCTATTTCATCATCTTAAATACATTTATGGTTACTTATTCAGCTCTAATAAGGTGTCATTCATTCACGTTTTTATTCTTTATAATTGAGTTATACATTTTAGAACTTATCCGCAAAAACGGTAATAACAAGTTAT
>OIYG01001600.1_pt1 | contig 16452 bp, 15 predicted proteins | sample 1587861 | NCBI WGS metagenome assembly OIYG01 (sample SAMN03283272) | human gut metagenome | biome: human-associated habitat; material: feces | host: Homo sapiens | place: Peru | collected 2012 | reverse complement strand
GACTTTATCTCATGTTAATAATGCCCTAAATGAAAAAGGATATAATGGTATTAATCAAATTGTTGGATATTTGATGAGTGGTGATCTTGGATATATTTCTAGTTACAAAGATTGTAGAAAAAAGATTCAAAAGCTTGAAAGAGAAAAAATTCTAGAAGCATTGCTTAAGTATTATTTAAAGGACGTTAAATGAGATATTTAGGACTTGATTTAGGAAAGAAGTCACTTGGACTAGCCATTTCTGATAGGACTGGAACCATTGCTTCCTTTTATAAAAATATAAAGTATGTTGATGAAAATAAGCTTATTGATGAGCTTATTTCTATAATAAATAAAGAAAGCATTGATGCTTTAGTACTAGGGTTTCCTAAAAATATGAATAACTCCATTGGATTCAGAGGACAAGAAACCTTAGAATTTAAAGGAAAACTTGAGAATATGATTAACGTTCCTATTATTCTTCAAGATGAAAGACTCTCTACTAGAATGGCCGAAAGCGTTCTTATAGATGCTGATATGAGTAGAAAAAAAAGAAAAAAAGTTATAGACGGTGTTTCAGCCGTTATAATACTAAAAAATTATTTAGATAGAAAGGAATAGTAATATGACTGATAACGAAAAGAAAATGATTGATGAAAAAATGAAAGCTAATAAAAATGAACTAAGTGAAGATATGTTTATTGGTTTTAATGAAAATGGTGAAGAAAAGGTTTTTTACAAATTACTTGAATTTGACTCTGAAGAAACAGGAAAACATTATTTAGCCTATACAGATAATGAATGTGATGAAAATGGTAATCTAAAAGCATATGGCTCTGTTGTTATTTCAGACGGGGATTATATGAAATTAGAAGCAATTACTACTGAGAAAGAGTGGAAAGTTATTGAAACTGCTCTTAGAGTTCTCCAAGATGAAATTAAGGGTGGTAATGATGAGGAAGACAAGTAAATATAAACTTTTAAATATAATTCTTGGTTTTATCTTAGGAATTTGTATTTTATCCATTTGTCTCATTATGTATTTTATGAGTCCCTCATCATCTTCCTCTAAAGATGTAGACTTTATTGTAAATGATGGCGATTCTCTAAATATAATAGCAAGTAATCTAAAAAAAGAAGGTCTTATCAAAAACGAAAAATTCTTTCTTCTGTATATAGTTCTTAAAGATTCAAAAGAAATATATGCTGCAAAATATAAGCTAAATAGCAACATGAATCTTGGAGACATTGTAGAGACTTTAAAAAAAGGTGGAGTCAATAAAGATGAAATCACCATTACATTCAAAGAAGGACTTAACATGAGACAAATTGCCAAAATCATTTCTAAAGAAACTAATAATTCATATAATGATGTAATTGGTTTATCTAATGATGAAGCCTATATTAATGAACTTAGTAAAAAGTACTGGTTTATAACTAAAGATCTTAAAAATAAAAATCTTTATTACAAACTTGAAGGATATCTATTCCCAGACTCTTATAATTTTAGCTCAAAAGACGTAACTGTTCGTGAAGTATTCGATGAAATGATTCTTCACATGGATAAAGTTTTATCTAAATATAAAAACGATATCAATAAGAGTGGTTATAGTGTTCATCAAATTCTTACTATGGCTTCAGTCGTTGAACTTGAAGTTAAACAAGATAGTAGAAGTGATATTGCTGGTCTTTTCTATAACAGATTAAAAGCTAAGATGAATCTTGGTAGTGACCCTACTAGTTACTATGGAGTAAAAAAAGAAATGACTTCAGAACTTTATCAATCTGAGTATGATGATGCTAATCTATACAATACAAGAAGTTCTTCAATGGCAGGTAAACTTCCTGTAGGACCTATTTGTAATCCATCAAAAGGGGCAATAGTCGCAGCAATAAAGCCTAGTAAGCATGAATACTACTATTTTGTTACAGATAAAAATGGTAAAGTTTATTTAACTAAAGATTATGAAACACATAATAAAGTAATATTAGATTTAAAAAACAAGGGATTGTGGTTTGAATGGTAAATAATGTTTATAGTAATTTAAAAGAAATTAAAAGAGAAGCTCTTGATGAAAATGTTCCAATTATGCAAGATGATACTATTGATTTTATAACTGACTTTATTGCAGATAAAAGAGTTAAAAAAATTCTTGAAGTTGGTACCGCAGTAGGATACTCTGCTATTATGATGGCACTTTCATCTCCTCTTGTAACAGTAGTAACTATCGAAAAAGATAAAGATAGATATATTAAAGCTCTTAAAAATGTAAAAAAAATGGGACTTGAAGATAGAATTATTCTTATCTATAATGATGCTCTAGAAGTTAAACTTAAAGAAAAATTTGATCTTATTATTATAGATGCTGCAAAAAGTAAAAATAAAGAGTTCTTTTCTCATTTTGAAAGTAATTTAGATGTAAACGGGTCTATAATAACAGATAATTTAAGTTTTCATGGATATGTTGAAAAAGATCTTAGTGAAATATCAAGTAGAAACGTAAGAGGACTTGTAAGAAAGATAAGAGCATATATTCAGTTCTTAAACAATAATATCAAGTACAAGACTAAGTTTTATGAGATTGGTGATGGTATTTCCGTTACAGAAAGAAGGCTTTGATATGAAAATTATTTATAGAACAAGTAAAAATAAGGAAGCGAGTGCTATCCTTTTTGGTTTAAAAGGCTTTTCCATTTATGACAATGTTATAACCTTAGAAGAAATTAACTCTATAACTAGTGATATATATTTATCCATTGATAAAAACTTATTTGATGAAGATTTAGAAAGCTTAGAAAAAGTTCTTAGTGTTATAGATAACTATGACATAAAAGGTATTTTCTTTTACGATCTTGCAGTTTTAAGTATTTCAAAAAGACTTAATATCAAAACTAAACTTATATGGAATCAAAACTTTCTAGTAACTAATTATAAAACTTGTAATTTCTATTATAATGAAGGAGTAAGTGGAGCTTTAATCTCATCTGAGATAACTATTGATGAAATAATCGATATTGCTAAAAATACCAAACTAGAGCTATTTGTTAATATTTTTGGACACCAACTTATGGGTGTTTCCAAAAGAGCATTAATCAGTAATTATTTTTCTTATTATGGCATTTCAAATGAAAAAGATCTTAACTATATGATAGAAAAAAATGAAAAATTTCCAGTAGTAGAAAATAGTATTTGTACTAGAATATATACCAAAGATGTTCTTAATGGAATAAGATACTTAAAAAGACTTAAAGATGCAGGAATAAAATACTTAATTATTGATGATATATTTTTAGAAAGTGAAGTTTCTCAAAAAATAAAAGATATTTTTGAAAAGAGTATTTTGTCTTGTAACGATGCTGATCTTTTAAAATATGAATCCTTAATTAAAGACATAATTCCTAATTCTGGGCCTTTGTTCCTAGATAAAAAAACTATATATAGGGTGAAGAAAAAATGATAGAATTACTTTCTCCAGCAGGAGACTTAGAAAAATTAAAAATAGCATATTTATATGGTGCAGATGCATGTTATATCGGAGGACAAAACTACAGTTTAAGAGCTAATGCCAATAATTTTTCCAAAGAAGATATTAAAGAAGCTTGCTCATACGCACATAAACTTGGTAAAAAACTTTATGTAACTGTTAATATTGTTTTTCATAACGAAGATACCTCTTCCTTATGTGAATATCTAAAATATCTGGAAGAATGTCAAGTCGATGCAATTATTGTAAGCGATCCCTTAGTAATAGACTTAGTAAATAAAAAAAATATTAATCTTGAAATTCATTTAAGTACCCAAGCATCTACTAGTAATAGTGAAAGTGTTAAGTACTGGCTTTCTAAAGGAGTTAAAAGAGTTGTTTTAGCTCGTGAAGTTGGAGCATCTTCAATAAAAAAAATAATCCACGAAACAGGAGCAGACATAGAAGTCTTTCTTCATGGTGCAATGTGTACATGTTTCTCTGGAAGATGTGTTCTTTCAAACTATTTTACAAACAGAGATTCAAATCGAGGAGGATGTGCCCAAGTATGTAGATTTGTTTTCGATCTTGATCAAAAAAGGGATAATAAATATTCCATTGCAACGAAAGATCTTAATCTTAGTTACTATATTCCCGATCTAATTGAAATGGGAGTATCTTCCCTAAAAATTGAAGGAAGAATGAGAAGTAGTTATTATATTGCAACAGTAATTAGTTGTTATCGAAAACTAATTGATGCATATTATAATAATAGCTTTAATGAAGAACTTCTAAAAAAAGTTTCAAAAATCCTGTTTAGAGCTTCTAATAGAGAATCTTCCTCTCAGTATTTTAAAGGATTTGCAGATCAAAGTGATCAATATTATGGAGATAGAATGGAAGTTTCTAATCAAGACTTTTTAGGAATAGTTCTTGGTTATGACAGTAAAAATAAAATGCTCATTATAGAGCAAAGAAATTACTTTAAAAAAGGCGATAGTGCTATTATATTTACCCCTTTCTTAGAAGAACACAAAATAAGTTTTTCAAAGATATATAATAACGATTTAGAAGAACTTGATTGTGCTAGACATCCTAGAGAAATCATAAAGATACCATTTGACAAAGCTTTACCAAAAAATTCCATGATGAGGGTAAAATTTTAGACAATTCTCTTGACAAATTGTCAAAAGAATAGTATCCTTTTAGATAGTTCAAATTTGTGAGGTGATTAACATGTCTTCAGAGAAAAAGATTTTCTTAACTCAAGAAGGATATGATGAAATAAAAGAAGAATTAAATTATTTAATTAATACTAAAAGACCTGAAAATATTATTGCAATAAAAGAAGCAAGAGCTTTAGGGGATCTTTCCGAAAATGCAGATTATGATGCTGCTAGAAACGAACAAGCTGAAATAGAAGCTAGAATCAAAAAACTAGAAGCTATTATGGACAATGTTCAAATTATAGAAGAAGTATCTACCGATTCTGTAGGACTTGGTAATACTGTTAAGATTTCATACGTTGATGATGAAGATGATTTAGATGAATACAAAATTGTTGGTAGTCAAGAAGCAGATCCTTTTGAAAGTAAAATTTCAAATGAATCTCCTATTGCAAAGGCCTTAATGGGGCATAAAGTAGGAGACGTTGTATCTGTTGAAAGTCCTAATGGCAGTTATGATGTAAAAATTATTAATATAGCATAAGAACTAGAAATAGTTCTTTTTCTTGAATAGGTTGGTGAAGGTATGGAAGAATTTAATAAAAAAAATGTTATTACTATGAAATTACTTCATTATTTTATAACTGAAAAGGGTTATAGTCCGGTTGTTCTTCATGGTGCCCAAAATGAAATATGGCTTGAAAACATGAATAGCGATTATAAAATTGTTAGAATTGTTTCAGGTTATATTCACAATAACGAACAATTAAACTTTGATGTATTTAAAACAAAAAAAATAGTAAAAAATATAAAAAGAAAAACACTTAATATAAGTATGCCTGTTCTTAGTATATTCATTGATTTAGGAGATAACGTTGAGCTTAGTCATGAAAAAGGTATTGACTTTGTATCACTTAATAACATAAAAGATATAAAGAAATATGATTTTTTATATAAGTATTTTCCAGATATCGATAAAAAACTTAAGTTTTCTGAAAAAGGAATGAATTTATTCCTAAAAATTACTGAAGATATAAATAAAAAAAATATGGAAGATGCCCGTAGAGTAGAAGAACTTTTCAAACCAAGAGTTCCTATTATGACTTATATATTAATAGCAATAAATGTTTTAATCTTCCTAGTAGGAATGATATTCGGCATAAATGAAGTCTTAACTTACTTCTTTGCTAATAACCGTTCTTTAGTCTTAGAGGGCGAGTATTATAGACTATTTACTTCAATGTTTCTACATGCAAATATTTTCCATATAGGATTTAATATGTATGCTTTATATTTATTAGGATCACAAGCCGAAGGCTTCTTTGGTAAATTTAAGTTCCTGATTATCTATCTATTAAGTGGACTATCAGGAAGTCTTTTATCAATGCTTCTTAACCAAAGTTCATTCTCACTAGGAGCAAGTGGTGCTATATTTGGTATCCTTGGAGCACTTCTATACTTTGGATTCAACTATAGAGTATATCTAGGAAATACATTACTAAAAGAAATAGTTCCCGTTATTTTAATTAACTTAGTATTTGGTTTTTATCTTAGTGGTGTAGATAACTTTGCACACATCGGAGGACTAGTCGGAGGTCTTGTTACTGCTATGGCAGTAGGTTTTAATACAAAATCTAATAAAAGTGATAGAATTAATGGTATTATTATTACCTGTTTATTATTTGCATTTTTAATATTTATGAATTTCTTTTATAAAGGAATATGAAACTCCATTTTAGGAGTTTTTTTTCTTTTTGTTTTATGTTATACTTTTATAGTAGGAGTATGGTTATGGATAAGTTTTTAAATGTTAAAATAGTTTTTATTGATATAGATGGTACTCTCGTAAATAATAGAAAAAGAGTTACTTTAAAGACTAGAAAAGCCATAAGAGGACTTGTTTATCGTGGTATTTATGTTGTTTTAACAACAGGAAGAAATGCCTTTCATACTATTGATAAATCTAGGAGAGCCTTATCATCAAGTATTATCATATCCTCGAATGGTTCTGAAATCTATGATTATAAAAACAAAAAAATTATTTATATCGATGAAATAGATAATGATAAGATCCTAGAAATGTGGAGATTCTGCAACTTAAACAAAGTCGGAGTTCTTATTAATTCTTTAGATGGAAAATATATAAATAAATATCTAATAGGAAAAGACAAAGAAAACAGTATCTTAATAACAAATGAAAAAGAATTAAAAAAGATAACCATATCTCAAGTTGTACTTATCTCTAATAACCTAGAAAACATGATGAAAACAAAAGAATTTATCAATAAAATAGGTCTTTGTATTACTAGTTACTCAGAAAGTTTTCTAGATAATACTATTTCCGATAGATATAGACTTGATATCAATAATAAAGGAGTCTCAAAAGGAAAAGCAATAAAAATACTTCTTAATGAACTAAATATAAAAAAAGAAGAAAGTCTTTGCTTTGGAGATTATTATAATGATATAGATATGTTTATGGAATGTGGCATCAAAGTTGCAATGGGCAATGCTTGCGATGATTTAAAAAAAATAAGTGACTATGTTACTTTATCTAATGAAGAAAATGGAGTAGCAGAGTTTATAAATAAATATTTATAGGAGGAGATTCATTTGGATTTAGTTATTGTTATACTTCTTATAATTGCAGTAGTAGTACTTTATAGAGATGTTAAATTTGTTACTTATTTAATTGGAATACTTGAAATATTCTTTAGAATAATTCACTATATCGGAGATAATTTATCTCTTGTTAATATCAATCCTTTTATAAATAAGTATATACCATCTTCATTGTTTTCCATAATATCTAGATATACCCAAGGAATGGTAAGAGATATCTTGTGTTGGATACTCGTAATAATATTTATTATGTTTTTAGTATATCTAATTAAATATCTAATAAAAAGGAAGTGATTGCCATGAAACTTAATAAAAAAGCGTTTACTCTTGTTGAAGTCTTAGCAGTAGTAGCAATTCTTGCCATCCTAGCAACATTAATAATTCCAAGCGTTACAAAATATCTTAAAGGAGGTAAAGAAGATTACGATGAAAATCTAAAAAAACAACTCATCTTAGTAGCAAAAAATTACTATGCAGAAAACAGAGACAGATTACCAAAAAGAAATGGGAGTATCTCTAGTTATGTTACCTTAAAAGAACTTATCAGCCTAAAATACACTTCAAAAGATTTTATCGATTCAAAAGGCAATAATTGTAATAATGATAGTTATGTAACAACATGGTTAAATGACGATAATATTGATTATTATGTTTGCATGAAGTGTGGAGAAGAAACATATTATGATGATGAAGACAAATGTAAACTTCAATCAAATACTGATCCTAATGATCCAGTAGTAGATAACAGTATAACATGTGAAGTAACAAGCATTAAAGATACCAATGATTATCAAATAACAATAACAAGCAAAAATTTACCTATTCAAGAAATTAAAGTGAAAAAGCCTTCAAAAAAAATATATGAAGACTTGGTTGACGTAACACAAGAAACAAACAAAAACGAAATTACAACGACATTGAAAACGGGTACTAATTATGGATACTATTCTGTCATAGCAAATAATGGTAGAAAAAATGTTAAATGTTCTCAAATTCACAATAAAGAAAAAAGTTCTACTATTACTGCTAAGATAGATTCTAAAATGTATTTTGTAAGTACCAAACAATATGAAAAACTAAAGGATAAAGGTAGAATTGAAAACATAGAAAGTATTGGTACACCATATGATGGCAGCAAATGGAAGAGTGGTTATGTTTATGTAGATACCAAGTTCAAATCAAGTGATTTTAGAACTGTTAAAGTTGTAAATAATAATGATAATACTAATATAAAAAGCAATATAAAAGATAATAAATATTTTTGGATTACACCAGAGGGAACTACCAATTTCACTATAATAGGTGTTGATATAAGTGGTAACACAAATAATAAAAATAAAGGTACAGTTAAACTAGATAGAACTCCACCTGAAATTGGGAATATTGTTAATAGTGTTAACGGATTATGGACTAGGTTTGATGTAACTATAACTGCATATGCTACAGATAAAATATCAGGTGTTAATAAAATTGTTTATGGAACAGCTGATCATGAAAAAACTACAAATGATTATAGTGGTAAGTGGACTTCAGAACAAGGCTTTAAAACAAAAAATGCTAAGGCTATTAAAGAATGGAAAGCAGCAGATAGAGATATTTCCATGTTTATTGAGGCAGTAGATGAAGCTGGAAATAAGGCTACTACTTGTAATAGTAACTTAAATGGACATTGTTATACAAATGTAAGACAAGATGTAACAGCCCCTACTATAAATATTAATGATCCTAATGACAAGTGGCATTGTGGTCGTGGAATATCCGGAAACGGATACAACTGTGATATATATGTTTATTACTTTCATGATAATTTATCGGGTGTTTACAAAATGAAACATGGGCATTGTTATAACGGTTACAACTGTACTGATTATTCTGGAGCGAAAGCAAAGTTAGATTCCAAAACATTAGAGACAAGAGATTGGGCTGATAGTGGTTGGAGAAGAATTGAATATTGTATGAATGCTGGCTATACTGCTTATATCTATTTTGAAGTTTGTGATAGGGTTGACAATTGTGCAACATTTGGTCCATATACAGACAAAGTTAATGACTCTCCTGCTTGTACTGCTTTAGGTTAATGTTTTGAAAAGGCTCTTTATAGGGCCTTTCTTTTTCTAAAAAGTACTTGTTTAAATATTAAAAATAGTATATAATATACCGTATGAAGGAGAGATATAATGAAAAAAGAAAATAATAAAGATAATAATAAAAAAGATAACGTTTTTGAAGAAATAGTTAAAATTGATAAAGATGAATTTGAAAAAGCTATTGATAAAGCTTTCGACAAGAAAAAATCTGAAATTAAAATGGATGGTTTTAGAAAAGGAAAAGTTCCAAAAGATATATATTTTAAAAAAGTAGGAAAAGAAAGCCTATATATGGATGCTTTAGATATTTTATTACCTGATGCTTATGACAAGGTTATGGCAAATTATAAACCTATTATTGATCCAAGTGTAGAAATTAATTCTGTTGGAGAAGATGGTGTTGAATTCAAGTTTACTATTACTACTATGCCTTCTGTTGAAATTAAAAAATATAAAGGATTTAATCTTAAAAAACCTGTAGTAGAAGTTACTGACGAAGAAGTAGAACACGAAATGGGTCATTTAGTTGAAAGATTTACTGAACTTGTTATTAAAGAAGATGGTGAAGTAGAACTTGGTGATGTTGCAGTAATAGATTTCGAAGGATTCAAAGATGGAGAACCATTCGAAGGAGGAAAAGGAGAAAACTACTCATTAGAAATAGGTTCTGGTACTTTTATTCCTGGATTTGAAGATCAAGTTATTAAAATGAAAAAAGGTGAAGAAAAAGATATTAATGTAACTTTCCCAGAAGATTATCATCAAGAAGACTTAAAAGGTAAACCAGTTACATTCAAAGTTAAAGTTCATGAAATTAAAACAAAACAAGTTAGAGACTTTGATGAAGAATTCTTTGAAGATCTAGGCCTAGAAGGAATTGATTCTGAAGAAAAACTAAGAGAAGAAATAAAAGAAAATATAAAAGTTTCTAAAGAAAGAGAAGCTGAAAATAATTTTGTTGAAGAAGTACTTGCAAAAGTAGCAGAAAACACTACTGTAGATATTCCAGAAGAACTTGTGGAAGATGAAATCAATCATATGATGAAAAACTTTGAAGAACAAGTTAAAATGCAAGGTATGTCTCTTGAAGTTCTTTATGAAATGACTAAATCAAACGAAGAAAAACTTCGTGAACAAATGAAAGAAGAAGCTAATAAACATGTTTTATATAGAATTATTCTTGAAAAAGTAAAAGAACTTGAAAAGATTAACGTTTCAGATAAAGAAGTTTCTGAAGAACTTGAAAAACTTGCTAAACAATATAATGTCACAACTGATGAATTCTTAGAAATGTATGGTGAAAAAGAAATGTTAAAATATGAACTTGAAGTTAAAAAAGTATTAGAGCTTCTTGTTAAAGAAAACGAAAAGAAATAGACTTTAAGCTTATACTAAATCTGCACGATGAGCTTGCGTGTGGATTTTTTCTTTAAGTTTATTTAGAAAGGTGTTTGTATGGAAAGTATTATTTTAATAAAATATGGTGAACTTACTACCAAAAAAGATAATAGAAAAGAATTCATTAATATCTTATCAAAAAATATTAATGAGAAAATAAGCAAATATGATGCAAAAATTGTAAAAGATCGTTCTAGAATGTATATTGTATTTGATGATAAATATAAAAATCAAATTATTGATGTTCTTAGTAATACATTTGGTATTCATGCGTTTAATATAGTTTATAAAGCTAATACTAATAATGATGCTATTTGTAATGAAGTTTTAAATCGTTTATCAAACATTACTTTTAAAACTTTTAAAATTGTTACAAAACGTAGGGATAAATCATTTCCTATGCCAAGTATGGATTTTAATAGAGTAGTAGCAGGCTTTATTTTAAAAAATATGAAAGATATTTCAGTAGATGTCCATAACCCAGATGTTTACGTTAATATTGAAATAAATAAAGATGACACTTATATTTACTTCAATGAAATAAAAGGTCTAGGAGGATATCCCGTTGGCGTAGCAGGAAAAGGTCTCTTAATGCTTTCTGGAGGAATTGATTCTCCTGTAGCAGGATACTTATCACTAAAACGAGGAGTTAAACTAGAAGCCATTTACTTTGAAGCACTTCCTCATACCAGCTTAAGTGCTAGAGAAAAAGTTATAAGTCTTGCAAAAGAACTACGTAAATATTCTTCGAGTTTTAATTTATATGTTGCATCCATCACTGATTTACAAGAAGCAATTTACGAAAAGATCGACTCTACTTATATGATAACTATCCTAAGAAGAATGATGTATCGTATAAGTGAAAAAGTAGCACGTTCTAACAATGATCTTATTTTAATAAATGGTGAATCTATCGGACAAGTTGCCAGTCAAACTCTTACTAGTATGAATGCTATAAATAGTGTTGTCTCTATTCCAGTCATTAGACCAGTAGCATGTTTTGATAAACTAGAAATTATCGATATTGCCAAAAAGATTAATACCTACGAAACAAGTATTCTTCCCTTTGAAGATTGTTGTACTATTTTTGTACCTCGTCATCCAGTTATTAATCCAAGAATTGACAAATGCTTATTATATGAAAAATCTATTGATTATGAATCTATGATCAATGATGTAATTGCTAATATAAAAATTATAAAAATTGATGATAAAAGTGATTTTGACGATTTACTCTAAAACTTAAAAAATATACAGGTATAAATTACCAGTAAAATTGACGTATGAAAAGCTGATATTTTCACATTCTATAAATGTATAGGAGGTGAGAATAATGAATCAAGCAAGCAACAATAGCAATAAACTAGTTGTTCCAGGAGCTAAACAAGCTATCGATGGTATGAAATACGAAATAGCTAGAGAATTTGGTGTTAATTTAGGACCAGATGCTACTTCAAGAGCTAACGGATCAGTTGGTGGAGAAATCACAAAACGTTTAGTTGAAAGAGGAATGTCACAATTAAGTGGTTATTCTAATAAATAATTGATATAAATTTTTATTAAAAGTGCTTCAAATTACGAAGTGCTTTTATTTTTACACTTTAACAAACAAATGTTTGCTTTGGTATTGATTTTATTTCTTTTCTTTGTTATACTTATATCAACTTATATCGTATTAGGGAGGTAATTATGGATATATTAAATTTACTTGAAGAAAGTACTAGTAGTATTGTTGTTACTGGTTATAGTAATAAACTTAACATTTTAAAAAAACTAAATAATATAGATGAATTTATTGATGTTAATTTCATTACATTAGATGAATTTACAAAAAGATATTATTTTTCCTATGATGAAAATGCTATTTATTATTTAATGGATAAATATGGTTTTAATAGAGATATTGCAGGTATTTATCTCTCTAACATGTATTATGTTTTAGATAAAGATTATAATAATGATAAACTTAATATTCTAGTTAAATTAAAAAAAGAACTTGATAGTAAAGGGTTACTTATAAAAGATAATCTTTTTGAGAACTTTATTAAAGATAAAAAGATTATTTTTTATGATTATCGTTCTTTTTCTTGCCTTGAAAAAGCTATGATATCTCATCTTAAAAAAACTAACAAATGCATTATAACATCTTCCTCTTCAAAAAATTATAAACACGATGTTTATGAATTTGACACTATTTTCGAAGAAATTGAATATGTTGCTAAAGAAATTTCTAGACTTGTATCTTCATCAGTTAGTTTATCTAATATTAAGCTTACTAATGTTAATAGTGATTATTATGATATAATTATTAGAGTCTTTTCTATGTATAATTTAAGAGTTAATTTTGATAATAACAAGTTAATTTCTACAAAAGTTGCAAAAGACTTTTTACTTATGGATGGCTCTATAAGTGAGAGAATTAATGTCCTTTCGGAAAAGTATAAAAATTCTAAAGTTTTAGATAAAATCATTTCTATTTGTAACAAGTACATATCCTTTCCTGATATTTCTATAGTTAATGAGATAATTAGTTATGATTTTAAAAACACTTATCTTGAAGAAGATATATACAAAAATACCATTGAAGTTATCGATTACTTAAATGATTATATTAGTGATGAAATGTATGTATTTATGCTATCTTTTCAAAATGATGTTCCAGTTATATATAAAGATGAAGATTTTATAACTGATAATATCAAAAATGATGTTCTTTTAGATTCGACTTTCGAGAGAAACAAAATATCTAAAAAAGTATGTAAAGAAGCAATTTCTAGTATTCGCAATCTTACTATTACTTATAAAAACAGTTCCCCAGCTGGAGTATTTTATCCTTCTAATCTAATTGGAGATATGGATATGTCTGTTATTAAACCTGATAATCTTTATAATGAAAGTTATAGTAAATTATCAGATATGGTTAACCTTTCTAAAGGACTTGATAGCTACTTAAAAACCGGAGAAGTTACAAGTTCATTAAAGCTGTTATATAATAGTTATGATGATATTAGCTATAACAGTTATGACAATAGTTTTACTGGAATCTCAAAAAACTTACTTATGGATTATTTTTCAAAAGGTTATAACTTGTCTTATTCTAGCATGGATTCATTTTATAAATGTCCATTTAGATATTACTTATCTCACGTTCTTAAACTTGATATATACGAAGAAAGATTTGAAGCTTATATAGGAAGTTTGTTTCATTATGTTCTTGAAAAAGCTTTAAAATGTGGAGGAGAAGTTTCATCTTATATCGATGAATTTACTAGTAATAGTCAAAAACCATTAACTAAAAAAGAAGAATTCTTCATAAAAAAATTATCTAAATCTCTTGAGTTCATTCATAAAACAATTTTAGATCATTTAAATAATTCTAATCTTAAAAACATGCTTTTTGAAGAAAGAGTAGTAGTAACAAAAGATAAAGATGTCTCTGTAACCTTTAAAGGATTTATAGATAAAATTATGTATGAAGAAAAAGAAGGATCTACTATCGTTGCTATTATTGATTATAAGACAGGTTCAGCAGATATTAATCTTGGTTATGTTCCTTACGGTCTTTCTATGCAGCTTCCTGTTTATTTGTACCTTGCTAAAAATAGTAATAAACTTAAAAACATCAAGTTTGCAGGTTTCTATTTACAAAGAATACTTTCAGGGCCTTATAATATTTCCTCTAAAATGAGTCTAGAAGATCAAAAAAGAGATAGCCTCCTTTTAAATGGTTACTCTAATATAAATCAAGACACTCTTTATGAATTTGATAAAACTTATAAAATGAGTAAGTATATAAAATCTATGAAAGTTTTAAATAATGGCAACTTCTTTAAGTATTCCAAAGTACTTACTGATAAAGAAATAGAAGTTTTAATTAACATAGTTGATGATAAAATTGATAATGCTATTACTCTTATTAACAATGGCTCTTTCAGTATAAGTCCTAAAAGAACAGAAAAAGAAATACTGGGATGTAAGTTCTGTAAATATAACGATATTTGTTTCAAAGAATCAAAAGATGATGTTTATATAACAATAGATAAAGATTTATCATATTTAGGAGGTGATGATAATGCCTAAGTGGACTTTAGAGCAACAAGAAGCAATAGATAGGGAAGGTAAAAATATAATAGTTTCTGCAGGAGCAGGATCAGGCAAAACAGCAGTACTTACTGCAAGAGTAATTAGAAAATTAAAAGATGGCATTGATGTTAATAGATTACTTGTTCTAACCTTTACAAATGAAGCAGCAGGAGAAATGAAAGACAGAATAAGAAAAGCTATAAAAAAAGAAGAATCATTAAAAAATCAACTTGATTTTCTCGATAGTGCATATATCACTACATTTGATAGTTATGCTTTATCAATTGTAAAAAAATATCATTATTTACTTAATATTTCCAAAAACATAGGAATAGTTAGTTCTTCTATTATTAATATAAAAAAAGAAGAATTCATAGATATTATTTTTGAAGACTTATATAACAAAGAAGATAAAGATTTCTTATCTTTAATCGATTGTTTCTGTCTAAAAGATGATAAAGAAATAAAAAAACAAATTCTTAAAATCAATAATAATCTAGAAGGAAGATACGACAAAAAAGAATATCTTAATAATTACATTAATAGTTTTTATGATAGTAGCTATGTCAAATCACTAGTAGAGGATTATGTTTCTATTATATTAGAAAAACAAAAAGAAATAAAATCTATATACGAAGAAATTTTAACTTTAGAAGATTCAAAAAAAGTTCTTGAATATGAAGAAAAACTTTCTTCCTTTATAGCATCAACTACCTATGATGATATTAGAAAAAATGTTTGTTTTGATCTACCTAGAATTGTAAAAAATTCAAAGTGTGAAAAAGAAAAGATTAAAGTTCTAAAAGAAGAACTAAAAGAACTAACTATATACGAAGACATTAATAACTTATATGATACTTATATGAGCACTAAATGTTATGTTAAAGTCATTATTAACATAATAAATAAACTTGATGAAATGATTAGTAATTATAAAAGAAAAAATGATTCCTATGAATTTATTGATATTTCAAAAATGGCTATAGAGGTAGTTAAAAATAATAGTGATGTTTGTAGTGAAATCAAAAACTATTATAATGAAATCATGGTAGATGAATACCAAGATACTAACGATTTGCAAGAAACATTTATCAATCTAATAGAAAATAACAATGTATATATGGTGGGAGATATTAAACAGTCCATATATAGATTTAGAAATGCCAATCCAATGATTTTTAAAAATAAGTATAGTACTTATAGTGATGGAAATACTGGTATAAAAATTGATTTACTCAAGAATTTCAGATCTAGAAGTGAAGTTCTTACAGATATAAATAAAATTTTCAATAAAATTATGGATAGTTTTTTAGGAGGAGCAGATTACACCTTATCTCATCAAATGGTCTTTGGAAATAGCATGTACGATGAACAAAATAGTGATAAAATAAATAATAATCTTGAAATATATAATTACGATAGCAAAGAATTTAAAGATTATGATAAGAGTGAAGTAGAAGCATTTATTATTGCAAATGATATAAAGAACAAAGTAAATAATGGGTATATGGTCGTAGATAAAGAAACCAGCACCTTAAGAAAAGCAAAATATAATGATTTCTGTATTATTATGGATAGGGGATCCGATTTTGATTTATACAAGAAAATTTTTGAATATGAAGATATCCCTTTATTTACTTTGTTCTTTATATC
>OIYG01001598.1_pt1 | contig 16455 bp, 16 predicted proteins | sample 1587861 | NCBI WGS metagenome assembly OIYG01 (sample SAMN03283272) | human gut metagenome | biome: human-associated habitat; material: feces | host: Homo sapiens | place: Peru | collected 2012 | reverse complement strand
TCCTCTCTAGGAGGCATATTACCAAACATCTTTATCTAATACAAATCGTACTTTTACTAAATTCATATATTATTTCTAAGATGATTTATATTTTTTTCTTAGAGATTTTTTTAATTTATTTATGGTATTAATTAGCAAATAATTAATTTTACCAAATCAATTATTTTAACTAAAAAAATCAAGTTTCCTTGATTTTTTTTAACAACTGTTTTTTTGACAAGTTGTACTTTCTTCACTTAAACATTTAAATAAACAATTAAATTCATTCTTTGCGTATTTTTTTTGATTTTGTTCTGTTGTAAGTCCTGTTTCTCTTTCAACTATTTTCTTCTTAGATATTGCGATTACACTTGGTGAAGATGCTAACATTTCTTGTTCTTCTTTATTATTAATTGATTGTAATAATTTTTCTAAATCCGTTACATCATACTCATTTATATCTATATAATAAATAGTATTAACATTTTTTTCTTTTGCTGATTCCAGTAGACTTTCTACAATTTGACGACATTCAATACTTGTATTTGTTCCTATATAAACTACAAATAAATCTCCATTATTAATTTTTTCTATAATCTTTTTAGGGTTTGTATAAACTATTGGATTATCTTTTGAAATAGATACTTTATTGTAGTTTACTTCGCCATTACTTTTTTTATTTAAACTTTCATAGTCTTGTTTGAATTTCTCAGCATCATTTAATTTTTCATTCTTTGTACTACACCCTGTTACTCCAATTAGCAATATTAATGTTATTAAAAAAGTACTTAATATTTTTTTCATTTTTCCTCCTATTATAGATACCATAGTTTTTTATCATTTTTTCTTACTTCTTTTATTATTCCTCCACCTAAGCATTCTTCATCATTGTAGAATACACATGCTTGTCCTGGTGTTACTGATTTTACTCCTTGTGGATATTTTACAAGAACCTCTCCATTTTCTAACCACTCTAATTCAACAGGAATATCATCTTGTCTATATCTAAATTTTGCTGTTACGTTTGTTAATTTTTTTTCTCCTAAATAATTAATTTCATTAACAAGACATGATGTACTTATTAAGTAATCATTATCTTCTCCAAGACAAATGTATAAAATATTCTTTTCTAAATTCTTTCCTACTACGAACATTTTGTCTTTTGTTCCACCAATATTTAATCCTTTTCTTTGACCTATTGTGTAATTCATAAGTCCAATATGTTTTCCAATTATTTCATTTGTTTCTATATTTACTACATCTCCTGGTTGATTAGGTAAATAATTTTTAAGAAAGTTTTTAAAGTTTCTTTCTCCTATAAAGCATATACCTGTTGAATCTTTCTTCTTAGCAGTTATTAATTCATATTCTTCTGCGATTTTTCTAACTACTGGTTTTTCTAAATCACCAACTGGAAATAAAACATTTTTTAATTGTTCTTTTGATACTTGAGATAAGAAATATGTTTGATCTTTGTTACTATCAACACCACGTAATAATTTACCATCTTTAATTCTGGCGTAGTGTCCTGTTGCGATATAGTCAGCTCCTAGTTTTTTTGCTTCTTTTGCAAACATATCAAATTTTATATACTTATTACACATAATATCTGGATTTGGAGTTCGACCTTTTTTTAGTTCATCTAAAAAATATGTAAATACATAGTCCCAATACTCTTTTACAAAATCTTTTCTATGTAATGGTATTCCTAATTTATCACATACTGCTTTTGCATCATCATAGTCAGCCTCTTGTGGACATTGACCTGTTGAAGTTGTAGGTCCATCAAGTTCACCATCTGCAAGTGAATCCCAATTTCTCATAAATAGCCCAATAACATCATAGCCTTGTTCTTTTAATAATATAGCTGCAACACTTGAATCTACTCCTCCACTCATTCCAATAACTACTTTTTCTTTCATAATTTCACCTTCTAATCTATATTAGTGATATAAATCGTGTATATTATATCATTTTTATTATATTTTTTGAACCATAATATAATTTTATTTTTCGAATAGGTTTTTGTCAATAATAAGTATAAATATTGTTTTTTTATAAATACTATTATTAGGAGGAATAATATGGAGAAAGATACAGATGTTTTAGATGAATTATATAAAGGTTGTTGTATGGGAATTGATGCTTTAAATTTAATTTTAAAAAAATGTGACAATTATGATTTTAATGATTTACTAGAAAAGCAAAAAAATGATTATGAAGAACTTGCCAATAAAATTGATGATTTATATAGAGATTTTTGTACTGATGATATTCATGATACGAGTAAATTAGATAAACTAATGACTTGGTATGGTGTTTCTAAAGATACTATTTTTGATAATAGTACATCAAAACTTGCAGATTTATTAATAAATGGAACTAATATGGGAATCATTGAAGGTAGAAAACTTCTTAATAATAAAAATATGAATAAAGCTGTTAAAAAGATTACTAGTGAATATGTTAAAATGCAGGAAAAATATATTGAAAAATTAAAAAAGTTCTTATAGAAAAGAAAGTCATTTTATTTTGACTTTCTTATTTTTTATAATCATAATCCCAGAATGATAGTTTTCCTTTTATAGATATTTCTTCTATTTTTTCTACATTTTCTAATTTAAATGCATATTCTTTTTTATTTGAATTTATAGCACCTTGATACACTAAATAATTTTTTTCTTTTAACTTTCTTTTTAAATTATTATCTACATCTAAGCAGTCTGTTAAATTTACTTTGGCAATTATTTTTCCTTTTGGGTAATTTAAATTTAATTTTTCATATCGTTTCATTGCTTCTTTGTCAACTCCAAGACCTGCGTGTATTAGTAGTGGTCCGCGATATTTCGTTTTCCAAGTTCTAAATTCATATTCTTTGTAACCTTCGACTATTAATGATGCGAATGGTTGTTTTATAGTTAATACTTTCATATGCTTAGATTCTCCTTACTTTTTAGATCTCTTACAGTACGCATATTTTCTAATATTTTTTCCTTTCTATCCAAAAGTTCATAATATACTTGAGTCATTTTATTTTCTTTCTTTTCTTTTAAACTACTTAGTAATGAATAGTATTTCATTCCACTAAAATTGTCATAGTATATTTCAAATAAACTATTTAATTCATCAAAGTTTTCTTTTCCAACTGCATCGAAAATTTCTTTTATGTTTCCATTACTTCTACTTTTTATTATTTCATCTTTAAATTCATTATAAAATTCTCTGACTAAAAATAAAGAACTCTCGTAACTTGTTAGATGACTAATTCTAGAATCACTTTTTTCATCTAAAACATGCATATTTTTTTCACGCATGTTAGTATGAATTTCCTGAGCTATTAATTCATTTATTATTTCGTTAAATAACTCATAATCTCTTTTTTGATCATCTTGTTGCTGGGGAGATAAATAGTCTTTTGCATCTTCACTAGTTTCATCTTCAATAATATCCCAACCACATATGAACCTTGCTTTATTATCTACTATACTATCAAAACTAAGTTCAAATAAATGATTTAATTCATGTATTATGAAATGTTCAGTTATGCCTATATTCTCATTAAAACAAACACAAACAATTGGTGATAATTTATAATCTCTTGTTAGGTTTGGCGATACAAATGTTTTTCCTAAAGCACTTTGATATAGACTAGTATCTATATTTGTATCTGGTAATATATAATTTTTTGACTCTACTAATTTTATTAACTTTTTGTGTATGTTTGTATTTTCATAATACTCTTGTTCTGCCTCATTATAATATCTTTCTTTTAATTCTTTAAACTTATCAATTTGTTCTTTTGTTGGCCATACTTTTTTTACTTCATCATTATTTAAATAATCTTCATAATTGGTTCCTAGATTAATACCTTTTGCATTAAAATATTTAATTCTATCTTTAATAATATATTCTTTTCGCCAATTTTCTTCTTTATTATTTTCATTAAGTATTTCTTCGTTTTCTTGTGAAAATTTTTCAAGATTAGAGTCTGATACTAGTGAGTTTCCAATTATATTTTCGATGCTTGAATCTAAAAAGTATGATTTTTCAGATATATATTTATTTATTTTTTCTTGTTCTTCTTCATTAAATAAAAACTTACTATTAATTAATAATTCTTTATAATACTTTTTTCGTGTTCTATAATTTTCCTTAGAATTATTTTCTACTTCATCAAAATATGATTGATATTGTTGTTTAAATTTATCATATTCTTTTAATGTTTCTTCATAGTCTTCTACTAATTTATTAAATTTATTAATTTTTTCATTCTCATTAGTAAATTCTTCTAAACTATTTATACCACTTACTGCAGTTATTAATTCTTTAGCATTTTCAAATTTTTTCTGATAGTTTCTTTCTATTTCTTCTAAATTTGTGTTAGATAAAATATTATTTTTTAACCAAGATGGACAATTATTATATTTTTCTATAATGGAATTTGACTCTGCCATTTCAACTAGTTCATCAATTGTAATTTCTGGTATATATTTTTTTACATTATTATATTTATCAATAAATGCTTGTTTTTGTCTTCCATTTGGACCTAAATCATACATTTTTTTAAATTCTAAGTAGGTATTTATTGGCATAAGATTATTATATTCATAGTTTCCATTACCAAAAATAGTTTCTTCTGATAAATATAATTCATTATTAGAAATTAGTTTATTTATAAGTTCATTACTTTTTTCTTTACATAAATTTATTGTTAATGATGATAATCCATTTGGTGTTGTATAAGCAAGAGGTAAAGCATTTGAAAATTTTTCTGTTATTTCTTTTCTTTTATCTTCTCCATAATAGGCTACAAAGACTTCTATATAATCTTTGAATTTTTCTTGAAAATTTTCAAGGCAATTTATTCTTATTAATGTATCATTCATTTTCTAATTCTCCTAATAATCTAAATAGTTCATTATAATTATGTGGATATGATCCTTTTCCTTTAATTACTTCTTCATTTGCTTTAGTTCTGATTGTAATTTTATACTCTTCTTCATCTATTTTATTTGTATTTTTACTTTGACTTTTCCAAGTACTTAGTATTCTTAATAATTTTTCTTTAAATTCATCTGTTATTTGATATTTTTTATTATTTAAATATATTTCATTTTCATTATAGAATACTATAGCATTTAATTTTATATTTATTCCTTGTTTTATTTCTATTTCTATTAATTCAATCATTATATCCACCAATCTTTCTAATTTAATTTTATATGTTTTATTATGTTTAGACAAGTGTTTATGTTATAATACTTATGTTTCTTGGAGGTAATATGTATTATGTGGAGAAGAATTTAACTAGATTAAGTCATGGTCAACATACTTTTTTTCTTGATCCTAAGGAGCTAAATGAAGTTACATGTAAATTAAAAAAGAATGAGTATTCTATTTATTATCCTTATAAAGATAGTGAGAAAAATATTATTTATAATAGAGATGTTCCTAAAGTTATTTTATATGAAATAGTATGTAATGTAGAATTAAGACATCAAGATATATTAGGTAGTATTTACGCTTTAAATATAAGTGGTGAGTTATTTGGAGATGTTTTAATTATAGATGGACATTATTATGTATATATTTTAGATATTGTTAGGAATTATTTTGAGACAAATTTTCTTATGATTAAAAATAGTAGAATCGAGTTGAGAGAAATTTCTATTGATACCTTTAAAGACTATGAAAGAAGTTATAAAGAAGAAATTTATATTGTATCTAGTAATAGAGTTGATACTGTTATTAGTTCAATTATACATACTGGTAGAAATAATATAAGTGATAAGATTAAGAAAAAAGAAATCATTTTAAATTATGATTTCTTGAAGAGTGTTTCTTATAAATTACGTGATGGGGATACTTTTAGTATAAAAAAGATTGGTAAATTTAAGTATAATGGAATTATTAAAAATACTAAAAGTAATAATTTAATTATAAGTATCTATAAGTATTTGTAGGTACTTATTTTTTATATCTTATATTTATATCTACTAAGTTATCTTCTATTCCTGCAACTTTGCCATTGTTGCATAATTGCCAAACTTTATATTCTTTTTTATAATCTGTTTTAGATGTATAGTGAGCTAACCATATATCTGAATTTATGTTATACCAAATAGTTTCTAAATAATTTTTAGAACTATAAACCATTCCTTTGTGACCGGCTTTTTCCACTGTTTCTGTGAATGCATTGGCAGTTTCTGTTAATGAATAGAAACTTAAATTATAATCTTGGAATTTAGACCAATTTTCCCAGTCAAATGCAATTTCTAATGATACATCATATTTTTTTATCTGTTTTATTACCCATTTTGCTTCTTTTATTGCATCATTTTTATTATTTGCATTTGAATAGAAATAAACGCCCACAGGTATTCCTACTTTATTAAAGCCTTTAATATTTTTTATAAATTTATCATCTAAAACATAACCTTCTCCAATACCATCTCCTCTACCTACCCGAATATATACAAATTCTACTCCTGACTTCTTAACTTTTTTATAATTAATATTTCCTTGCCAATGAGATACATCTATACCAATTTCATTATCACTTGTCTTATAGTTTTTTATTACATCTTTATAATCAGTATATACTTGCTCTTTGGATTGATTATTCTTTACTGGTTCTTTTTCTTTTTTCTTTTCTACTATTATATTCATTTTATTTATGGATTTATTATTAGATGAGTCTACTCCAACAAAAGTTACATTATATGTTCCTGGAGTATTTACATCATATTCTCCTTTTATTGTGCACTTTGGATTTTTATCATAATTATCTCCGCAAAATAAAGTCTTTGAAATATCTGTTGTGTCACCTTCAGTTATTCTATAATATTTAATTTGAGATATTATTGGTGGAGTTTTATCTACTATGTTAATTGTTATTGTATAATTTATTTTAATATTATCATTATTTATATATTTAAAAGTTATTTCTTGTTTACCTAACTTTTTTGTATCAATTTTTTTATTATTAATAATTTTTCCATTTATATTGGAAATTAAATCTTTTAATTTGATATCACTATATACTTCTACTTCTGTAGTTTTTAATTCTACTATCTTTTTTGCTTTTTTTACTTTATAAACATTTATTAATTTGATACTGGAAAATAGTATAATAATTATTAATATAGTACACATAATTAAATTTTTTTTATTAATTTGTTCTTTATTCATAGCATCATCCTTTTTTTATTTTATCTACTTATATTATTATAACATTTTATTTTTTTTAGTAAATTTAATTATTTTAATAACTAAAAAAAGCAACTAATTGAAGTTACTTTCTATATAATTATTTATTTATTTTTTTATGAAATATTATTAAGACATTTAATATTACTAGTAGTGTTACTCCAACATCTGCGAATACAGCTAGTATAATTGTACTTAAACCAAATATTCCTAATGTTAATACAATTGCTTTTACAATTAGAGCAAAGATTATACTTTGTTTTACTTTTTTATCTGTTATTTTGGCAATTTCTATTGCTGTTTTTAATTTTGTTAAGTCATCATGCATTAATACTATATCACTTGCTTCTATTGCAGCATCACTACCAATTCCACCCATTGATACACCTACGTCTGCAAGTTTTATTACTGGAGCATCGTTAATACCATCTCCAACAAACATTACTTTACCTTTTCTTTTATATTTTTCTACATATTTAACTTTGTCTTCTGGTAATAATTCTCCATAAAAGGTATCTATTTCTAAATCTTTAGAAATACTTTCAACAATATTTTTATTATCTCCAGATAAAATAACAATGTCATTATTAATAACTGATTTTAATGTATTTAATTTTTTACTTGATTCCTTTATCTTATCTGATACAATTAAATATCCTTTATATTCATTATCTATACTTAAATATATTATCGTGCCCGATGTATGTACTTTTTTAAATTCAATTTTATTTGATTCTAATAGTTTATCATTTCCAACTAATATTTTTTTATCATTAATTGTACAAGAAATTCCTTTTCCCATTATTTCTTTATGATTTTTTGTTATAAGTAATTTTTCTTTATTTTTATTTTTAATGGCTGTTGCGATTGGATGAATTGAATTTTCTTCGGCAGAGGCCACTATATTTAAGAACTCTTTTTTATTCATTAAAGTATTTATTTCAGTTACTTCAAATACTCCTTCTGTTATTGTTCCTGTTTTATCTAGAAGTAAGTAATCTATATTTAAAAGATTTTCTAATTCTTTTGATCCTTTTATTAAAATTCCCTCTTTTGATGCTTTTCCTATTCCGCAATAATATCCTAATGGTACTGATATTACTAGAGCACATGGACATGATGTTACTAAGAATACTAATGATCTATATAACCAATCATTAAAATCAGCGCCTAATAAAGTTGGAACTAAAACCAAAAGAATTGCTGACACTACTATAATTGGTGTATAAATTTTAGCAAACCTTCTTATAAATGTTTCTGTTTCTGATTTTTTTTCGTTGGAATTTTCTATTAAATTAATTATTTTCTGAACAGTTGATGTAGATGATGTTGTTGTGGCTTTTACCTTTATTAATGAATCTTTATTTATACATCCACTTAGTATTTGTTCATTTACTTTTACTTTTCTGGGTACTGATTCACCTGTTAATGATGAAGTGTCAAGGAATGTTTCACCTTCAATGATTATTCCATCTAATGGGACTTTTTCTCCTGGTTTTACAATAAAAATATCATTTATCTTAGCCTCTTCTACTGGTATTTTTCCTTTATTCTCAATATTAATTGTATCAACTCTTAAATCCATTAACTTTGTAATTGAAGATTTACTTTTATTTACTGCTAAATCTTCAAGATACTCCCCTATTTGGAATAATAAAATTACCATAACTGCTTCTTCATAAGAATGGATGTAAAAGGCTCCTAGTGTTGCGAGTATCATTAAAAATTCTTCGTTAAATATTTCACCTTCTCTAAAATCTTTAAAAGCTTCAATATACATTTCATATGAAATTATAATATAACTTAAAATTAATATAATTAACTTTACTGTTTCATTCTGAATAAAAAAAGATACTATAAATAAAATTAAACTAATTATTATTTTTATTAAATCTTCGTTTAAATATTTTTTCATCTACATTACCTCCGAAATATGTTCTAATCCATATTTTAAAATTATTTTTATATGATCATCTGAAATAGAATAGTATACTTTTTTACCATTTTTTTCTGTTTTTACTAAATTTGATAATCTTAATATTTTTAATTGATGTGAGATTGCTGACTGTGAAACATCTAATTTTTCACTTATTTCATTTACACATAAAGGTTTATTTAGTAATAAATCTAAAATCCTTAGACGTGTTTGATCACCAAATATTTTATAGAATTCACTTAATCCAAATAATAACTCTTTACTATGTTGTTTCATAGCTCCTCCTTTTATATGAATGCTTGTTCATATGTTCATATTAATATATTATATGCATTTAGTCAATAGAAAAAGCTAAAATATAATTTTGATTGTATACTAGAAAGAAAATTACTGATAAATAGAAAAAGAAGAAATTTTACTTTTCTTCTTAATTTTTATTTTTATTTGTTAATTTTATATCTCTTCTTATTAAAATAATTATTCCAATTAAACCAATAATACTTAATACTATCCCCTCTTTTTGATATGGAGATTGATACTCTATTACTATTTTGTGTTCTCCTTTATTTAGTTTAAATCCAACAAATGCTTTGTTTACTTTTGTTATTTCTTGTTTATGTCCATCTACTGTTACGTTAAAGCCTTTGTCATAAGGAATACTTGTTACAAAATAGCCATCTTCTGTCATATTTATTTTTCCAGATATAGTATCACCTATATTAGTAGTATCTGGGATAAAGTCACTTTGAATTTTCTTTATGTTTCTTATTGAATTGTAATTTAATTTATATGTTGTTATGTCTTCTATTTTGTATGTACCCTTATTTAATATAACATTAAGAGTATCTATTTTATTGTTATCTGATAATACATAATGGAATATTTTATTATTATTTTTATAATGAGATTGGTTGCAAGTTAGTACATTACTTATATCATTAATAGTTATTCTTTGGTCTTTTTTACCATCTTTACAATCTTGTCTATTCTTTAATTTAATATTAATTATAAGTATTTCATCTTTATCTATATTATCTAGTTTTATTTTTAATTTTCCAATTTTATTACTTATAACTGTCTTTTTATTATCTTTTTCTATTATTCTTACTCCTTTTGATTTAATTATTTCATAATTAGGAGTAAATTTTTCTATTGCAAATTTTGTATCTGTATTAGTAGTTTCTCCTTTTACTACTGCTCCACTTAATAAAGCAGATATATTATTCGGATATTCTAACTTATTAAAATCATCTGCACTTATTATATTTGATGTTCCATATAAAACTGGTATTACATTATTATTTTTATAAACATTTTCTGATATTTTTTCATAGCCTATTGGAACGCCTTTTTTTGAATATATGTACTTTACTCCCATAAATGTTTGAAATAAGATATCATTATTTTGGGAATACATTAATTTATTACGATATGGTTTTGCTTCTCTAAATACTTTTTCATAAAAAGATTGATAATCTTTGTTGGATACAGATGAATATACTGAATTTTGATTATAATTTGTACTATATATTCTATTAAAATTATATACAGTATTATCTAAGTTGTTAAATCTTACAATGTTTTTTTCTTCTTTAAGTGTATCTTTTATGGCATTGCTTGTTTTTATATCTTCTACTTCAGATATTAATTCATCACTTACATAATCTTCTAGATAATTTGATGATAAAAGTGTAATTATTGGGGTCATTAAAAGTAATAGTAATAGCATTTTCTTCTTTATTTTATCTTTTTTATAAAAGTTAATTGATACTATTAAAAAGATTATATCGACCATTAATAGTAAGGCTTCTGTTACATTATTTAGTGTTGTTTTTGAACTTATTAAAAATAAGTATACTAGGGCTATTCCTACTAATGATAGATGTTTTAAAGATATTTTTTTGTTTATTATTTTAGTTATAAATTCTATTAGTAATAGACCTATTAAAGGTATTAGTGGTATTAATATTTTATTTCTAAAATATAGGTTACCATTTAAAATATAAATGAATATTGGAATATTTAATATTATTGATAAAGTTATACTTAAAAATTTATTTTCTTTTTTCTTTGAAAATATTCCATATACAAGGGCTATTAATGATATTGCGGTTAAACCCATTGAGTAATTTCCATATAGTATTGCTTCTCCATTAAATATTGGCGTTAACTTTTCTAAAAGTGTAACTTGCTCTGCTTTTGATACTGATCTTCCATTTGTTAATGTATAGAATGTTGGAAGAAGTAATATACCTGCACTCATTATACCTATAAATATTGGGATTAGATATATTGAACCTTTCTTTACCATTTCTTTAAAATTTATTTTTTTATTATATTGTAGATACCTATATACTGCATAAATACATAATACTAATATACAAGTTATACTATAATAATAACTGATTAAAATTATTAGAAATATACTTATAGATACTAAACTCAACTTATTACTTTCGATATATTTGTCTGTACCTATCATACCTAATATTAAAAATGGTAGATAATCAACAAACATAAAATGCCTATGAAAGTGAAAAAGAATTGGTGAAGCAGATATTAGTATTATTGTTATTATTAAGGCTATATTTTTTTCTGTTTTAGTTTTTAAAAAATAATATAATAAACAACCTAGTGCTATAAATAGAAACATATTTAATATTGGTATATAAGTACTCATTTTAATAAATGGAAATAAATATGAAATTATTATTAGTGGGTTATATAGACCATAATATGAGAAATTATATATATTTTGTCCAGCTCCTAATGAAAAGGCAAAACTTGGCAATGGATTTAGTGTTCGATAAAATAAGTTTCTAAAATAATCTGGAAAAGCAATATGTTGAGCAAGCCAGTCTATTTTAGAGCCAAATATTGTATTATCAGAAATTAATAATAATACTAATATTAAACAAAAAATTATAATTAAAAAATAATTTGAATCTCTTTTTTTCTTCATATCTATTCTTCTGTTTTTATATTCTCAAGAGCTTTAGCTAATTGATCTGGACAAGACGTATCCTTATAATTACATTTTATTCCTTTTAAAATCTTTATGACTTCATCTTTATCTTTATTTTCAACTAAAGCACTTATACCTTTTAAGTTTCCATTACATCCACCTGTAAATGATACATTATGGACTCTATTATTTTCTATATCAAAATTTATTTCTTTTGAACAGGTTCCTTGTGTTTTATATGTTATATGCATAATACTTCTCCTTACTACTTTTATTTTTTTATTTTATGAATTAATTCAAATAATTTATAATGCCATGTAATTGGAAGAGCAAATTCTCCAATTAATTCTTCTACTACACCATTAAATCCTCTTTTAAATTCATAAATTCCATAATCTTTAGGGTGTTCATTTATATTTGCAGGTATTCCATAAAAATTATGCTTTTTAAAGCCATTTTCTATTCCATATTTAATTAGTTCCCATTGTATTAAATATTGTGAATTAAACTTCATATATTCTTCATAGTTTCCACTAGATAGATATATTACTTCTGGCTGAATTAGCATAAACATTGATCCAGATAATGTAATTACTTCTTTGCCACTTTCTTCTTTAATCTTATTTGAATCAATTATTCTTTTATCAAGTGATGCAATTTCGTTAGTTAAATTTTTCTTTTGACCATCATTATATTTTGCATCACTTAAGCTATTTAATTTTTCCTCTTTTTCTTGTTTTTCTTCTTCAAGTCTTTTGATATAAGCATTTAAATCTAATTCAGTTATAAAATATTTAACTTCATTTTTATCATGGAAAAGTTTATACATTTCTTGAAAGTAAGATAATTTTCTTACTCCAAAGCCTTTTCTTTCTCCAGTTTCTACCATAATATTTTGAAATCTATCAAGTTCGTCATATGATATTTCATTTACGGTGATTCCAAATTTTTCTGCTTTTCTGATTGTATTTCTAGTATTTGGTTTCATTTCTTTTAAAATTTGTTCTTCTGTTTTTCCTTCTAAGTTTAAGGAAAACATCCAACCTACTTGCTCCATATTTTCAGTTTTAACTTTTTTAAATCCAAAAGATTGAAGATTATTAACAACATCACTATTGTCAATTCCGTCCGCAACAATATTTCCATCTATATCTCTTTCCTTATAAATCACATATGGATCTATTCTTAAAACATATCCTTTTTTATCTTTAATATATTTTTTTAATTCATTAGTAAAAAACTCTAATAATTCTTTATTTTTAAAATCTAATAAATAACCTCTTGGTGAATAAAACTCATATTTACCAAAATGTCTTTTATGTGATAAAAGCATTGTTGCTGCTATTAATTTTTTTTCTTCTTTTACACCAACATAATATGTTGTCCAATTAGATTTTTCCCTTAATTTTGATATTTCAGGAGCAGACAAAAATGTTTTTAGGGGATGATTTTCCCAGAACTCTCTATACTCTTTTTCTGTTATTTCTTGAAATTTCATATTTGCACCTACTTTTCATCTTTTATTATATCACAATGAACAAAGAATAAATATTAATTTTTATTAGGGAAAAGAATAAATTCCAGCAAATAAAAATAAAACTATTAATAGCTTTATTTTTTTCTTTTAAATCTAATCCTCTTTTTTAATACTTTTTTAGTATTCTTTATTTCTTCTTCTATTTTATCATCAATATTATCTACTATTTTATCTTTATTAAAGATTGTTGCGAATAATAAAACAACTACTACTAATAATAGTAATAAGGATATAAATAAAATTATATTAAATTGATTTTCTTTGCTTCTTGTAGTATCTAAATAGCTATTAGTTAAATATGCATCATAATTATCTTCTGATATTTGAACTTCATTTTCTGCTGGAACAAAGTTTTTTATGTTTTTTATAGCAAGAGTTTTTAATGTATTATTAGTAATTACTGGATAACCATAAACTGTAATTGGTTCTGGAACTTCAGTAGTTCTTTCATATGTGTAGTCAATAATTGCTTTATATTTATTATAGTCTTTTTCATTTATGGCAATTAAATATGTGTGCCATAATCCAGTTTCTTCTTTTTCTATTACAAAGTGTATCCCTATATTAGTATCTTGATAATAGGCAAATTTTTCAGACATTTTATATATTTTTATATATGTGTAATCTTCTACTGTTTCAACATCTGACCAAGATACAATATTGTTTTTTTCTTCAAAGATTCTGTATGAACAAACAAATAAGATAGTTATTATAATCAAATATGCAAGGCACATAGTCATTTTAATGACTAGTCTTTTATCATCTGATTTTTTTTGGTTTGTTACTTCTTTTTTATTCATACTTCTATGCTCCTTACCTTATAATAATAGCATAAATTTATATATTTTTGAAGAGATGATATTTTTTTCAAAATAAAAAGTCCTATACTATATGGACTTAATTATTTTTTACTTTCTTTTTAGAAATGAATCCTTCTAGGAATTTATAACCATCTCTATTTTTTATATATAAGTATCCTAAGATACAGAAGACTGTTGCACCAATAAAGTTTACGAATAAATCTTTCATTGTGTCTATTAGACCAATATCTAGATAACCATTTTCTATAATAGTTACTTCATCACCATTATTACTATATATCTCTGTTTTAGAAATGTCTTTTAAGATAATTGGTTTATTTTTTCCGGTTGGATTTATTTTTACTGATGATATTTTATTCACTATACAGTCTTTTTGCATATCTTTAGCTAGGAAACGATCTATACCAAATTCTGTAAATTCCCACATTACTCCTACTGTCATTGAAAAGCTAAATGCAACTAATGCTAAAAATCCTGGTGTTAAATTAAATTTTTCGCTATTAGTATTTAAAATATCAACTAATGATAAGCCGATAGCTGCACATAAAAAACCATTTAGTGTGTGAAGAATTGTATCCCAATAAGGAATTATTCCATAGAAATTTTGAATTTCTCCTAGTATTTCTGCAGAAAAGATAAATAAGTATACTATTATTTCTAGAGTATCAGGCATTTCTATTTCAAATTTATGAGAAACGAAACTTGGTATTGTGAATAAAATTAATGTTAATATACATAGTAATACATTGTTCCAATTACCATGAATACTTTGGGCGACCATACAGACAGTTACTAAAAATCTTAAAGTTAAATAAACTGCTAATGTTTTTTTATTTTTTGGAATATAATTATTTGTTTTTTTATTTTTTTTAGACATATTACACCTCACTATTTTTCAAATATTTTTTTTATATTTTCTTGAGGCACTTGCATTTTCATGCATTGATTTACATTGAAATTAAATTTTATTGAACTACTTTTATATTCTTCTCCATCTATACACCAAGATGTTTTTGGTGGGTCTTGAAATTCAATTTCTAGGTTATCAGTTCTATAATATGTTATTTCAGGAATATCTTTTACATCAAGTGTTTGAACTAAAACAAGCATTTTTAACATTTCTTTTTTGTTTTTTACATTTGCAAATGCTACCTCAAATTTTTTGTCATCTAATTTCACATCATAATATACATCAGGTTGTCCTGCAATACGTGATGAGTTTGAAATAAATATAAATGAATACTCTCCATTATATTCTTTATTATCTATTTTATATTTTATGTGGTATCTGTTTATTCTGTTTCTTAATTGTCTTATACCATACATTATATAAGCTATTTTTCCGTATTTCTTTTTTAAACTTCTAGGAGTACTATAAGCCATATCTATATAGTCACCAAGACAAGCTACATAAACAAATGGAGTATTATTAATAAAACAGACGTCTACATTTTTAGATTTTCCATCAAGTAATATTCTTAGATTATCAAAGACACTTTTATTTAAACCGTACATATTTCCTACATCATTTGTACTTCCCATAGGAAGTGGTGCAATTACTAAAGGTTTTGTACGTTTTATATTTCCAGTTACAATCTCATTTAATGTTCCATCTCCTCCACCACTTACTACAATAGAAACATCATCTGGAAGAGATTGAATTATTTTACAAGCATCCCCTTTGGCTTTTGTAAATATTATTTCAGTATCATATCCATGTTCTCTTAAAATATCATAGAATTCTTCATAAGATGTAATTTTTTTCTTTTTTCCACTTTCAGGATTCATTATAATTACACATTTTTTTATAGGCCATCGACATCCTTTCCATTACTTAATGTTTATAGTCATATTATAACATTTATTATAAAAAATACTAGTGGAAAAGGAAGAGTCATTTATAATATATTCTATGATTTTTTCGTAAAATTAAAATTGCCTTTCTAATAATATAAATGAAAGGAGGTTTTATGACTAGATTTATTTCACCTTTATATGATACGACTTT
>OIYG01001594.1_pt1 | contig 16465 bp, 17 predicted proteins | sample 1587861 | NCBI WGS metagenome assembly OIYG01 (sample SAMN03283272) | human gut metagenome | biome: human-associated habitat; material: feces | host: Homo sapiens | place: Peru | collected 2012 | reverse complement strand
CAAACTTTGAATAATCTTCTACTGGTATCCATACAAATTGGTTACCTACACATGTATAGTCCACACCTTTGTTTTCATCTGCTGCATTATCTGAAATTACGACTCCTGTATCTTTTGTTCCACCAACGTAATAAAACTCATTTGGCACTGTTACCACGTCTGAGCTTACTACAAAATTACCAGCATAATCTTCTACGTATATAGTAAACTTCGTATCTTTTGAACTTGATTTAATCTTAGAGTCTTTAATAACATATCCATTTGTTTTGAAAAATTCTTTTGCCACACTTTCTTCAACCGGCAAGTCAACGTACTTTAAAGTCTTAACCCTACCATTATCTGCAAAACATACTCGACTTACGTAATAACCCGTACTATCCATTTCAAGCTTTCCCATAATTGCTGTAGGAGATTCATTATCAAAATTAGTTACTGCATATGTTTGCGTTTTCTGTGCTCCATCCACTGAATATGTAACTGTAACTGTATAATTACTTTCCACATCACTTATATTAACTTCAAGCTCATTATATTCTCCATTCAAAGTAAAAGCACTAGCTTTTAATATATTAGTATTATCTGTAGTTACAGTTACACTTGAAGTATCTATTGCTTTAGGTACTCTAACAGTTACCTTTATAGGTTTATTAGTCCAATCTATATGATTGGCAACAAAAACTATATTATTTGAAGTCACATTGCTTTTTGTAATTCCATTTAACATGTTATAAAGCTCTTGAGTCATAGTGTAGTACACTTTGTCTCCAGCATCATACCCTGCAATATAATATACTTTCATAGTATCTGTAGACAAAGCATAATAGTCTTTTTCACTGTCATTTTTGCCAGTTCCATACATACTACTAGTAATTCCCATTTTAGATAAATCTAACACATGAAGTAACACTGAATTATCTACTACATCTTCTCCCTGAAATTGTTCAATGTTATTTAAAGTCAACGTAACGTCACGAGTTATATATTCATTTACACTTTCTGTAAAAGACAATTCTTTTATTGTATCTTGTACTAGTGAAAGTTCTGTTGCAAACCCTCTAAGTTTAGAGTTCTTTACCGTATGCACAACAGATATAGTAATTGTTGTAGTAATAAGACTAATAATTAAAATCATAGTGACAGCCATTGATACTGTAATACCACGTTTTCTACTATTACGTTTAACTAACACATCTTTCATACTCTTTTACTCTCCTTTTTTTCCAACATCTCATATTTAAAACTATTTGCATAGCATATGGCTATAGCTAGTGCATCAGTTGTATCATCTAACTTTGGCATATTCTCCAACTTCAACATTTCTTTTACCATTTGTTTTATCTGATTTTTTTCAGCTCTTCCATAACCAACAAGAGCCTGTTTTACTTGAAGCGGAGTATATTCTGCAATCTTAATATTATTTTTTTCTAATACACAAAGCATAACACCTCTGGCCTCTGCAACGTGAATGGCAGTTGTAATATTAGTGTTAAAAAACAGTTCTTCAATTGCAGAAGCATCTATATGATATCTATCTATTATACTTTGTAAGTCATCCTCAATTTTTTTTAGTCTTTTAGATAATTGTTCTTTTGCAGGTGTAGTTATACAACCATATTCAATAACTCTAAACTTATTATTCTTATATTCTATTATACCATACCCCATTCTTCCAAATCCGGGGTCTATTCCTAATATTACCACAATATTCTCCTTAAAAAATCACGTTAACATATCAAACATACGAATAAGTTCTGCATTAGTCAATGCATTTATTGGAAAACCATAAGCTTTTTTACTTTTTTCACAATACTTATATCTCACAGTTCCTACAACTTCTTTGTTAATCTCAGCAAATATATCCTTTACCAAATTATACCCCAACTTTTGAGTAGCTCTAGTAACACCCATCTGTCTTAAATTAGCCTTTAAAAAATGTACCATAAGATGCGGATATACAAAGCCGTCATATAACTTGCTTCCAACACAGGCCTTTCTCATTCCAAGTGGTGTGTATAGTTCTTTAAAAGTAGTATCTATTAGCTTCATTGCAACTTTTTCATGAAGCGCAGGGTAAGACAAACTTAAAGTATACATCATATCGAAATTAGAAAACGGTTCCTCATTTATTTCATACTTTAAAACAGATTTATCAGATACCCAAAACTTCTCAACAATATTGTTTCTAACATTTTCGGATATTGAGTAGATATATTCCGATGCTTCATAATATTTATCTTGCAAAAATATCAAAATTCTAAGTGCATTATACCACAAAGCATTGATTTTTATATACTTTTTACCACTAACTTTTAATAAAAAGTCATTGTCCATCTTACAATTGTCATCGCTTGCCTCTATATACTTATATAAGGTTTGTTTAATATATTCATAAAAGTCTTTTACCTCTGAATTTCTACATTCAGATTCTTGTATATACCTATTAACAGCCTCAATAAATAAAAGTTCTGCCTCACACTTGTCCACCGGATTTAAATTGTAGCTATCACATTTAAGCATTGACATCATACACTCTAATATTTTGACGGCCTCTTTATATCTATTTAAAGCCAAATAATTTCCCTCAATTGAAGATATTATATTTTTAATATATTCGTCCCCTTCAGGAACAACTGGTATACTTTCGAGCAAAACAAGTTTTTTATTTTCAAAATCAACATAATGTAAAAGGTACGCCACTTGAGCCATGCTCTTAAGCTCTACAAAAGAATCATCTATATAACTTATTTTATCATTTATACTATCTAAACATTCTTGCTCTATCTTATATGGATCAAATTTCCTTTCTTCAATATCTGTCAAAGATACATACATATTAAGCGTTGCCGTGTGTCCTGCTTTTACAACAGCTTCAAATGTTCCAGGGATAAACAAATCCTCAACATATGTTCTTATTTTTCCAGGCTCTACTTCTAAATCAAAATTAATGCCTTTTTCAAATTTAGGTGATTTGTTAAATTTCATAGATGGAGCCTTCATATACAAACTCATATTTTCACTTATACTCAAGTTAACTTTAAACGTGTTTTGACTACTTGATACTGTAAACTTCATATCTCCTTCTCTTTTAATATCAAAAAGTCCACGTTTTGTAACCATAGGACTTACACTAAATCTTACAAACTTATTAGTATTATTTTCTAACACGTAATCAATACATAATACATTTTCATTTTTTACAAATTTGTACCTTTTTTCTAAACAACATCCATTTATCTCATATTTGTATTTTGGAAAAGGATTTGTTTCAAAAGAAACTAAATATTCAGAACCTCCATATACATTCTCACTAGTTTTATAATCCATAATGCTATATTCTTCACCAGAACCAAAATCCAGCTTTTCAGTCAACTTAGATAACAATATCTGATCATTTTTTGGTTGTTGTTTTATAAACAAGCCGTGATAAGGCGCAAAATTGCTACCTATCACGGATGTGTTCATATATGACCCAATGTTGTTACTTAGAACGTATTCAATGTGTCTCATTTCTTCTATTTTATTTACATCTCTTTTGTATATCATGTATTTTCCCCCAAATTACACTTTTGTTTCCGTTTTTTCTTCTTCTATCTTTTTATCTTTTACTATCCTATCACTTTTAGGAAGTTTAATATTTTTTAACTTATCTGTAAGTTTTTTCAAGCTTTTTTGTTTCTCGCTTGGAGTTGAAGACGTTGCTTGTTTAGTTATTTTGTTTGAAGCAGCTTTATGTTTTTTCTTCTGCTTTAATAAGTTTAAATTTCCTATTTTTTTACTTTTAGCAATATCTATCAATATCTCAGATACTCTCATGCTGTCATGATAAATACAGTTTGGCGCCGTAATAACAAGATCTTCTTGAATAACAGTAAGCGCTCTATTATGTATATTTTCAAGATCTATTTGAAGTGGTGTAGATTCTCCTTGGTTAAAATCAAATATCATATCCTCTGTAATTTCACCATTATTTACTATCACATAGTCTAAAACATGTTTTCCTATATATCTTTCTACTTCATTTACGTGTTTTGCTAACGTATAACCTAGTGTTTCACCAGGTTCGTTCATAAGGTTCGCAATCATTACTTTTTTTGCCTTACTTTGAATTATTGCTTTACCAATATCATCTACAAGCAAGTTACATATAACAGAAGTATACAAACTTCCAGGTCCTATTACTATAACATCTGCATCTTTTATAGCCTCTAAGACTCCAGGGGCAGGAGCTGCAGTTGCATCTTTTAAAAATATTTGTTTAATTCTAGACTTTGATTCCAATACTCTAGGACGGATATTATCTTCTCCTACTACTATCTCACCATTTTCAAGTCCTGCACAGAGCTTGGTTTTATCTAAAGTTACTGGTAGTATATTTCCCGTAACATTAAATATATTAGACATTGCTTTTATCGCAGGTGCAAATCCACCCATAACATCAGTCATGGCTACAATCATAAGATTTCCTAATGAATGGTTATCTATTTTCCCATCTTTAAATCTATAACTCATTAGTTTTTCCATTTCAGAATTAGAGTTAGACAATGCTATTAAACTTCTACGAATATCTCCAGGTGGCAAAGTATCTACCTGCTCCATTATTTTACCTGTTGAACCGCCATCATCAAATGTTGATACAATAGATGTAATATTGTGTGTGTATTCTTTTAATCCTCCTAATATGTTAGAAAGTCCTTTTCCACCACCTATCATTACTATCTTTGCACCTTTTTTAAGCGAAGACTCAGTAGTAAGTAGTTTTCTAATTTCCAAACTTTTATCCTTATGTTCCATATTTTTTAGCGTTAATTTTAAAATATTTCTTTGAGCTAGTAAAAACGAATAAATTGTTAAAAACAACGATATTGTTATTAGCGATATATATGCAATTAAAACTTTTGGTTCTAATATTTCTCTAGTACATAATGTTATTATTGAATATGACAGAGCTCCTAAAGATATTAGTTGCAACAATATATATCTTTTTACTCTAGCTCCTGGCTTTAACCATTCAAGTATTTGTTTCATTTATTTTTCATCTCCTATAATGATTATTTCTTCCTCAAGTTTAACTCCAAATTTTTGAAAGATTTCTTTTTTAATAAAATTTATTAAATCCAGTACATCTTTTGAAGTTGCATTTCCCTTATTTACAATAAAGCCTGAGTGTTTTGTAGATATCTGTGCATCACCTATACATTTTCCCTTAAGCCCTGCATCATCAATCAACTTTCCAACAAAATATCCTTCAGGTCTTTTAAATACACTGCCTGCACTAGGATATTCTAATGGTTGTTTTGAATTTCTTTTTTCAGTATTTTCATTCATCAACTTTTCTATTTGATCTAAATTACCTTCGACTAAACGCAATTTAGCGGATACAATTACATACCCCTTATCTTTATTAGCCTTAAAAAAGCTATTTCTATATCCAAATTGAAGTTCATCTTTTGTTAAAGTTTTTAAATTGCACTCCTCATCTAAATACGTAACCTCTTCAACAACTTTTGACATGTCTCCATCGTATGCGCCTGCATTTTGAAATATTGCACCGCCGAGCGTTGCAGGAATTCCGCATGCAAACTCTAAACCAGAAAGGCTATTTCTTTTTGCAAGACCAGCCAAATATGGTAAAGTAACTCCACTTAAAGCCTGCACTGTATTGCCATCAAAAGTAATATTTGCAAACCTTGAAGCAAGTTTTATAACTATACCTCTAATCCCGCCATCTAAAACAAGTAGCTTACTTCCATTTCCAATAATAGTTACCGGTATTTTATTTTCTTTAGCGTATTTAAGGCACGCTGTAAGCTCATCAATAGTTTCAGGCATAACTAAAGCATCTGCTACACCACCAAGCCTAAAAGTGGTATGTTTGCTCATTGGCTCATTTATTCTAATTTTTGACATGTCTATGTACTTTGCCATATCTTCTATATTTATTTTCATTTTATCACCTAATATATAAGTACTACTTACAGCGAAATTATATCACATAAGTTCTAATTATTTCAACCTTTAACAACGGATATTGCTACTCCATCTCCTACATCTAATACAGATGTCTGAAGTATTTCACTTTCTTCTATCTCTTTTAAATACTCTCTTAATCTATTTACAGCAGTTCTGTGTTTATGTTCGTTATAATCAGATAAAACTCTTCCTTTAAATAAAACGTTATCCGCTATTATAACAGAACCTTTTTTACATAACTTCAAAGCTAAATTTAAGTATTTTACATACTGACCTTTAGCAGCATCTATAAACACCACATCAAACACTTTATTTTCGCAAACTAGTTTTTCCATCTCCTGCTCACCATCGCCTATTATTACATGAATTTTGTCTTCCATATTAAAACTCTTAATGTTATTTTTAGCAATTTGCGCAGTATCTGGGTTGAGTTCAACTGTATAAATCTTTCCATTTTCTGTTAAATGGCGTGAAAAATTAAGTGCTGAATACCCTATTGCTGTACCTATTTCTAAAATGCTTTCTGGTTTTTTTATTTCAAGTATTGTCTCTATTAGCTCCAATGATTTATCTTGTAAAATAGGCACAAAATTGTCTTTAGCATATTGCTTAATTTCACTCATTTTATTAGTATATTCACTACTATTCATTGTCATCCCTCATACTATAAATTCTTTCCATCAGTTCTTCTGTGAGTCTGCGTCTTACTACTTTATTTTCTTCTTCACTACATTTCACATCAACACTCATTGGTTTTCCAAATTTAACTTTATATTTTTTAAATAGTCCCTGTTTTTCCGTAATATGGACTGGTATTATATCCACACCTGCTATTTCTGCAATACAAACAGCTCCATCTTTTGCCTTTACGCCTTTTTTGTTAGCTTTTCTTGTTCCCTCAGGAAATATCAATAAATTTTTCTTTTCTTCCGTTATTACACGTGAGGCGTGTAATACTGCCTTAACATCCTTTTTACCTCTTTCAATTGGAAAAGCTCCACACGCAGTAACAACTTCTTTTACAATAGGTTTTTTAAACAATTCTGCTTTAGCCATAATTGCAAGATTATCTATTACGTTCATAATGTATGCGGGATCTAACGCACCAACATGATTGGCAGCAAAGACATACAATTTTCCTTTATCTATGTTTTCTAAACCAATATACTCAGTTCTATGTACTACATTACTCACAAACTTTTTTAAAAAATTAACTATTCCTACTAACATTCTAAAGTTCTAACCCTCTTTTTCTTGCTATATCTATTATTTCTTGTACAACTTCTTTAAGTGTTAAATTAGTTGAATCTATCTCAATTGAATCTTCTGTTTTTATTAGAGGCGAAACATCTCTTGTCATATCTGCCCTATCTCTTTCGTTTATACTTTTTAAAACTTCTTCAAATGATATACTTTCACCCTTAGCAATTAAATCTCTTTGTCTACGATGTGCCCTCTCTTCAGGAGTAGCAGTAAGATATATTTTAACTTCAGCTTCAGGTAAAACTATTGATGTTATATCTCTTCCTTGCATAACTACACTTTGTTTTGATGCTAAACTCCTTTGAATTGTTGTAACCTTTTCTCTAACATCAGGTATTTTTGCGACAACTGCTGTAGCTTTACTTACCTCAGCACTTCTTATTTCATTTGTAACATTTTTTCCTTCCAAATACACATTATCATGATCTAGATGTACATCTACATCTTTTGTATTTCTAATTACTGAAGATTCATCATATATATCCACATTATGTTCTAAACAGTATAGAGTTAAAGCCCTATATATAGCCCCTGTATCTACTACAAGTATCTTAAGAGACTTGCCTATAGCTTTTGCCACTTCGGTTTTACCAGAAGCGCATGGACCATCTATTGCAATTTTATACATAACATGTACCTCCAATTAAAGAATTTCTCTTTATTTTTTTCATCAAGTATGATATCATATATCTAGCACAAAGTAAAGATTAAGGTGATTTATTTGAATAGTGAAAATTATATATTTGACAAAAAACTAATTGTATTATTTATCTTAAAAGAGACAAAAAATTCATTGTCAATAGACCAAATAGCAAAAATGTGCTCTGAATTTGAAGATATTACTTACTTTGATATATGTTCATATGTTGAAGAGCTCCAAAGAAACGGTTACATTTCTGAGACATATCAAGATAATAAAAGCTATTACTCCCTGACTAGTACAGGGTTTGAAATATTATCCGAATTATTAGAGCTGGTTCCTGGCATAAATTTGCTTAACATGAAAAACCTGCTTAAATTACAAATTGAAGATTACAAAGTAGATTATGAAATAGACACAAATATAATTCCAATAAAAGCTGATGAGTACAAAGTAGGTTGCTATATAAAAGATGGTTCGGATGAGTTAATCAATATAACAATATACGCTGGAGATAAAGATCAAGCCAAAAAGATTTCTAATCATTGGAAAGAAAATGCAAATGATATATATGGCAAAATAATAGAGCTTATGACCGAATAGGTCACAAGCTCTATTTTGTTATATTTATTCTTTTTTCTTTTTACTTTTCTTTTTTACACTTTTATTTAAGCTAAATACATTTAATGCAATTCCGACACCATTTATAATGATTTCAGCTTTGTTTATTCCTACTCCCTTGCCAATAGCCTTGCCACCAACTGTCACAGCGGCGACAACAGCACTCATTACAAGAGAAACAATAATAACATCGGCATTAAGAAGAGCGCTAACCTTAACCGCTATAAGCGCTGATGCACTTCCTGATACGATACCACACATATCTCCCATCAAGTCATTACAAAAGTTAGTTGCCTTATCTTTGGATTTCAACAGTTTTATCGCCTGTTTTGCTCCCTTAGACTTTCTTGCTGCTTTTGCATGAAATGGAGCTTCATCACAAGTAGCTATAGCCATACCTATTATATCAAAAGCAATACCTATTGCTATTATAACTATCAATATAATAATTGCAAAAGGCAAGTTCATCTTTTCAATTACAGTATTTGAAAAGCCACCCAAAGCTAATGCTAATGTAAATGTAATTATAAACATGGAAATAATCCATTTCGTATTTGATTTCATTTTATTCCTTTACTATATATGTTATGGCAATACAAATTAAGTAAATTTTGCGGCTTAGGTCAAGTCGGATTTCCCTAGCTTTCACTACTTGTTACCTCATAGCGGTTTCCCTTTAAAAAAGCTATCTAGTTGTTGCCAATCTAGTTACTCGATTACCACTTAGTCCACACTTCAATCCTTAATGTATCCACATGTATTGTGACAGTCTAGAGGTTTTCCCTGGCAGAAGAAATATTACTCTTATTCGCTTTTGCAAAACTAGTTTCAAAACAAAGATTAACAGTTTATCCCAAAGTTTCACTCACGACCAGCTACAATCATATAGTACTCTCTACATGAAGGGTTACACTACTTTATACCAAGTGACGACTAAAACAAAGGCATTTTACTCTTGTATGCCATTACAAGACTACCTAAGTTTCAACTCTCGTACAAACGCCCTAATCTGGGCGAAAAAAGCATCTATACAAGATGTCATTATTTGCTATACAATGGATTTTTAGCCCCATCTTAAAGTAATTATTCTGACTAGAATACTGTGCCATACAGTATATATTATACTACTTTATGCCATTTTTGTCAAATAGATTACTATTTACACTAGTATGCTAAAAGACTCTCTAACTTACTAGAGAGTCTAGAATATATTTTTATTTTATGTAAAGTGCGACACGGAACCCACAGTCGACATTCGTATATGAAGGGCCAGTGTTACCAAAGCGACAACTTACACAACAGTCGGTTGCAGAGAATATATAGCTGCCTCCACGGAGGACACGGAATTCAGCAAGAGAATTACACTCCACTGTCCATTCCCATACATTTCCTGCTAAATCATATATATTTTTAGCTTTCCATGCTTCATTTCTTCCTGTTGTATAATTCATATATATGCTATCACTTTTGTACAAGTATCGGTTGTATTTGTTTTCTCTCCATGGCCAATTTCATAGTATCTATTAGTTTTGAATAATCACAAACTAAAGATTTTGGCTTTTTAATTTCGTCATCCTGACCAAAAGGTACAAAATAAATATTTTTTGTATTTAAAAGTCTTCCTATATTCTCTGCATTTGCACCCAATCCATCATTTGTAGACAAAGCTACCACAATAGGTTTATTTTGCCTTAAATGACTTTTAGCAGCCATAAGTACAGGTGTATCCGTAATTCCATTTGCAAGTTTTGCTAAAGTATTTCCCGTGCATGGTACAATAACTAATAAATCTATTAAAGCTTTTGGTCCTATCGGCTCAGCTTTAGCTATTGTATCAATAATATCGTTACCTGTTAAATCATTAAGCTTTTTTCTAATTTCTTTTGGTGTAGAAAACCTATTTGCATCGGAAATAACTGTAAACGAAACTATTGGAATTATTTTATTTACGCCATTTTCATTCATATCATTTGTAACTCCATCTAATTTACTAAAGTTACAAAAAGAACCTGTTACGCCAAGTCCTACATTGATTCCATTAAGTTGATTCATAACATTCCTCACCTAATGTATTATATGTAGAACTAAGTTAACAGGTTCTAAATACTTAAAACTTTCTGAATAATCCTATAACCTTGCCAAGAATTTGAACATCCTTCACAATTATTGGATCCATAGTGTCATTTTCGGGTTGAAGTCTTACATGATCCTTTTCCTTATAAAAAGTTTTAACAGTCGCTTCATTATCTATCATTGCTACTACTATTTGACCATTTTCAGCCGTTTGACATTTAGATATTATAACATAGTCACCGTTATATATACCCACATTTATCATGCTGTCTCCTTTTACCTTAAGCATATATGTAGCTTCAGATTGGTTTGTCTTTTTTAGCAAACTAGTAGATATTCTAAAATAATCTTCAATGTTTTGTTCAGCCAAAATTGGAGCTCCAGCAGCAACGTTTCCTACTAAAGGAATAGATACACTGTCTATATCTTCTGGTTTCTCACTCGAGATGTTAGTAAGTTTTAAAGCTCTAGTTTTTAAATTAGTTTTTTCCAACTCTCCTTTTTCGGCAAGTCTATTTAAATACATATGAACAGAAGATGTAGATTTTAGTCCAACTGCCTTACATATTTCTCTTACAGAAGGTGGATAACCATTTTCATTAACTTGCTTTTTTATAAAATTAAGAATATTAACCTCATTTTGATTCAAAGTATCGGTATTTTTCACTAAATTTACCTCCTAAACTAACGTTTGCTAAATTATATAATATGAATATATGTTTGTCAACTATTATTAAATAAAATTGCCAATAAATTTGTCAACCTATTATTATCGCACTAGGCACAAACTAGCCATCCTTAGAAATGTCTAAAGATGGCTAGCTCTTCACAATAAGTAGTTTTAAAGGGTTTTATTTTGTCAATCGTCTATGCGGACTAAAAACTATTCTGTTTTACTTGTATCCTTATCGGTTTTAGAAATTTTAGCCGTCTTTTGTTCCTTTGAGCTATCAGACTTCAAAGCTTCCAGGCCTGCACCTATAGACTTAGAAATATCTGCTACCTCATCGGTAACATTGCGACCATTTAAAGCCGTATTTTCAGCATTCAGTACCTTCATAAGTGCAGGTATTTGAGACAATGTATCAATTAGTACATTGCCTGTTCCACTTCCGGATGCTCCAGGCAAACTTCCTCCGCCAATATTCACGAACTCAGCGTTCTGACCAATATTAGCCATGATTTCTGCCTGTGCTGTTGCAATTTTGATTGAAGCATCCATCTGAATCTTGAGCTTCTCAATTTCAAAGTTAACCTTTTCATTTGAAGCTCTAGCTTCAGCTATAGCTCTTTCACCTTCGGCTTCAGCAATTTTCTTAGCTTTTATACCGTCTGCCTCAGCAAGTGCCTTTGCCTTTATTACATCAGCCTCTGCTTGACCTTCGGCTCTACTCTTGGAAGCTGCCGCCTCTGCTGTTTTCTTCACTGCTTCAGCCTCATTCGTTGCAACTTTAACATGAGCTTCTGCTTCCGTAGTAGCTACGTCTGCTCTACCCTGAGCTTCTTTACGTGCTGCTTCTGCTTCTTTTTCTGCGACATGAATTTTAGCATCGGCCTCAATAGCCATAACATTCGCTCCTGCCTCAGCTTTAACCCTCATGGTTTCTTTTTCAGCTTCTGCGCATGTTATTTTAACTTCTCGTTCTTTTTGAGCCGCAAGATTTGCCTGCTCCTGACGAGTTATTTCTACTGCACCTTTGCGCTCTTCAACTTCTTTTTGCCGAATAGTAGCTTGAAGCTCCTTGGCAATTTCAGCATTGGCGTTAGCCGTATCTGTTTCCGTTTTGAATTGCGCAAGTTTCATATCTGTTTCTTTGCGCTTTTCTTTTTCGGTTTGCTCAGCATTCATTCTAGCGATTTCCGCCTCTTGTTTGGCCTCGGCTTCTGAAATTTCAGCATCTTTTGCTGCTTCTGCCTGCTTTTGACGTGTGATTTTGTCAACCTCAGCCTTTTTAATATCTGCCTGTTGACGTTTATCTGCCGCATCAATTGCAGCGATATTATCGAAATAACCGTTGTTGTCAGTAATATCCTGAATATTTAGAGATATTAACTCCAATCCCATATTATCAAGTTCATCACTTACACCGGTCTGAATTCTCTTTTTGAATTCTTCCTTATCTCTTAATATCTGTTCAGGAGTCATAGCCGCCACAACGTCTCTTACCGCGCCCATAAGGGTTAACCTTACATCATCAATAATACCTTGATTTCCTCTTTCTTTAAATGAAATTATAGCTATTCTAAGTTTTTCAAGGTTTGACGCACAGGGCCTGATCTGAGCAGTCCAGTCACAAACAACAGGAACTGCTGTAGAAGTTTTAATTTCATCAGAATCTGCGGGAACAGTTAGCATGCACAAATCAAAGTAACTTGCTTTCCGGAATATTGGAATTACAAATGCTCCTCCAGACACCTTAATTATAGGTTTTTTTCCACCCGTAATTATAAGTGCCTTATCAACATCGGCCACTTTGTATATTGACATCAAAAAGACTATAATTGCTATAACACCTACAACGCCTAACCCAATCGGAATAACATAATTCCATATATTGCCCATAATACTTTTCCTCCATGTTAAAAACTCATTTTAAACTACTTATCATAAATTTCTCATACCTCCAACATAATTATATGATTGAAATACCAATAAAACCCTTGAGTATTATACTACGAATTAACATAACGTGTCAAGTTAGAGGTATGATGTAAACGTCTGTATTCACATCATACCTTTTTACAATACTAATATAAAATTATGCTTTTTGCTCCTGAATTATATAATCACAAATATGGCTTGCAGCATATCTATCTATATTTTTTTGTTGATTCAAAACCATTGCATTTCGTACATCTTCATTTTGTAAAATCTGCTTTGTTGCTTTAATTATTTCTTCTACATTATCACAAGATATGCTCATTCCGTGATTTTGAAAAAAAGTCGCATTTTTTGTCTCACATCCTGGTATTGGCATAGTATGTATAAGAGGAATATTTGCCGTGCATATCTCAGTTGTACTAAGCCCTCCTGGTTTAGACAACACCACGTCGCTAACTCTTACATATTTATACACCTCTTTAGTAAATAGAAATGGTTTTACTCTATCACAATTATATTTACTTTCTATATTTTCCTTTATATTCTCGTTATTTCCACAAGCTACTAATATACTATATTCATCACTCACACTTTTATCCAAACCCTCTACTATATCCTCTACTTTTCCAAATCCCATACTTCCAGACATAACTAATATATACTTCTTGTTGTGATCTAGATGTAAATCATTTATTAGTTCGGCCCTCTCTATACTTCTTGTATAATTATCTGACACAGGTATTCCCATAGGTAAGAGTTTCGTTTTATTTACACCTTTTGTTAAAAAGTCTATTTTCAAATCTTTATGTGGAATTATAAAACAATCTGGAACAACCTCTTTCCAAAATGGTATACATTCATAATCCGTTGCTATAACCGCAAAATGAATGCTGTGTTTTTTATTTAAGGATGTTAATGCTTGGGCTGGAAATAGATGAGTAGCAATAACATAATCATATTCATTATTTATAATATACTGATATAGCTTTTTCTTAGTCATACTATTTACAGTATATACAGGCGACGTAAGTGGTGTCTTGTCATAAAGCTCTCCTAACCTGTACACACCTTTAAAATACTTTCCGTTATCACTAGTAGTTTTAACATATGCTTTATTTACTACAGCTGCTATTTTATGATTAAAAATATCCAAGTATTCTTTTACATCACATGGAATACTTCTTTTGTCGAACTGTTCTTTCATAGCATAAGCAGCTGCATTATGCCCTCCACCAGTACTACAAGACAGAATTAATACTTTCATATTTAAACTTTACCTCCGAAAATATTTTCATATATCATATAAATTAACACTCTATTTTACAAAGTATTCATAAATATTTTTTAGATTATTTTCATCTTTAAACCTATTCTCCATAGGACACATGCCAGTTTTATCTGAATTTTGTATATACTCCACTAAGTTATTATAGCTATATTCAATACCATTTTCTTCTAAAATTGGTAATGCAATCTTACTTAATGTATCCGCATATATAGTCATTACTCCAGCCATAACAAATATACTTGCCGCTACTTTTCCAATAACTTTATCTGCAACTTCAGCACCTCTTAATGCATCTTTGTTTTCCTTTAGGATGTTTACAATATCTATTATTCTTTGACTAAAATACTCTTCACATTTTCCATCTGCATACTGCACAACTAGGCTCGCGTTATCTTCATATAATTTATCTACTATATAATTATTTTTCATCTAAATCTAAACCTTTCTTTAAAGCAGATGCCAGCAATGGTACTATCATAAGTTGAATTAACAAACCTGGCCATCCTGTCTTTACAAGAGATACAATAGATACTTTACTTACTGTAGCTCCAAACATTTTTATACATAGTAGTACTAAACCAGAATAAATAAGTCTTCCACTTATCATAGTCATAATTAAAGATACATAACTATTGAATTTCTTTCTAAAAAGACTTAATAAAACGCCATATATACATAATTCTACTAACATAAATGGTAGCTTTTGAATATTAGGCATACCAGTAACAGCATAGCTAAATACTATAGATGTACTTGCTACTAATATAGCACTAGGGCCTCCAAAAACTAAAGCCGCAAGAAGTACTGCTATATGCATTGGCAAAAATGTTGCTCCTGCTGTGCTTCCTAAAAACAAGTGAAATAACTGTGGTAATGTTACTCCCACTGCTGCCAAAACTACAGTACCTACTACATACTTTACTTTCCTTGCTGAAATATTTTTTAATAATTTTTTTATACTAAATTTTGTTGTTTCTTCCATAAAATTCCTCCTACAAATTTTCCTTTGTCTCCGGAAATAAATCATAAACACAATGTCCTAAAAGTTCATCTATATAGTCTTTTAGCTTATACGTTTCTATCACATGGTATTGAGTATTAGGATACGCCCCCCTTCTAATTAAAATATCTATAAGTCTTTTGTCTACTGTCAAAATCTTACTTGTGCACATAAGGTCACATAAATTAATTATTTTATCATATATAGAATACTCATAATCTTTCAAAAAATTCTGTAAAAACTCTGTCACTGGAGGTACTCCACCAGCAGTACAATACACATCATTATTAAGATATGAATGTGTTAAACATATTCTACAATACTCGTCATCGACGCCCAATTCTTTCAAATAATTATAGCCGTTTATAGCGTGATTATGAAAGTCTCCTATTCTCTTTCCTATATCATGTATATATCCTAATGTTTTAGCTTTTTCTCCATCCAAATTTAAAGCATCAGCAATAACTGAAGCCGCTCTTCCAACACATATTGAATGCTCTATCCAATTGGTATTTGGAGTTATATTTCTTGCTTCATCTAGTAATTTTAATGCCATATCGCTTGTTAGTTTCATATTACCACCTAATTATTATACTTTCTATAAAAAAGATTAGCAACTTACAAAATTGTGTAGCCAGTAAGTTGCCTCCAAATGGAGCAGACAATGGGAATCGAACCCACACTATAAGCTTGGGAAGCTTAAGTTCTACCACTAAACTATGTCTGCATGTTTTTATTTTGAGTAAGCCTATATTATGACTTTTTCCTCTTCACGAAGATATTATATATGAATTATTATTCCATTTCAATTATAGAACAACAATTTTTTAATTTAAATATGATAATGCAACTTGGTGCATTTTTGTCCACTTTTTTGCACCTTTAGTCACCAATTACAAAATATAATAAAAATAATAAAAGCCCTACAATCATTGCGAATGTAAGACTTTATCTGGAGCAATGACATGGGTCATTTGCGAAAAAATAGAAACAAGTAATTGATTAAAT
>OIYG01001591.1_pt1 | contig 16477 bp, 19 predicted proteins | sample 1587861 | NCBI WGS metagenome assembly OIYG01 (sample SAMN03283272) | human gut metagenome | biome: human-associated habitat; material: feces | host: Homo sapiens | place: Peru | collected 2012 | reverse complement strand
ATACCCTTAAATATCAATAATTTAATACAAATTGCATTTAACTATTTAACTAACCGGTCTAGTTTTCTTTAATATAATTACATAAATTAGTAAACCTAATTTTATCTTTATAGCTATTTCTAAAGACATCTTCACATTCTTCTAGTATTACATTTGCTTTAACTTTTAAAACATGCGGCTTACATAGGCAATATTAATGTTTCTTAAATTAACTATATTACCATTTTCAAATGTATAGTTATTAATACAAGCAAACTTACATATTATATCTACTTTCTTTTTAAGTTCATCACTTATTTTTAGTTCTTTAGTTTCTTTCTCAAACATAATTATCACTCTTCCTTTCATTTTAAGCAGAAAAAAAACTAACTATTTCAGTTAGCAATTTATTACTTAAACTCGAAAGTGTCCGAGTTTCTATATCATCTGGTGTACCCGACGAGAGTCGAACTCGTGACCTATCGCTTAGGAGGCGATTGCTCTATCCTACTGAGCTACGGATACATAAGGGAGTTAAATATATTTACATTTAGCTCCATTTTTTTCATATATTTTTTTAAGTGTAGATAAATTCACTTTATTATTATTAAATAATTCTTTATTATTTTTATCAATACTTATAAATTTATTTATATCTAGTTTTTCATAATTAACTTTTGTTATTGTCGTTAATTTATTGTCTTTTAAAGTAACTGTATTGTCATAATATTCTAAATTATTGTATTCACTATATACTAATTCTAAGGCTGTTTTATATTCATTTAACATTGTTTTATCGTTCGATACTATAACTTCTTTTGTTTCTAGATTACTTACTATATTATTTTTGAATGTTATCAAATAAATTGATGATGTTTCTATTGCATCACTTGTACTTGTATAGACACATTTCATTTTACCACTTTTATGCCCATTTGTAATTAATAAAATTATTATTGATAAAAGTAAAATTAAGATTATTATTGGAATTAATATTTTCTTTTTCATATTATACTTCTTGAATTACTGTAATTATCATTGGTTTTGATTCTGTCTTTTTATAGAAGAATTTACCTAGTGTATCTCTTACATCATTTTTTATCTTAGAATAATCTACTCTTTTTGCATTTGGTTCAATGTTTGCTTCTATTGTTTGACGAGAAACTTCTTTTGTTTCTTCTAATAGATCTTGGCTTTCTTTAACGTAGATAAATCCTCTTGTTAGTATTTCTGGTCCGCCTATTATTTCTTTTGTTGACTTATCTAATGTACAACTTATAATTACGATACCATTTTCTCCTAACATTTCACGGTCTTTTAATACTAAGTCACCTATATCTCCTTGACTTTTTCCATCTATTAGGATTTCGTCTGTTTCTATATGTTCTAGTGAATTTGTATTTTTACCTTTATTTATTTCAAATACGTCACCATTTAGTTTTAGAATTATATTTTCTTTTGGAATACCTAATTCTTCGGCGATTTCACCATTTTGATATTGTTGACTATATTCACCTTTTACTGGGAAATAATATTTTGGATTCATTAAGTTAATCATTAACATTAAATCCTCGCGTGATGCATGATGAAGAAGATGCTTTTTACTTGATAATGATACAGCGTCTGCTCCAAGCATTGCGATTTCATCCATTATAAGGGCTAGTCTTTTTTCAATACCAGGATAACTTGGTTCGGTAATGAAAATTGTATCTGTTTCTTTAATTTCTATAAACTTATCAAAGCCTTTTATGATTCTTTCTAAGTTACCAAATGGCTTTTCTTTATTATCTGAGATAAGAACTAAGGTATTCTTTCCTTCTAAGTCTGCTAGAGTTCCAATCTTGTCTTTATTAATTGTTAGATAACCTTCATTAATCGCATTTGTAATTATTTCTTGTAACTCTTTACCCATAATAACTATTTTTCTATGAGTATTACTTACTTCATTAAATATTTCTTGTATTCTATAATAGTGGGCTGGCATTACTGTCGCGATTATTCTATCATCTGTACCATTTAGTACTTCTCTTATAAAGTCACTTACTCTATTATTTGGAGATGTATGACCTTTTCTGTCGGCATAAAAAGATTCACAAAGTAAGCATAATACACCTTGTTTTCCTACATAGGCAAGTTTTCCAATATCAGTTTTATATGCTCCTTGCATTGTTGAATCAAATACAAAGTCTCCTGTGTACACTATTGCACCATCTGGTGTATATAATACGTAACATACAGCATCTGGAATTGAATGAGTTACACTTATTGGAAATATTGAATTTTTACCAAAAGCAATTTTTACATGAGGTTTTATCTCAATAAGTTTAAATTTATTTAATTGATTTTTGTCTAAATCCTTTCTTACCATTTCTAGTGTTAATTTAGTTCCATAAACAGGAACTTCTGGTAATCTGTCTAATACATCAGGAGTTGCTCCCATATTACCTTCATGACCGTGTGTTAAAAAGATTCCTTTTATTCTTTTTCTATTTTTTACTAGATAATCTATACTTGGAATAATATAGTCTATTCCTAAGTTTATATCATTATCATATTTTAGACCGGCATCAAATACAAATATGTCTTTATTTACTTCTACAACATACATGTTTTTTCCGTTTTCATTTAAACCGCCTAATGCAAATATTTTAATTTTGCTCATTTATATTTCTCCTTTCACTTATTAATTTCATCTATTATTTATTAATTATATCATGACAAAAACAAACCTAATAGTTTTATAAGTCTTTTTCAAATTAAATTAAATATATAAACGAATGAACAACATAAAGATTATATCATTGTTTTTATAAAAAATAAAGGTATTTAAAAAAGACTCCCTTTATGACTGGCTTTTATTATTTATTAGGTAGTATTTTTTAAACCATCATATTTTTATGTAGTCTAATTTATTTTTTTATTAATTTCTTACTGCTAGTTTATCCAATGCGACTTTAGCAGCTTCTTGTTCTGCTTCTTTTTTTGATGTACCAATACCTGTTCCATATACTATATCATCTATAATTACATCTACGGTAAATCTTTTATCATGTGCTGGTCCTTCTTCATTAACTAGCTTGTATTCTAAGCATTTTTGTTCTGTTTGAACATATTCTTGAAGACTACTTTTATAATCACTAAAGAATGTTGTATTTGGATCTTCGATGTATGGAACTACAACTTTTAGAATTGTATTTCTTGCTGTTGAATAGCCTAAATCTATGTATATTGCTCCCATTAATGCTTCAAATATATCAGCAACTATTGCTTTTTTTGGAGCACCTTCTTTTTGTTCACCGTGACCTACTAATATATATTTTGGTAAGCCTAAAGCTGTTGCATAACAAAAGTTAGCATTTTCACAGACATAACTTGCTCTTACTTTAGTCATTTCACCTTCTGTTTCTTTATAGTGTGTATATAAATAATCTGCAACAACTAAATCAAGTACGGCATCTCCTAAAAATTCCAATCTTTCATAATCATTTTTTACTTTATGCTCATTTACATATGAACTATGCATAAAAGCATTTTTATATAAACTTAAGTCTTTTGGTTTAATATTTAACTTTTCAAATAATTCTTCCATTTTATCACCAAACCCATTATAACAAAAAAAATACAACTATTAAAGTTATATTTTTTAGTGTTTGTTTTTAATACTAACATTTTGTGTTGCTTCTATCATTTGATTAAATAATGTACTGTCTATAAAGTCTAAGGCTCCTAATATTTTTTCATCAGTACCAAGATTTTCTTCATCAAAGATTGTTATCATTTCTATAGTTGATAATGCTTCTTTAATTTTTTCTTCTGTGAATGGTATATCTCCTGCTCTTATTCGAAGTAGTGTTTCATTGTACTTTTCTTTATTTTTTGTCTTATGATATTCTTTTCTTGCTAAATACTTAAGGGCAACCATTTGATTATGATTAAAAACTTTTTTCTTTTTTTCTTCATTATCTTTTTCAAAATATTTATTTAAATCTCTTGGTGATAATGATAACATGTAGGCTACTTTAGAATTTAATTCTTCTTTATATCCTTCTCTATCATTTCCTTTATATGTTTTTAATCTGTCTTCTATCCATTGAATAAATACTTCTTTATTATTTTGATAAAGGTCTTTTAATTGTTGGCATTTTGATTTTAATAATTCTTTTGGATTGTTTTTTTCTGTTCTAATTAAATTTTTAAACTCTTCTCTAAACTGATTAATTGCCTCTTCTCCATAGCTATAACCTTCTTCAGTATTTTTCAAACTGTTAAGTAAATTTTCCATGTACTGTTCAATTGTTTCTTGATGTTGTTCTTGCTTTTTTATATCTTTATTTGCATATGATTTATACAATACATTTAGAGAAGCAACTATAAATATTTCTTCTTTGTTTTGACTTCTTAATTCATTAACTAAAGATGTTGCTTTATTTATAAATTCTTCTTCTGTTTCTTTTGTTGATATAGCAAATAGTCTATCAGCTAATTCATTTATTGTTTTATTTATATTTATTTCATGACCATAGCTTTTTCTTAAAGTTAATATAATCATTTCTTTTCTTACTTCTTTTTCGCTGTCTGGCAGATTGGCGTTACTTAGTGCTATTAATTGTTTTTCAGTTTGTTCAACATCTTGTTTATAGTGTGCTATTTTTTTTGAATATATATTATCCTCAATATATCTTAATATTTCGTATGAAGTAATGTTTCTTGACTTTCTACTTTCTATTTCTTTTTTACAAAGTTCTTTAAATTCTTCTATTAATGAATCACTGTACCCACCATATTTTTGATTTCTAAGTGAATTAGACATTTTAATAATTTCTCTTTCTAGGTCCATTGGATAACCTAATTGTTGCTCTTTCATTTTTACAATTAGTCTACCAGCAAGTTCCTTTATTTCATTCTCTGCTTTTAGTTTTTCTTTATATTCTTGTAGTTCTTTTTCTATACTTATTAATAATTCACTATAATTTTCTATATATTCATTTGCGATTTGGATTAATTCTTCTTTTACTTCTTCTTTATTTTTACTATCATATTTTACAACGGATTGATTCTCTAAAGATGACTGTAATTTTTTTGTAGCTTCCTTTCCATATCCTAGTGATATCATTGGATAATATTTAGAAAGATTTGGTAATTGTTCTTTTAGTGAATTTATATTTAATTTATTAAAAGTACTAAGAGCTATTTTTTCATTTGAACTTTCTAATTTCTTTTTAATAGTTTCTTTATCTAAATAATCTAAGTTTTCTAATACTAAAATAATTGTATTTATTTCATCTAGAAATTGTGATTGTATTAAATTTTTATAATTTGAACTTCTGCCTTTTGAGCTAAATATTCCATCAAAAATACTCATATGACACTCCTCCTATTATTTTATTTTACCACAACTATTTTCTTTATTCAATTAGAAAATATATATTGTAAAAAAAGTCATTTAATAGTAAAATAAACTTGGTGATGATATGAAAAATATTCTTATTTCTATCATTAATTTATACCAGAAATTACCACTTTCTAGTCATAGTATGTGTAGATATGTGCCTACATGTAGTGAGTATGCTAAGGAAAGTATTCAAATATATGGTGCATTTTATGGGAGCTATTTAGCAATTAAGAGGATTCTTAGGTGTAATCCTTTTGGTTCTTCTGGTTATGATCCTGTACCAATAAAGAAGGAGAAGAAATATGAAAACAAATAAATTTTTATTACTACTGATATTATTTTTATTACCAGTTACTCTACTTACTACAGGTTGTAGTAATGACAGTATGGACAATATAGAGATTATGGTTACAAATTATCCTAATGAATATATTACTAAAAAGCTGTATGGAGAGCACGCTACTATCACTCCTATATATCCTGATGGAGTTGATATTAATAATTATAAGATAAGTAATAAGCTTAAACATGATTATGCTAAGAAAGATTTATTCATATATAATGGTTTAATTGAAAAAGAAAGAAATTTAGCAATTGACTTGTTAGATATTAATCCAGATTTAAAAATTATTGACACAGCATATGTTCTTGAAACTGACTATTCTCCAGAAGAGATGTGGTTAAATCCTAGTTCACTTCTTATGATGAGTCAAAATGTAAGACTTGGTTTAGAGGAATACATTTCTAGCACTTACCTTTCTAAAGATGTAGATGCAGCATATAATGCTTTAAAGATTGAATTATCTGAATTAGATGCAGATTATAGAGTGGCAGTTGAAAGTACAAATAATGATACTATTATAGTTGCTGATAGCGCATTAAAATATTTAGAAAAGTTTGGATTAAATGTTATATGTATTGATAGTGATGCGAGTGACAAAACATTAAGTTTAGCTGAGAAAGCAATTTTGAATAAAAGTGTAAGTTATATTATGTTATTTAAAAATGAAAAGGTAAATGATAATGCTCAAAAATTATTAGACACTTATAGTGATGTTCAAAAATTAGAATTACATAGATTAGATAATATTACTACTTCAGAAAGAAGTAATGGTGAAACTTATGTTAGTATTATGAGAAATAATTTAGACTTAATTAAGAAAGAATTATATCAATAAAAAAGAAGCTTTTGGTTAACAACCATTAGCTTCTTTTATTCTTTTTATCAAGTGTTTTGATTGTTCTTGTTCTTCTTTAGTTCCTTCCTTGCCTATTATCTCTTTAACTCTTGTTTCCCAAGCACCTTGGTGTCTTAGTTTTACTACTCTTGGGTCGTTTGATAATGTAGTTTTATCTTTTCTACTTAAAGCCTCAAAATCTATTGCATTAACTATAAATATAGCATTTCCTGTTGCAGTTGATGGAGCTTTACTATTATATACTTTGTCTAAAACTACTTTTCCATTCGAATAAATATAACCCATATAACCGTTGTATTTTTCTAGACCTATTACACTTATTTCTGGAATATTTTCATTATAAAACTTTTCTTTTCTTTCTCCTGCAGTTCTTAATTTATAAATTTCTTCTTGATTAAAAAGTGTAGTACGATGAGGTTTGCTTTTAGTTGATGATTGTGCAGTTTCTATAGGTCTTCCTGGTTTTGCAATTATCCATGGAAGATTGTAACTTTTATCATCTATTTGTTGCTTTATTTCTTCTAATTTGTCTTTGATAATATCTATTGTTACTTTATCTCCATTTTCTACTGTTAATTCATTTGTCTTGTCTATGCCTGAGTTTAAATATCTTTCTACTACATCTATATATGATTTTATTTCTTGCCTGTTTTGTAAGTTTTTACATTTACATAAACAGTTATATACTATATACATAAGCAATTTGTTTTTATCAAAGTATTCATTTATAAATCTATTATATGTTTTTTCATCATATATTTCTTTTAATTCTTTTCTTCGGTCAATACACCTCGTGTATAACATTACTTGTCTTTTTTTACATTCTGTGAATTTTCTTAGAATACCACATTTATATACATATTTTTCTTCATCATCTATAGTTTGTTTGTTTTGATGATACAAGTTATATGACATTCTTTTTAAATCACTTATTTCATCAAGCTTTTTTACTCCAGCTTTATAATCTTTATAAATTTGTGGAAATTTTATTTGTAAATCATATAAGTTTGCTGTTTCTTTTAAAACTTCTATTCTTTCTTTTAAGGCTTTTTCTATTTCTTCTTCTGTTGCTGAATTTTCTAATCTTTTATTTAATATTATTTGTAGTTTTAGTAAAAATTCCTTGTACGACGGATGAAAATAAAATTGTTTTTCTCCAGTTTTATCTCCTTTTATTTTTACAGTAATAAAATCGGAAAAAGTATCAGTATATCTTCTATATCTAAATACCTCGTGAATGTTATCATTGTTTTGAGAATTAAATTTGTGTCTTACTCCATTTTCTTTTCCTTTATATTCTGGTTTAATACACTCTCTTAGTATAGTTTCAAGTGATAATCCAACTGTTGGATAAAAGTTATCATCTTTCATCATAAAGCATCTCCCTAAATTGCCTATATTTTACCATATTTGTGAATAAAAGACAAATTAAACTTGTTGCTTTTGTAGGTACTAGAAGGAATTACTACTTCATAGATAGAATAATATCTATTCTTTAATGCTTAAATTTTAGTAGTTTCTACCTTACTCAGCTTATTATTTATAATAAAAATAAAGGTATAAATCATTTATACCTTTAAATAATTAATATAATTTTAATTTATCTTTTTTTACTTTTGAAATAATATGTTATTCCGCTAATAGATGTTCCTAGCGTACAAGCAATTATGTCTTGCATTGTATCTACTACACCTGTATCTATATTGTGTTGAAGGTTCATATTAAATAGACTATCTATACTAAATTCAAATATTTCCCAAACACATGCACTTGATAAAGCTATGGCTACTGCAAAGATTATATTAAACATTTTATTTTGTTCATCAAATTTATTCATAAGTCTTAATAACTTAAGTCCTATTATGAAGAAATATATTCCTGATACAAAATGTGAAAATGTATCGAACCAAGTTATAAATTTAAAGAGATTTACAATACAACCTAAGAATTCAGCAATAAATATAAATATATAAAATTCTAATTTATCTTTTTCTTCTATTTTTATAAATCTTTTTAAAATTGTTGGTATTAGAAGTACAAAGTAGATTGCTATGTCAGTTGGAATTCTTCCATATCTTCCTTGAGAGAGTCTATATATCATTAAGCAAAATGAACCAATAGACATGATTATTACTAGAATGTAATTAATTGTTTTTATTAATTTATCATTATTCTTATTATTTTTATTAGTTTTATTTTTCAATTTTAATACCTCTTTTATTTTGAATTCATAAGTAATTTATAATAATTATAGTCTATGTCTTTATATGTACAGATAATTATTTGTTCAAAATCATTAGAATTCGTTTTTAAATATTCATTTATTGCATTGTAGGCAATTTCTGCTGCTTCTTTATTTGGAAAATTAAATTGCCCCGTTGCGATACATGGAAATGCTATTGTTTTAATATCGTTTTCTTGGGCAAGTTTTAGGGCATTAATATAACAATTTTTTAATACTTCTTTATCTTCTTCTTCTAATTTTTTATTAATTATTGGGGCATTTGTTTCAATTATATATTTTGATGGTAGATTGTATGCTTTAGTTATTATACATTCAGCTTTTTCTAAATTATATTTTTTATTGCTCATAATTTCATTGCATGCAAGTCTTAAACGCATTCCTGCATTTACATTTATTTTATTATCTAAACAATCATCTGATGGTTCGAAACATCCTAGTCCTTTTTCATTACCTGGATTTACAATAGCATCACAATTTAATTTTGTGATATCTCCCTTAAAAAGAAATATTTTTTCTTTTTTAAAATTGTTTATATCAATAATATTTCCTTTTAATCTACTTTGGAGAAACTCATCTTCTAATGATAAGTAATTTTCATCTATTTCTTTTGGTAACCTAATATTGACAAGTGTTTTATATAAATAAAATTTCTCACTTTCATTTTCAGGTATGTCTATCTTTTCACCTAATTCATCCAATAAAATCTTTATTAATTTTTCTAAGTTATTCATATTCATTTCCTTTCTTTCGTATAATAGTCTAACATATTTTTTATTTTTTAAATAATCTTTTGAAAAAAGTTTTGGGTTTACTCTCCTCTATTAAATGAGAATTGTTTTCAATATATTGATTATCAATTGTATTTATATCTTGATATACTTTTGGCATTTTATCTTCGATAGCAGCTATTCCACCTAATTCATAGATATATGTTTGTTGATCAAGAGTTAAAGATAATTTTGCATTTTCTATTCCTATTGAGTAGCAACAAATTAAAAAAACATATTTTTTATTATTTTTATGATTAATCATTTCCTTTATTATTTTTCTATAATCTTTACTTTTTATTATATTTTCATTTGTCATGACTGCATATAGAAAATTACTAATTTCAGGATGATTCTTTAATATTTTCATATTTTCTTCATGATACTTATCTTTCAATGATTCTTTATTTTCCGCTAAATTATTAATCGATTTTTTTGGATAATTATAAGTAGATTGTAATATAGAACTTGAAGAATTATAAACTTCTTTCATATCATTTTGGTGATGTCCACTATAAATTGATAATTCACATGAGGCTAGATTTGCAATGGCACTTGCAGCAATATCATCATATTTTTCATTTGTTTTAGCAATTTTATTAATAAGCATGTCGAAATCCTCATCATGATATGGACTATTTATAAATGTTTTATTTCCGATAATCCATAAAGGTATTTGTGCAGAATAAGCTTTTTTTAATTTTTCTATATCTGTATAGAATCTTTTGCTTTCTAAAAAATCTTTTGTAATTAAATTTTTAAATAGATGGTACCAACTTGTGGCATTATCAATACTTACTATTTTTTCTACTCTTTTTAGATAATCATTTGTTTTTAATAAATTTTTATCAATTAAAATACTTTTATCAAATTTTATTTTTTCTGGATCAATATTTAGGCTTAAAAAGTTATTTATTTCTAATTTATCTAGGCTTTTTATCCATTCAAATATTTCTTCTCTTTTATCAAAATATTCAAGCAAATCATAATTTGCAATTTGAATAAATATTTTTTTAGTTATTTCATCGCAATTTTGTAATTTCATATAACTCCTCCTTGTCAATAAAAATATTATACAATAAAAAGGATAGGATTCCTATTTCTTCTACGTTTCAATTATTATATATTATATCTTTTCTAAATAATTTATAAGATATTTACCACTATATGACATACTTGGATAAGTAGTTTCTTCTAGAATATCTATTCCTTTTGTTAATTCTACATTGTGCAAAGTATTCAAATAGTCCATCCCCTTTAATTTTTCAATATTATAGCATACAACTTTTATTTTCAAAAGAAAAACTCCAATGATTTAAATCGGAGTTTTAAGCATTATAACATTCTTTATTATATCTCATTATATTAAAGTAGATTTCCCTTTTTGTTTTTTCATTAATTTCACAAGCTGAAAGTAGATTTTTTATTAAATCAAAGTTTTCTATATATGTTGTATTTGATGAATCTTTTATTTGATCTAGCAAATTTATATATAAATTGTTAATTTCTTTTAGAGAATCTACTTCTTCTTTGTCTACTACCCTATTAGTTTGATTATCAATACTTTTTACTTGATTAAAAAATAAATTATAGTATTTTAATTGACTTGAATCTAATCTATATGAAGTATGTTCATATTTATTTAATTTAAGTAGTTGACTCATTGCTTTTAAATAATTATATATTTTTTCTTGTAGTTCTATAGGACATTTTGATTCTGATAATGTTTCTTTTATTACTTTAAAATTTATATCTGCTAAATAATTTATATCTTCTTTTAATTTATTTAATTCTTCTTCATATTTTTTTAGAATTTCTGATGTTTGATTTTCTAATTCATCTATTTTATTTTGGTTTGATTCAATTTCTTCTTCTAAAATGGCAAGTATGGTTGTTTGATTTTCTAACATATTTACTCCTTTCTATAGAACTTTTTTGTCATCTAAAATTTCTATTTCTTTTGTTTTTCTTCTTGGAAGACTAGTCTTTGATAAAGTACTTAATACTCTTTTTTCATCCTCAATCGAAGTTTCTTTTATTTCATCAATGTTTTCTTCACGCATTATATCAATCATTAACATAACTATTTGATCTTCTTCTTTTTCTACTCTTGATTCAATTAATGATTCATGTTCTTTTTGCCTTTTATTACTTACACCAATGACAATATCATAATAACTTGTTACTGGGATATATGATATATTAATTCCATTTTGTACAGCAGTATGAACTCCATATGTAAGTGATTTTATATATTCTTGATTTTCTTTTTTTGGATGAATTAAATTACTTCTTAAAGAGTCTAGTGCTTCTTTTATTTTCTTACGAGATGCTTTATCTAATTCTTGTGAATCATTTTCTACATATGGTGTTTCTTTATCTTTTAAATATACTAAAGATACTAATGGTGTTTTTTCTTCTCTTTCATTTAAATATTCATGTTTATTTTTACTAACAAACTTTTTATAAGCGAACTCTGGCGTTGAATTTGGATATTTTTTTAAATATGTAGTTAATACTTTTCTTACATAAGCTAAATACTCATCTATATCAGGTGTATATTCACTATCTAATTTATAATTTTCAATATTTACTTTGGATAAAGGAATATCTTCTATAATACTTATTATTTCTTTTATTGTTTCTTCACTTTCTAATAAATTTTCTAAATCAGAAAGTTTTTCATCAAAACCAGTTAATGGTAGTATTTCATCCTTTGACTGATTTTTATAAGATTTTAAATTTACATTACATAAGTTTATTATTAGACTTTCTTTTTCTGCGTCTGTTAAGTTAGAATTTTCAATTAACTTTTCTAATAAATCTATATCTGTTATTTCTGTATTTAATTCTATTTGAGTTGCGAGATCACTTATTTTAATTAATAATAGATCTATTTCTTTAGATGTGTTAGCTAAATTATCTAAATTTTCTCTATAAATATATCTATTTAAGGTATCAATAAATTTATTTAATTTTTTATATGATTCAATTTGTTGAGGTTTTGTTTCTTCTATATTTAAATCTATTGATTTATTTAAGTAATAGATGTTTTTTATATTATTTAGTAATTCTTCTATTTCTTCTTTTGAAAATATAGTTGACATTATCGTTATAAATGTATCTTTTTCATCTTCATTTTCTTCTAATGAAGTTATAAAAAAATCTTTAGATTTATTAATCAAATTTAAAAGACTAGTTGTATAATTTAGGCATTCTATTTTTTCTTCTGTTTCTACTTTTTTTCTTGTATTTATTTCTATTAAAGAAGCAATATATTCTAGAAATTTATTTTTTATAATATCAATATCTGGATTTTTCATGTGTACACCTCGTATTTTATTCTATTTAAATTATACAATAGATAGATATTTTTTTAAAGATTTAAATTTATATTTACAGATATTTTTAATTATAATTTTCTAGATATTTTAATATTAATTTTAGTGATTTATTTATACTTTTATCAATAAATTTAGATATTTTTAGTGTTGTTTTTGATACTTTGTTGTTATAGTCTTTTTCTTTTTCTATATAATTATTTACATCTATTTTTTTACCTTGTTTTAAGTCTTTTTCAAATCTTTTTATGGCATCTTCTGTAAGTATATTTTTATTTTCATAATATGATGTATTATAACTACTTAGATAAAGTGATAAAAAAAGTATTATAAGTATTATACCTATTGGTTTAATTATTTTCTTCATTTAATACCTCCAGAAAGCATTTAGAAAAAGCTATTGTTGAATTTAATACTTCTGTTGGGGTATTTTCATAACCACCTATTTCTATTAATATTGTTCTATCACTAAAGTCTTGATTATAGACTCCATTAACTCCTGCTCCTCCTTTTTTTAGTATTCCTTTAGATAGACCACTATAATATTCATTTAATTTATTATTAATTTTTTCTGTAAATTCTAAGTTTTTTTCATAATTTTCATTTTCTAAACCAATTAAAAATAATACTTTTGCATATTGCTTATTACCAATTTCAACAGTCGTTCTATTATGAGGCAGACTATCTCTATGTATGTCTATAAAATATTTTAGAGTTGGATATTTAATAATACTTTCTTCCAATAAAACTCTGCTTGCTTTGTAGGAGTTATAATATTTCCAATTATTTTTATTTAATATTTCTTTTATGCTTGCATCTTCTACTACTGTTTTATAGTTATTTTTATTAAAAATATCTTCTAATATGTAGTTATTCATGATTACTGTTGGAGTTACTGAGTACTCTGCTAATGTTTGAGATGCGTATTCTTCTGACTGGTGGGAATTATATAAATATATTGTTGGTTTATATTCTTCCTTTACATCTTTATTTACTCTTTTAGTTTCTGTTTCATAATTGTTTTTTAATAGTCTTATTGGGTTTGTTACTGAAGCAATATCTGATACTATTTCTTTTATAAAATTCACTTCATTATTATTAAATGAATCATTTATAATCAGATTAGTTAGTTCTTTATCATTAATTACTATCTTTTTATTGTCTAGAGTTTTATAACTAGCTATTATCCCTAGAATAAGCATAGAAAAAGTAAAAAGAAGTTTCATTTTCTTTCTTTTTTTAGTAATTGATGTTTTTTTCATATTATCACCATTACTAATATAAATCATTTATAATTACTATTTTGTCGGATATAGTTTTTTATGAAGAGTTTTATTAATACTTTGCGACAACAATTCACTTAATTTTTCTATTTGAAAGTCAATGTCTGTTGGGGTTAATATTAAGTTATTTTCTAAGGTTACTTCTTCTTTTAAGATACTTTTTAATATTGTTTTTATATCAACAACTGTTGGTACTCCTATTGATACTACTTCTGTGTTCATTGTTTTTTTACTTATTTCTCCTCTATTATTATTAATTCCACTACCAGGATTTATTCCTTTATTTGTTATTTGGATTGTTTTTACGAGTCTTTCTGTTTTACTTGCTTTTAAAGCATCTATTACTATTACTTTAGTAGCTTTTATATCTTTTATGATACCTTTTATTAAATTAATTGATTCTATTCCTGTATCTGCAATTACACTTGGTTTAAATGTTGATACTGATGAGTAGTTATTATCTAAGACATTTAATATTTTTAAGTGTCTTGTGACTAGTATGTTTTCTATTGTTTTAGGGCCAAGAGAGTCTGGTGTACTTTTAGGATTACCTAGTCCTACTACTAGTATGTTGTCACTTTCTTTTATTTTGATATATTTTTTTAAAGTACTTGTAAGTACTTCTGATAAGTTCTTAAAGTTATTAGTGTCTGTTATATCATTATAATAAATTGTTGTATATTTATAATCATTTATTAATGTATCAGTTATTGTAATATCTTTATATTTTCTTTTATTTGTTTTTGTATTTTTAGGTAAATGTTGTTCTGTTACTAAGTCAGTATAGATATTTTCATTTGTTAAATTGATTGAATGCATTTTTATCACCAATAATATTATTTACAAAATGTATTATTTTATTTGCTTTTTTAATTAAAATTTGTTATTATTAATATGTTTATAAAAGTGAGGTGAAAAAATGCCAAATATTAAAAGTGCTAAAAAGCGTATGCGTTCTAATGCAAAAAAAGCTGATGTTAATAAATTAGTTTATGGAAGCATGAAGACTGCAGTTAAGAAGTTCGAAAAGGACAATACAAACGATAACTTAAACGTAGCTTTACAAAGAATTGATAAAGCTAAAAATAGTGGATTAGTTCATAAGAATAAAGCTGCTAGATTAAAATCAAGATTAACTAAAATGATGAATAACAAATAAGCCAATTTATTATAATTGGTTTTTTTATTTACTTTTTATTTTTTCTTTAATATAATTAATTTTAGATAAGGGGTTATTGGAGGCACTACATTATGAAAAAAGCACTAGCGACACTAGGTTTATTACTTATTTTTATTGGAGTTTTTCTGATGAAGAAAGATGATATTAATACTATAATTAATAAATATTTTAAATGGAATAATATTGTTACTTTAGGGGACAAGAATGAATATTATAGAGATTATGATTTTGATTTTGTTCAGAATACTAATAATTTTAGGCCTAATAATTATCAAGATTTATTAAATATATATTATACAGTACTTAATGCTGGAAAGAGTAATTTTACATTTTATTGTCCTAACAGTTATGATAATTGTTTAAGTGATGTTAAGAAGCTTGCAAATGATCAAGATACTTTATCTGATATAAATAATTATGTTCATCCTTTTAATGGTTTTAATCATATAGAGAGTGAATATGATTCTCTTGGCAGAGTTACAATCAATATAATTAGAAGTTATGATGATAATGATATTAAAATGATTACAAATAAAATTGATGAGCTTCTTCCTCAACTAGTTAGTAATACAAATAGTTTAGAAAATAATATTAAAAATGTTCATGATTATATTGTAAATAATTCTAAGTATGATTCTAATAGAAGTGATAATGGAGTTACTTCTTATAAATCTGATACTGCATATGGTCCACTTTTTGAAGGATATGCTTTATGTGGAGGATATACTGATTTAATGGAATTGTTTTTAGAAAGAATGAATATTAAGAGTTTTAAAGTTTCTTCTGAGAATCATATTTGGAATGCAGTCTATTTTAATAATAATTGGAAACATTTAGATCTTACATGGGATGATCCAGTGGCTACCGATGGTAAAGATTATTTAGAATATAACTACTTTTTAATAGATACCGATCAGTTACTTACTTTAGAACAAACTGAACATAATTTTAATTTAGAACATTATAAAGAATTGACTACATAGAAAAACACGTTTGATTTGAACTAGTCAATAAAAAGTAGACAGTTTAAAAAAAACACTTAAAATCCTGATTCAATTTTAAATTGAATTGGGGTTTTATAATTTAATGCA
>OIYG01001589.1_pt1 | contig 16487 bp, 17 predicted proteins | sample 1587861 | NCBI WGS metagenome assembly OIYG01 (sample SAMN03283272) | human gut metagenome | biome: human-associated habitat; material: feces | host: Homo sapiens | place: Peru | collected 2012 | reverse complement strand
CGAGAGCAAGCGCGGCTGGGACCCCACCGACCCCGACCCGGCCAACCCCTGGGATGATGCTTTTGAAACGGGCACGACCATCCGCAGCCAGGCTGCCTGGGACCAGTGGGAAGCCGAGCACGAAAACTGGCAGTCCAGCCTGACCCCCACCAACTTGCAGGGTTGGAGCACCGATTCCAGCATCGCGGGTACCCGCGGCTAAAGGCATAAAGCAAAAGAGCCTGTCCCTTTCCGGGGCAGGCTCTTTTATGTTACAGGTTGGGTAAGGGTCACAGATCCGCGTTTTCTTCGGTGTCATGGACAAAGCGCCAAAGCTCGCCAACCGTGAAGTCAACGCTCAAATCGCTTTCGTCGATCTCCACGCCCAGTGCTTCGCCCAGGCCCCAGGCCAGCTCAACCATATCCTCATGGTCAGCGCCCAGATCGGCCAGCGCAACACCGCGTTCCAGCTCGGACGTGTCGCAGCTGAACTGCTCTGCCAACAGCTCTTGCAATTCTTCAAAAGTCACTCCGTATTGCCCCCTCTCACTGGCAGGTTTTCTTTAATGATACAGGGCACAGCGGCGTTCGTCAAGAGAAAATTGAACAAAAAGCATCCAAAATTACAGGCCGTTGTTTGTAGAATCTGCCGGGGCAGCCGCAGGCAATTGCGGCTGTGCGTTCAAAATACGCATAAACTCCTCGCCGGAGATCGTCTCTTTTTCGTACAGGTACTGGGCAATCTCGTCCAGCTTGCGGCGGTTGTCTGCCAGCAGCTTGTAGGCTTTCTTGTGCTGCTCCTGCACAATCTCCACTACCTTGGCATCCACGCGGCTGGCGGTCTGCTCGCTGCATGCCAAGCTGGCGTCGCCGCCCAGATAGGCGTTGTTCACGGTTTCCAGAGCCACCATGTCAAAGTCCTCGGTCATGCCGTAGCGGGTGACAAGGGCGCGGGCCAGTTTTGTAGCCTGCTCAATATCGTTGGATGCACCCGTCGTGATGGAATGGAAAATCAGCTCCTCAGCCGCGCGGCCGCCGGTGAAGGTGGCGATTTTGTCGAGAATTTCTTCCTTGGTCATCAGGGTATGGTCGCCGTCCTCCACCTGCATGGTGAAGCCCAGTGCGCCCGAAGTACGCGGCACGATGGTGATTTTCTGCACCGGCGCACTGTGGGATTGCAGCGCTGCCACCAACGCATGGCCGACCTCGTGGTAGGCGACGATGCACTTTTCCTTGTCGTTCAGGATCTTGTTCTTCTTCTGCGCACCGGCCAGGATGGTGTCCACGGCCTCCTGCAGATCGAACTGCGTTACAGACTTGCGATGGTGGCGCACGGCGCACAGTGCGGCCTCATTGATGATGTTGGCCAACTCAGCGCCCGAAGCACCAGGTGTCATGCGGGCCACAACGGGGAAATCGCAATCCGGGCCGACCTTGACCTTTTTGGCGTGCAGGCGCAGGATGCTCTCACGGCCCTTCAGGTCGGGCAGTTCCACGGGTACGCGGCGGTCAAAACGGCCGGGGCGGGTCAACGCCGGGTCCAGCGATTCGGGCCGGTTGGTAGCAGCCAGAATCACAACGCCCTTGGTGGCGTCAAAGCCGTCCATCTCGGTCAGCAGCTGGTTCAGCGTCTGCTCGCGCTCATCGTTGCCACCCAGGCCACTGGACCCGTCACGCTTTTTGCCGATGGTATCAATCTCATCAATAAATACGATACAGGGCGCTTTTTCTCCTGCCTGTTTGAACAGGTCGCGCACTTTGGAAGCACCCATGCCGACGAACATCTCCACAAACTCACTGCCTGCGATGGAGAAGAACGGCACGCCAGCCTCACCGGCCACAGCGCGGGCCAGCAGCGTTTTGCCGGTGCCCGGGGGGCCTACGAGCAACACGCCCTTAGGCATTTTGGCACCGATTTCCTCGTATTTCTGGGGGTTGTTCAAGAAGTCAACGATCTCCTGCAAGCTCTCCTTGGCTTCGTCCTCACCGGCAACATCATGGAATTTGATACCGGTCTTGTCGTCCACCACATACTGCTTAGCACCGGATTTCCCGCCGCCGAACAGCATTGAGTTGGTGCCGCCCATGCCCTGCATCTTTTTACCGATGTAGCGGTTCAGCCACCAGAACAACAAAATCATCGGCAGCAGAGAGATGATAAGGTTCAGCAGGCTGTCCCAGATGGTGGGGCTTTGATAGACGGTGCCGAACTCGACCCCGGCATCCTCCAGCCGGGTTACAAGGTTGTTATCCTGCGCGATGGCGTTGGTTTTGTACGAGTTTTTCTCGTTATCCACGAAGAAAATCTGCTGATCTTCGATCTGTACGGTCGACAACTGCTTGTTCTCCAGCATTTGCAGGAAAGTGCTGTAGTTCACGCTTTTGACCTTGGCCTGCATCATGGCTGGGAACAGGAACAGATTGCAGGCAAACAAGATCGCAATGACAATGCTGTAACCGATCCAAAGTTTCTTTTTGGGATCCTTTGGCGGTGTGGTTTCTTTCATGGGGATTCCTCCTTTTCTTGTACATCTTATAGCATGGACCATAATTTTGAACGGCGTATGAATGGACTTTGAACGATTGGAAAAAAGTGCAGTTCTGCCCGCACTTATAAGGAAAACGACGCGTTGAACACAATGTCGAAAACCGTCACAATTTATTTACAACTAAGAGTTTTAAACAGTTTCGACAGGGTTTTCAACAAGAATCCATTCTTTTGCACCGTGGAAATGTGGAAAACTGTGTTGAAAGTGTTGAAAACCCGGTTGAATCCCGTGGAAACAACAAATTTCAAACGATAAAGTGCGACTTTCTATTTGTGGAAAACCAGGCAAAACCTGTAAGGACGCCCACAGGCGGCAGGGGAAAAGTCCATCCAGCCTGTGGAAAACGCGGTAGTGATTTCAACAGGAAAAAGGTGTATTTTTGTACTTTTTACGATATAGTGCAAAATGTGAGTTTTCAACACGACTGGGGAAAACTATGTTGAAAAGTGTAGGAAACCCTGGGGAAAAGCTCTCAATAATCCACAATAGACAGGGGAAAACGAAAAAAATTGGCTGGAATTGTAACAATTCCGAAACATCTGTCGTTATAGTATATAGAGAACAACCCCATATGGTTGCTTTTATACAACGAAAGGAACAAGCTATGACGAAGGATATGATCGTAAAAGCTGCCCAGGCGGCTGCGGCCCGGCGCAACGAAGTATTTGCCCTGAACGATGTGCAGGTGGACCTGACCGCGCATTGCGTGCGGAAAAACGGCCAAATCATCCGCCTGACCCCGCGGGAGTATGCCTTGCTGGAAATGTTGATCGACAAGCGTGACAGGGCCCTGACCCGCCACGAACTGCTGACGACGGCCTGGGGGTACGAGTACGTGGGTGCCAGCCGCACTGTGGATGTACATATCAACCGTCTGCGTACAAAATTGGGGCTGGACAAAGAGATCCAGACTGTGTTCAAGGTCGGTTATCGGCTGAATACGCAGTGATTTACCAGGATTGTGCCAGGCTTTCCCGCTCGGCTGCGGCCAGGGCGGGATAAGCTGTGTTGTTGAAAAGGGAATCGTAACGGTACAGCCCGCAGCTGGCGATACCCAGTGTGTTCAGTGCGGCCAGTTGGTCGGCCAGCGCGTGACCGGTCGCCCATTCACCGGGCGTGTCGCTGCCGTCACCGTCCCCGATGCGGTAGGCCCCCAGCCCGATCGCTAGTGTAACACCATCGGCCCGGGGCAGCGCTGCCCAGCGCGCCGCCAGCTGGCCCAGGCTTTGCGCTGTGCTGCCGTTTTTGGTGTACGCCTGCCCCCAGTAAAGCTGCGGCATTAAATAGTCCACATAGCCGCCCTGCGCCAGCCACAGGGCGGCATCGCTGTATTGCTCGGCATAGCTGCGGTCGGGGTCGCCGACCGGGGCTGCGCCAAACCGCACACCGTACTGGTGAGCCGTTTGGTAACACAGGGTCATCAGGGTGTTGACATTTTCCCGCCGCCAGTCCGCCAGCGAAAGGCTCGTGCCTGCGGCGGCGTAGTCGTCATCGTCAAAGGCGGTGTCGGTGGTGGGGTAAAAGTAGTCGTCAAAATGGATACCGTCAAGGGGATAATTGCGGCAAAGCTCCGCGACCGCATCGGCAATAAAGGCGCGCACCTCGGCGTTGGCAGGATCCAGATACAGGCCGTTGGCGGTGGTTTTGGTCCATTCCGGGTGGGTCAGCGCCAGACTTTGCGCACACAGCAGCGGAAAATTGCCGCTTTGCAGCCGGTAGGGGTTGATCCAGGCTTCCAGCTGCAAGTCGCGCGCGTGGGCCGCCTGTATCAGCAGCGCCAGCGGGTCAAAGCCCGGGTCCTGCCCCTGCACGCCGGTGCACAGGTGGCTGAAAGGATAATAATTACTGGGATAGAGTGCATCACCAAAGGGCCGTACCTGCGCCAGCACCACAGTGGCACCCAGAGCGGCAATGTTGTCCAGCATGGTGGAGATGTCTGCGGTAAAGCTTTGCGCCGAGGAGAAATCGACCTGCTGCCATTCCAGATAACTGACCCAGACAGCACGGTAGGGCTGGCTTTCCGGCACAGCGGTAGGCGAGGGCGCAGGCGTGGCAGTTGCCCCGGCAGACGATGTTAGAGTACTGCGCTGCCACCCTAAAAGCGGCGCGGTAAAGTAGACAATAAGCAAAAAAAACGACAGCACCCAACCCGTGCGCCGCATGGCAAACACCCCTTTCCTACTGCATTGTATGCAAAGAAAAGGGGACATACCCCTTGGCAACGGGGGAAAATTCTGCTATAATATAAGTTACAACTGTGCGGGCCATTAGCTCAGTTGGTTAGAGCTGGCGGCTCATAAACATTGGATGTTAGGATTTGCTTCCTTGAAAGAATTCGATAAATCGTAAAAATTTCAATTTCCGTAGTTGATTTTTCTGCTTTCATCTACAACCCATCTACGGGCGGTTTGCAACTGCTTGTTTGGGTTGTTTCATAAGGGCCATTAGTTCAGCGGTTAGAACTCTCGGCTCATAACCGAGTTATCGCAGGTTCGAATCCTGCATGGCCCACCAAAAAAGGACGTGCAAACGTAAAGTTTGCACGTCTCTTTTCATCTTTCGGGAGTTTTTCTCTTGTAGAGCGTCTCGCTCATCTGGCTGCGGATGGAATCCTGCCGCTTGTGGTAAACCTGCGTATAAATTGCCAGTGTCGTGCTGGGTTGGGCATGGCCCGCCTCAGCCGCCACTGTAGCGACACCGATGTCCGGGTTGGAGAGCAGGATACTGACAAAGGTGTGGCGAAACATATGCGGGTGGATTTTGCGGATGCCCGCTTTCTCGGCCACGCGGTCAACAATTTTGCCATAGTGGTCGGGGCTGATGGGCCAGCCGAAATCATTAATAACGATAAAATTTTTCCCGCGCAGCTTTTGCAGGGATTCTCGGTACGATTCCCACTTTCCGTCCATGCAGGTCTGCCAAGCACTGCCCATACGGTGCTTTTGTGCAAGCCATTGGTCACGGTAGGTTTTCAGATATTCCATAAATTCGGGTGCTACATCTATGTCACGGACGTTGTCCTCTTTTGTGGTTGTTAGGTGATAGCCTTTGTTCACTATGAGCAGTGACTTATCCACATGGACGGTGCAGTGGTCGAAGTCAATATCTTCCCATGTCAGCCCGGCTAACTCACCGCGCCGCATTCCGGTATTCAGCAGCCCCATGACGATGACTTGCTCCAGTGTGGAACAGCGCGGCAGCACCTTAAAAAGAGCCTCTACTTCCTCAGGATGCAGGCAGTCAACCGGTCGGCTGCGCGTACCTTTAACCGCGAGTGTTTGGGTATCGTTGTCTATGCCGTACTCGCGTTCGGCATATTGCATTACGAGCCGCAGAAAGATGGCATACTCCTTGATGGTTTTTCGTGCAATAGGGCGGTGATCCAGTTCAATATGAAACAGCTTTTCGGGCTTACATTTGAGAGCTGCTGCAATTTCCTGTGCTGTTTTTAGTGTGGTACGCTCTCCGCGGAACACTCGCTCTACAGATTTTGTCTGTATGGAACATTGTGCTGCAATTTGGGGACAGGACAGTTTCTTATATTGCTTTGCGTTGGGTTTCAGCACCGCATACCCTTTCACGCTGCGCACATCGGCCTCACCCAGCAGATCCAGAAACTTCTCGCATTCGCGCTTATTTACCTTTGAAATCGGCATTTCTGCAAATGCCGGGCTGATTTCGCAGATTCGGCGCAGCATGGTTTCCTTACCTGCTGTGGTGTTAGCTTTATTCTTATGCTGCTCGTAGTCGCCTTCCAGACGAACGGAGGGGTCAAGCATCGATTTTTTGGAATCAATGTATGCTCTTGCTACATCTCGGAAGGGCGTGTTTTTGCCATCTTTTTCATCGTCGGCTTTCTGTTGCTCTGCGCGTTCAAAAACGAGTGCGGCTTCAATGGCAGCGTTTTCACGCTGGCGGTGGGTTTTCAGTACAGTGGGGTCAAAGTCAAAGCGCCCATATCGCCGCACCCTTTTTCCATGTACAGTCACATTAGCGGTCAGTACATAATAGGGGGCGTTGCGTTTGGGTATCATAAGTTTTGCCGATGCCATTATTCCGATTGCTCCGTTTTATTGTTGTAGTAGGCCGCCAGCTTGCCAAGGTTAATGTACCACTTGACCCCGGATTGAAATGCCAAATCCGGGTTTTCGCGGCAGACACGCCGTAGATAATACGGCGGCAGATTCATAATCTCGCTGGCCTGCTTGATGCTGACGATCTGAGGCAGGGTGATTTTCTCGATTTCGCAGGCGGATGCCTGCAGCGGCATTTGCACAGGTTCTTTCATCGTTCTTCACACTCCACATAGTAAATTGGTTTTCGGTTGTGGCGGCGCAGCAAGCGTGCGTCCAGCCCCGTTAGATAGAGTTCATATTGTAGATTGGTCTCGGTCGTAATCAGTACAGCACCGCAATTTTGCAGAAAGCGCAGGATGCGGTACAAGGCTGTAATGTCGTGGCTCAACCGGTCAAGGCTCTGCACCATGACGGCATTGACGCGCCCCTGCTGCACGGCGGTAAGCATGGCGAATAAGGCCGGACGCCAAAACTCGGTGCCGTACTTCTGCTCCATGCAGGAGTTGACGATGATGTAGCCGCGCCTGTCGGCTTCGCGCATGACTTCTGCAAGCTGTTCTTCCAATGCGGGCAGGTTCGGTGCGGCACTGCGGGCAAACGCCCAAATTTTGTATTCTTTCATGGGCGCACCTCAGAATTGATCCATAAGTGGGAGACGGACATCAAAGCGGGGCTTGCCAAAGGAGGCCCGCGTGAAGCGGTCGCCGACAAAGCGTTCCAGCCCGCTGTTGATGAGTTCGGCGTTCAGGTCACATTCGGTGGTGATGAGATAGACATCATTCTGACGCAGAATTTCAATAACGCCCACCAGTATGTAGCTGTTGCGGCTGATTTGCTCCAAATCGCGCACCATCACGGCTTCAATCCGACCGTTCTCTACTGCGTCCAGCATGGTGCGCAGACCGATGCGGTCTTTCAAGGTGTTTCCGCTGCAATGGTCAAAAGATGTGCCGCGCACAAGAAAACCGTGTCCGGCGGCTTCGTCGATAAGGTCATACAGCCGGTCAAAGGCAATGCGCGGATCGCTGTTGGCGCAGCGCACATAAATCCAGACATCGTGGTTTCGCATAAGGTACATCTCAGGTTCCTCTTTTCACAAAAAGTAATCCGGGCGCTTCTGCTCCCGGATGAATTGCTGCACATCTTCAATTTTCTCGGTGGTTGGGCAAGTCGGCAGCGCTGCCAGCGCGGCGTCATGGTACTTGCCGCCGATGCCCGCGCGTTCATCCAGAATGGCTACCACACAGGAATCCTGTTCCGTGCGAATGGCACGACCAAAACCCTGCCGCAGCTTCTTCTGCATTTCGGGGATGACTTTGGCGTTTATGTAGTCGCGCAGATTTGGGTACTGCCGGCGCTCGTAGTCGCTGACCGGGTCGGGAATCGGGAACGGCAGCTTTGCGATAATCAGCAGTGACACCATGTCGCCGGGAAAGTCGATGCCCTCCCAGCAGGAGCCAGCCGCAAACAGTACGCCGTTGCCGGATTGCTTGAACTTCTGGATGATTTTGCCGCCGTTGCGCCACGCCTGATAGGTTGGATATGTCCACTGACCGTCCGTCAGCGCGCGGACTTCGGCCATTTGGCGGTAAGACGTGAACAGCACCAGAGCATGGCCGTGGCAGGCATCCACCAATCGGACGATTTCTTCTGCCATTTTGCGGTTGTCCATTCTCGTTTTTACGCACGGCGGAAAGTACAACAGACATTTTTTCTTGTAGTCAAACGGAGAATCTGCTCGGAAATGACGCAAGGGTCGATAAGCCGCCAGCCCCAAAAGCTGTTCCGTGTGGCTGAAATCTCCGGCTGCAGCCAATGTGCCGGAGGTCAGAATCGCGGGTTCGCGGGTGTTCCATAGGGCGCTGCGGAGCAGCTGCGGTACGCGGCTGCTGGCTGCGCAGAATGTAGGCTGACCGTCGGCATCGTAGTCGATGTAGAGGATGCGCGTCGGCACCTCCAAAAGAAAAAGGCGCAGGAGGCTTTCTGCTTCTCCCAGCCTGTTCAGCAGGTATCGCGGCACATCCGGCAACCCGCCAGCATTTTGCAATAGTGCTATACAGTCGATGAGCGCAGCGCGGCGGAACGGCGTAAGCACGAACGGTTCGCTCGCTTTTCTTCGCAGCTTGGAAAGCCCCTGCGTGCAGGAGAACGACAGCGTAAGGAACGCCGTCCGCAGCTGTCTGGCAAAATCCTTGTAGTGCGCCTGTTGTAATAAAAGGCACAATTCATCCATGTTGTGCGGGGATAAGGTTTCTGTGTACATCTGGCGGGCGGCATCGGGTAATTTGTGCGCCTCGTCCACTACCAGTGCCTGATAGCTGCGCAGGAGCAGCGGTCTATCTTCAAGTCGGTGCGATGCGTCTGCCAGCAAATAATTGTGATTGCAAATTTGGATGTCGGGTTTCATGGAATCCCGCAAATATTGCTGGTAGCGGCAATCCAAGCGCATAAAGCAATCGCGCGGGCAGGACTGCGGCACACAAATGCGGCAGCGGTCATAGCGGGAGAGTTCCGGGATATGATCCATGTCCAGAATATTTTCTGCAATGCGCAAGCTGTTCCGTTGTCTTTTTCTGCTTGGCTGCACCAGCGATGCTCTTTCGGCAAGGCGGGCATCGCAGACAAAACGCTCTTTGCCCTTGCGGACAACGGCTGTGATGGGTGCGGTGATGATACCCTCGTCCAGCAAAATAGCGGACAGGTCGGGCAGATACTCTGTAAGGATAGCGTCCTGCAAGGCAACGCCGGAAGTGGAGATAACGATGGGCAGTTTCATCCGTTCGGGGCGATGCATCTGCCAAAGGATACAGCCCACGAGGTAAGCCAGCGTTTTGCCGGTGCCTACGCCTGCTTCGCACAGGGAAATTTCCTTATTATATAAGGTATCTAAAACTTCATGGCAAAGCGCGATTTGTTCCTCACGCACCGCCATGCTGTGCCGGGGTAAAATCTCCCGGAAAATTTTCTCGGCCATACGGTGGGATTCCGTATAGCCCGTTGGATAGGTTTGCATTGGTTTACACCTCTGTTTTCCATCCCGTTTAAAGCAAAATGATGGACAGCAGGCGCTTGGGTTCCTGCTGCCCACGATTTGCCCTAAACGGCAAAAGTAGATAGTTAAGTAAGTGTGCCACATTTGCCGCCCGCACCCCTGACACCGGGAACACAACAGGCAGGGTGTTGGCACACCCGTTCACTGACTCCGCCGGAGTCTTACTGCTTACAACTCCGGCTCGGTCACCCCCTCTGACGCTGGAGGCCGCTGGCGTATCATTATGATCTTTCCCGCCGCAATTCCGGTTTGCCGGACCGCCCACTGGGGCTTGCCGGGAAAGGAACGTACCTGTTATGCTGGGTATTCGGTTGTCAAGGTGCTGGGGAACGGACTATATCCGCTAAAGAGAAAAACGTCGGAGAATGGAGTGTGCCGCTATGCGATCTTCTTCGATTTCAGCTTCGTCATATTTCCGTTTCAACCATGAAGTTTCAAAATCTGTTAGGTATGGCACTTCATCGGTTTTTAGGTCCCTGTCTATTTCTATTCCACCGTGAGGACCGGACTTCGACTTGATATTGTGCTTGCGAGTAAGTACTACAATATCTGAGGTAATGGTACGTCTGCTGACTCCGAAACGCTCGACAAAATCGTTGACATTGCATTTTTCATGCATATACAACAGTTCTAATATTTCGGCTTGGCGTCGATCGGCACTTGACACACTCTCACCTCTTTTCTGCTCGTTTTTCCCTTGCTCATCATCTTAAAGGCTAATAGCGCAGAAAATGTTCTCTAATTATTTGAACTTTTTGTGAATTTTTCGAGAAGCAGGCATAAAAAAGCCCGCCGCATTTGAGATGCGACGGGCTTAGAACTTCAGCGTGAGATTTACTTTTTGTCCTGCGGTTTGGGCAGAGGCTTTTCGGGGCGGTGGGGCTGGTAAAACCACATACAGGGACAATTAGGACCGCCTTCCATGGCGCTTTGCAGTGTGTGCTGCACGATTTTTTGAGCGGTAATATCGAGTTTTTTCATGATGTTCCTCCTGTCATTGAATTACGGTGATTCCAAGCCCCATCCGTGCCAGAAGCACGCACAGGGCAATGATACAAGCGGATGCGGAAAGGATACCAAATACCTGCGGGCACACAAAAAACACAGTGCCGGAAACGGCTGCATACACGGCCAGCCGTTTTTGCATCCCGCCGCGCAATGCCTGCATTTCATCACTGTCAAAATGAATGTTGACATCGTTGACCGGCGCGGCAAGGCAGAGCGTCAGCAGCGAAATGGCCAAAAGCAGCACGGCAACCGCAGGTGTTACTTTTTCGCACGCCCAAAGGGCGGTCAGTTCACAGAACAGCGAGGAAAGCATACAACCCCAAAACGTATGCAAGTGCAGCCCGTTCGCTTTGCGGCGTAAAAACACGACGCCCCAGTTCAGCAGTAGTACTTCCCAAAGCGGTGCGATCAGGCAGCCGAGTGCAATCAGTACGGAAAAGCAAAGCATCTGTTCGAGCTTGCACTCCACAAGATAAGCGCACCACTCTGCCTGCTCCGGCGAGATCAGCTTTCGGCGCAGCATTTTTTCTGTCAGGTTGGCGGCCAGTTTTTGCATAGGATCATTTCCTTTCGGCTATAACACAGAAATACGCCAAAATTTGCCAAAGTTCAACTTTCATGTAGCAAAAAACGAGTTTTTGGTAGCGGAAGGCGAGTCGTTTTCCATTTCTATCGTAAAGGCGAAATAACCGTCCTCATAGGCCATATCGTAAAACGAGTCGTACTTTTTCAATGCGGTTTTTACGTTTTGCAGCCCGAACCCATGCAGGTCGGGCGGCTTTTTGGTTGTGGCGATGTAACCGTTAATGATTTCCACCGGCAGGGATGTGTTACGGAAAGACAGAAACAGTGTATCCTCCAACAAAAGCTGAGCATAGATTTCCCGCTCACCTGCGGGCAGCTTGACGCACGCCTCAATGGCATTATCCAGCAGGTTGCCGATGATGATCACCAGATCAATCGGAGCGACCTGTATTCCCGAAAGGTCATTGACCTTAAAACGAATATCAATGTTGTTCTTTTTGGCCACCTGCGCTTTTTGATTCAGCAGCGCGTCGATTGTAGAATTGCGCGTATTGGCAATCAGGATTCGGTCGGTCTGTTGTTCCTGCAGTGTTGCCATATAATCCTGCGCGTCTTTGATCTGCCCGTTGTCCAGATACGAGGAAAGCGTTGCCAGATGCGCATTAAAATCATGCGTCAACTTTCTTTGGGCCGTGTAAGATGCGCTCAGTGCTTCAATACTTTCTGCCTGCGTGCGTGCGCGTGCGGTGAGCGTCAGATTTTCTCCCTTGAGGCGTTCATCTTTCTCATTCCAGACGATCAGCACGAACGTCATTACATCAGAAAACAGCAATACAGCCGCGAAATAAAACAGGAAAGCTCCGTCGATTTCCCCCTGATAATATCCGTTTTGCAAGCGAGCGGTCATTGCCATTGACACCAACGATATGATGGCCGAAATTGCGAATCTGTTTTGTGAACCATTGGTTTGAGGCTGATAAGGATGTGCTTTGCGAATCGCGGCGCATCCGCAGAGAACCAATAGTTGATTGATCCAAAACAGCCAGCTTTTCTCCGAATTTTGAACTGCCAGTCGAACCGCATCAGCTTGGAGTATGAGCGTTGCACCGACGACAAGGTTTTCAATACAGCAAATCCACGAATAGAAAATAACCGTAGTGGAAAGATACACCATCGACCTTTCTCGAAATAAAAGAACGTAAAGCAGGAGATATCTCGTCACATTATAAAGCGTTTGACGGCCCACACCGCCGCCCAGGATTCCGCAAGCGGAATAAAGCCCGTTTGCCAACGGTCCGGCCCCTTCCATCAGGGCACAATACACAGCAAAGCAAAGCCAAAACTTCCACCCCTTCAACCGACGCGGAGAAAACGCACCGTACAAAAGAATCGCGCCAAAAAACGCAACGGCAGAAACAAGCATTGCCACAAGATGTCCAATCATTGCCGGTTCCTCCAACGCAGATATTTGGCCTTGATGCTCGAATATATTTTCTGGCTGACTGGCAGTTCCGTTCCGTCCGTCAGAATCACCTTGTCATAATTCAGCTTTTGGATGTGCGCCATATTGACAAGATAACTGCGCTGTACCCGCAAAAAGCCGACCGGGGCAAGCTGCTTTTCGGTATCCTCCATACTGGCGTAAAAGTAGCCGCGTGATCGCGTATCCGTCAGCGTGAACAGACGCATCACGCGTTGTCGACTTTCCATGTACAGGATATCCTGATATTTGATGCGGAATTGTTCACCGTTTGCGTTAAATGTCATTTCATCGGCGGAATGCTGCAATTCTTCCAACGCCTTTTGGTAATAGCCGGGCAGCTTTTCTTCCAGCTCGCTTTTCAGCAGATAGCGAAACGCCTGCACCTCGTACCCCTCCAGCGAATACTGCACATAGTTGGTGACGAAGATCAGGATCGTATCAAGGTTCAGGCTGCGGATATGGCGCGCCAGTTCCAGCCCGCTGTATGCGCCCATGTCGATATCCAAGAACGCAATATCGAACTGCCCCAAGGCTTTGTCCGCCAAAGCGGTGGGGTCGCAGCAGATCGTTACCGCAACGCTGCTACCGTCTTCCGGCTGATTTCTGCGCACCAGATCGGCCATTTTTTGGCAAAAGGCTGCGTCGTCATCGCAAACCAGCACCTTGATACCTGTCGGCATGGTCGTCGCCCCTTTCGGATGAAGTAGAATGTCATGATTTTTTTCAAACATAATACCATGCCTCCAAAATGTCAAGCAATATTGCTGCCAAGCCGCAAAACTGCGCTATAAGCGTATTTTATACGAGAATAATACACTATAAGCGCATAGTCAAGTGGTAAAGTTAATTTACAAGGCTAAAGTGGGCGGTAGTGAACAATGGCACATCGGTATATCGGCAGAAATATTTACGAGCTGCGCAAAAAGCGCGGCTGGTCGCAGAGCGATCTGGCGCGCAAGCTGGACAAAAAGGCTTCGACAATCAGCAGCTACGAGACAGACAGCAAAACGCCGTCGGTCGATACCATCATTGCCATGTCGGAGCTGTTCGGCGTGTCCATCGACGAGCTGATTTATGGCGAGAACGCGGAAGTGCTTTCGACAAAACACTTGGCGGCGGAGCAAAAGCGCGCTGTTGCGGACTTATTGCAGGGGTTGACGCTGTACAACGACGGCAACGACAAGGACGGGCTTGCACGGACACGATTGCTTTTGCAAGTCATAAAGGCAATGGGGCTGTAAAAAAGCAGGCGTCAAAATTTTTAAGCAGGGCTGTACGCGGTTGCGTGCGGCCCTGCTTTTTTGGTAGAACTCGTCCTTTGCTACATAACACTCTTGAAATACTGCCGAAACGTGGCGAATGTGAAAACTTTGTGGTATGGTGAAGTTGTTCCAAAGGACCACCATCCACATCCAAGGCTCAGGCATCGGCGCGCAGATGCTGAACATATCCGCCCCGAAACAAACCCGATACAAGTTTCTTTCAGAATGGAGGAATACATCATGAAGAAACTCAGCAAGCGCTTTCTCACCCTTGCAATCGCCTGTGTTATGGCTATGGCTATGGCCGTGCCGACGTTTGCGGCCGCTCCCAAACGTGCTGCGTATGCCGGTGTCACTTACACCATTCTTTCCAAGTCGAACGGATTGTATGCTTCTGCGCAGGATGGCACTAATGTTCAGTTGGCTTCTTATGCGCAAAAATGGACGCCCGTCAATGATGGCGGTACCATTAAATTGTTCCGCGGAACCGGCAATGCATCTAAGCGTGTAGCTACATACGACAAAGGTGAAGTTATTCTACAGGCATCCACTTGCGATTATCAGGTCGCCTCGATTGACTTTCGCACGGTTTCCGGTCAAGTTCACCGCATTATTTTCGACCAGCGCAACGCATATTGGAATGCAATTGGCACAAATATCAAGACCTCGTGGTATAACGAGTCTTCGCAAGCGCAGCTCTGGACAGTCAACCCAGCCTAAATTCATAAAAGGTTTTTATGTGGTGAAAACAACTATGGTCAACATGGTATAAGGACATAATCTTTGTACCTATAAGCATATATGTTTCTTTCCGCAGATAAAAACCCGTCCGCGAGTCGCCGATGCGTTAATTATTTCCGCATCGGCGATTCGCTCATCATTTTTGAATCATACATAAGGGATTGATGATTATGCAAAAGAAAAGACATGCTTTTTGCATGACAAGTTTTCTGTGGGCGGTGCTTCTGCTGTTATCCGCCTGTGATCATGCCAGCGGCAGCAATGCTGTATTGCAAAGTGATATTACCAAAGCTGAATCAACACAAACGACAACAGACAACGCGTTGAAGCAAATTCACCCATCCGACGTCTATGCCGATAGTGCGGCGTTTGTCCCCATGGGAGAATTGGAGTGCCTATATACTGATTCGTATATTGATGGTTATGCCTCAAATGAGGGATATTATCGTTTTGTTGCAGGTAAAAACGGGATGAATCATTTGATGTACACTGATTTTTCAAGCGCCCAGGAGGTGTACCTGTGCAATCAGCCCAACTGCGAGCACAAGGATTCCGCCTGCACCGCGGTGTTTCCCACTTTTATGGGGTTCCACGCGGCGATTCCCGTGGGGGACACCGTTGTGATCGTCAACGGCGGCGCATCCGATTACAGCGCCGTTCTGGGTGACGACGCACTGCCCAGCATTGAGCTGATGACTCCAGACGGTAGTGAACGAAAAAAAGTGTTTACCTTTGGCGCTAACGAAATGCTGTGTGCGCAGCTGCGAGATTTTATGGCTCGTGATGATGAAAATCTGTATTTTGTCGTACAAAAGCAGGATGAAACACAAAAAGTCTCCCCGGAGGACGGAATCGAGCTGCCGCTGACAACCAGAACACTGTGCGCTATCAATGTGAAAAGTGGAAACGTCTTTGAGTTACTGAATCTTTCGGAAACCGAAGAAAAAATATCGGGCGTGGACGGGCAAAGCCTGATTTTGACCTATGTGCCATACACTTATGACCTTAGTATAGATATGGATAGCCTGCAATTGGATACCGCTCGGCTGGATTTATCAACGCTTCAAACCACATCGCTTTTTGATTTGCATTATGTGCAGCCGTATGCGTGCAGCGACGGTATTTTTTACACGATGGGCGACGACCGTGTTTTGAAACGGTACGATCTGCAAAACGGATCGCAGCTACCCGATCTGGCAACGACGCTGCCGGAAAGCCTGAAAATCTGCTACGAGACAAAATTTGACGGCATCCACGACGGTTATCTGACCCTGCATACCTATACTGGCAACGAAAACGACCGCAAGTTGGTGTATTATTCTGTCGACATTACAAACGGGATTACTACAGAATTGAACCATGTTTTTTCTGATGAGAACGGCAATGCGCTGCCCGGAGTCATTTTTGCCGAAACTCCCGATAAATATCTGTTTATGGTTGGATCAGATATCATTTCGACGAGTCATCCGATGGCCGGAGGCATGAGTGAATCTTGGGTTTTTGATTTATACAGGTTGGCAACGATTGATAAAACCGCGTACTGGCAAAACAGCAAAGATTACGCAATTGTAAAAACAACAGAGTAACCAAAATCGAACGATTTATAAAAAACCTCCTGCCACACCGCCGCACGCAGGGTAAAGCCCCCACAAATCGTGCAAAGCTGGGACAATCTTCGTCCCCCTTGCAACAACTCCGAAACAACCCGGTGCTGCCATGCGGGCAAAGCTGTAAATCCTGCACAAAAGAAAGCGTACCTCTGCCATGCAACTGGAACTGAACGATCTGCGCAAAACCTATCTGCTGCCCGCC
>OIYG01001586.1_pt1 | contig 16513 bp, 16 predicted proteins | sample 1587861 | NCBI WGS metagenome assembly OIYG01 (sample SAMN03283272) | human gut metagenome | biome: human-associated habitat; material: feces | host: Homo sapiens | place: Peru | collected 2012 | reverse complement strand
TAAAATATTCCAGAGCATCTGTATATGCCCAGTCAGATATATCAACGCTGTCTCCATCAACATTTACAATTCCGTCTCCGCTTCCTAATCCATATGTAATCGAATCGCCCCAGCTTATGATTCTCCTGCCAGAACTGCTTATATTGCTGTCATCCGCGCTCTCTACCATTGCGACCTCATTGGCTTCAATAACACTGGCTATATCCTCTGTAGAATTATCTCTATATATATTATAAGCCGCTATAAATGCTGCACTTACACCTAATACCATTACTGCTTTAAAAATATTTTTTAATATTTTTCTCTCTTCTGAAATAGAAATTTCATTAAATACTTCATCCAAGATTAGTACATTTTTTAAATGTAATAGTCCTCTTGCTAAAATTATTTTTTTTCGCTCTCCCCCACTTAGATTCATACCATCTTCTTCTATGAAGTAGTTAAGATTTGTTTTGTTTTTAGATAAGAATTCATTTAGTAAAGAAAGTTTACATACTTCATTTATTCTATTTTTATCACTTGTTACTAGTTTGAAATTATCTAGTATAGTGCCTTGAAATAGCTCTTCTTTTTGACTTATGTATGTTATATTGTTTCTAATAAAGGATAAATCTAAGTCTTTATGATTTATATTATCTATTAGAATTTTCCCTTCTTTTTGTGAGTAATACTTTAATAACAACTTCATCATGGTTGATTTTCCTATTCCAGATTGTCCTGTTAAATAGATTCTTTCTCCTTTGTTGAAGTTACAATTTATGTTATTTAGAATAACTTTATTATCGTTTTCATATGTAATATTTTCAAACACAATACTTTTTATTTCAGAGTAGTTTGTTTTGTTAAACTTTTCTGGTTGCACTTCTAGAAGATCGAGTACTCTGTCGGTAGAGGTTTGATATACTTTATGAAGTACTATACTTTCCATTATGTTGTCTAAAAGTCCCATGGTTAAATAAAAGAAACTTGAAAACAGTATAATATCAAATAATTCCATTTTTAACACATGCATTATAAATAATGAAATAAAGATTAGCAAAATATAAAACGTATCTTCTAGTAAAGAAATAATAAAACTATAGACTGCATTAGTCTTGTTATATATTTTGTTTTGAGTTAAGACATCAATATATTTTTTGTTTAAGTTATTTGATATTTTTTTACTTATATTTAAATTTTTTATGGTTTCAAATGCTTTTATATTAGAAATAAGTAAAGATGTATAACTTATTTTATGTGTCTTATATTTAATAAATGAATCGTTTAGTTTGTATTGATAATTTTTTGTTATTATAAGTATTATTGCTACCACTAGGAAAAGAAATAGACCAACGTAAATATTTAGAATGCAAGTATAAATAATTACTACAAGTATAAGAATTAAGTCTACTAGTGATAATATAAAAACTTTTGTTACTATTTCTTTAAATATTTCTATATCTTCTACTACTGTTATTAATTCTCCGGACTGTTTTTGGATGAAGTATTTGTAAGGAAGATTTAGAATATGATTTATGACTTTGTTTGTTATATCTTTGTCTATTTTGGAGTTAAGTTTTATCATTAATCTATCTTTTATATAAGTTAAAATATTTTTAAAAAGAGCAAGTGATAAATATATAATACATATAATCAATAATAGATTAATTTTTTTATTATAAGTTAATACTAGTTTTAAATAATAATTAAAAATTAAAGATAAGATAACTGTTACAACTGATAATATTACTGTCTTTGTGATGCTTTTTTTATTTGATTTTATTATTTTTAATATATACTGTTTTAGAGGTTTTTCTTGTTTGTTTTTTTTGGTTTTACTAAATAATAAAAAGATATTAGTGCTTATTTCATTAAATTCATCATAAGACATTATTTTGATTCCATCTTCTGGATCCATTATTTTTAAGAGTTTTTTCTTTTTATCTTGTGCTAGTATAACTATAAAGTGAAACATATTTTTTCCTTTTATAGTATGAGCAATAGCAGGTAATTTTGAGAGATTATTTATATCGGTTTTTATACCATAGCTATCTATTCCATATGATTTACTTACTTTTATTATATCATATGCTGTATAACCTCCGTGTTTTTTATTCATATTACTTATTATTTTTTCCCTAGAGGGCTTTATTTTATAATACATAAGCACGGTCATTATACTTGCTACTGCACAATCATTATTATTAAGTTGCAACACATAGTCATAATTTTTATTCATTTTTTCCTCCTCATATATATAATTACCAACAAGGAGGACTTTTTCCTTAATTTTTTGATAAAAAAGTTAAAAAAATAAAAAGATAAGCTTTAATCACTTACCTTAATTACTTCGTTACATATAATTTGGTATTCATTAAGTCTTCTTTCGACTTTTCCATTTACTTTAATTATTTCATTTTTCTTTAGATTGTTTAGTTGTTTGTATAGATCTGGAAATATGACTAAAGTTGTATCTCCTGTGTTATCTGATACTGTTAGAAAGCACATAATTTCGTTTTTTTTGGTTATGATTTCTTTCTTTTTATCTATCATGGTGATAACACTTATTTTTTTGTTTAGATAATTTTTTATATCTTTTATATCTACTATGTTGATGTTGTTTAATTTATATTTTTCAGTTTTATGACTAGTTAAATAAAAACCAAATACTTCTTTTTCTTTGTTTAGGATTTCTTCGATTGGTAGTTCTTGTTTTAGTTCTATTTCTGGTTTTGCTAATGCATCATCATCTAGTCCTATTGAAAGTTCTACGTAGTTTAAGATGTTATCTAAATTAGATATTAAGGTGTTTATGTTATAGAAACTATCAAAAACATGGGCATATATTAGGGATTCAAGTATTTTTCTATTGTTTGTTTTTGGATAAGTTCTTTTTAGGAAGTCATATATATCTTTATAAGGGGTATTTCTTTTTTCTACAATGTAATTTGATATAATACTGCCGACATTTCTTATTCCTCCGAAGGGATATATAATTGTCTTTTCTTTGAATGTGAATTTGTCTTCTTTGCTTAGATTTATATCTGGTGCTAGGACTTTGATACCTAGTTTTTTTACTTCGTTTAGGTATTCTTTTGTTTTTTCTTCACTTCCTATAACACTTGATAATAAATTAGCATAGAATTCTTTTGGAAAGTAGTATTTTAAATAAGCCATTTTATATGCTACTATGGAATAGGAAACTGAGTGACTTTTATTAAATCCATATCCTGCGAAGGCAAGTATTAAATTGAATAGTTCTTTTGCTTTTTCTTTGGTTTTATTGTTTTTTAGGGATTTTTCTATAAATTTTTCTTCTTCTCCTTTTAAGATATCGTATTTTTTCTTACTCATTGCACGTCTTAGGAGATCGGCTTCTGCTAAGGTGTATCCTGCGTATTTTCTTGCAATTAACATGATTTGTTCTTGATAGACTATTATTCCATATGTTTCTTCTAGTATTTCTTTTAAGTCATCATCTAAATAGGTTATTTTTTCTTTTCCTTCTTTTCTTTTTATGAAGGAGGGGATGTTTTTGGCAGGACCTGGTCTAAAGAGTGCTATGGCATTACAAAGTTCTATGAAACTATCTGGTTTTAAATCTTTTAGAAATCTTCTCATACCATCTGATTCGAACTGGAATATACCGGTTGTTTCCCCTCTTTTAAATAGATCAATTACGTTTTTGTCATCTAGGGGGATTTTGTTGATATCTAGTTTTTTGCCTACGTTTGTTTCTATATCTTTTATGACGTTATCTATTATGGATAGGTTTTTTATTCCTAAGAAGTCCATTTTTATAAGTCCTAGTTCTTCTAGGTAGTCCATGGTATATTCTGTTAGGTTTATTTCATCGCTTGGTTTTATTGGTAAGACTTCGTAAAGTGGTTTATAACTTATGACAATACCTGCGGCATGGATACTTGTATGTCTTTTATTACCTTCGATTAAGTTTACTATATTATATAAAAGTTTTAGTTTATCATCGTTTTCAATCATTGTGTTTACTTCTTTATCACTGTGTTTAAGCTCTTTTAAAGTGCCTTTGAATGGTATTTTTTTGCAGATTATATCTATATACCGAGGTGAGATGTTTAAAACTCTTCCAACGTCTCTTACTGAGGCTCTTCCTCCGAGGGTTCCAAAAGTAATAATACCTGCGACGTTATCTTTTCCATATTTTTCTTTTACGTATTCTATTACTTGTCCTCTTTTTGTATCGGGGAAATCTGTATCTATATCGGGCATTGTTACTCTTTCGGGATTTAGGAATCTTTCGAATAAAAGGTTATATTTTATGGGATCTACGTCAGTAATTCCTAGGCAATAGGAAACAAGGGAACCTGCGGCTGAACCTCTTCCTGGGCCTACTAAGATATTGTTTTGTTTTGCATATTTTATATAGTCATATACTACTAAAAAATAATCTTCAAAATGCATTTTTAATATAATATCAAGTTCATATTTAAGTCTTTCGAGATATGTTTTGTTTACATTACCATTTAATCTTCTTATAAGACCTTTTTTACTAAGATTACATAGAAATTCTTTAGAGTTAGGGACATCATACTTAGGCATGAATAGTTCTTTTTTAAAGGAATAGTTACACATATTGGCTATTTTATTAGTATTTGCGATGGACTTATTGCTAACTCTTGAAAGGGCTTCTTCATAAGTAAATAAGTAATTGTCTTGATAGATGAATTCTATTTTATCGCTGATTGTTTTTCCATCTCTTATCATGAAGATATAGGGTAAGTATTTATATAGGGCTTTTTCTAAATATAGGGTTTTGTTTATGAAGACGGTATTATATTCTTTGTATTTATCTTCTTCTATTTTATTAGAGACTCCTATAAAGATATCATAAAAGTAAGGATTGTATTCGTTATAGGTATCTATATCGAAGCAAATAAGAACTAGGTCTTTGGATAGTTTTATTATATCTTCTTTGGATAGGTTTTCTTTGTTTTTTAGGGTTTCTATTTTTACTAAGTTATAATAACCTTCACTAGTTTTTGCTAGTAAGATATATTTGTTAAGATCGAGTCCTATTAAGGGTTTTATACCGACTTTTTTAAATTTGTGAGTAACTTCCATAGTGCCATATAGGTTATCATCCACTATAGCACATGAGGAAATGTTTTTTTTCTTTAAATTATCTATTAAATCGTCTATTTTGATTAGACTTGATAATAAACTATAATCGGTTTTTATATAAAGTGGTGTGTACATACAAATACCTCCTTTTAGATAATTTTATCATACAATAGAAGTTTTTTTTATATTTTTTAGAAAAATAGTGATATAATTAACTAAAGGAGGAAGTGTCATGAGTATTGGACTATTAGTTATAATTTTTATCATTATATTTGTTTTACTCTCTGGGATTAAACAAATAAATCAATATGAAAGAGGTATTAAATTTTCACTTGGTAAGTTTTCTAAGATAATGGAACCTGGATGGAGACTTGTAATTCCTATTTTTCAATCTTATAAAAAGGTAGATATAAGAACAAAGGCTGTAGATGTTCCTGAGCAGGATGCTATTACGAAAGATAATGTTTCTGTAAAGATTAATGCTGTTATTTATTATAAGGTATTTGATGCTGCGAAGAGTATTCTTGAGGTTGAGAATTTCTTTTATGCTGTATCACAACTGGCTCAAACGACAATGAGAAATGTTGTAGGATCTGTATCACTTGATGAACTTTTAAGTGAAAGGGATAAGCTTTCAACAGAGATTTGTAATATTATAGATAAAGCAACCGATCCTTGGGGGATTAAAGTTGAGAATGTAGAACTAAAAGATGTGTCATTACCTGTAGAAATGAAAAGAGTTATTGCAAGAGTTGCTGAAGCTGAAAGAGAAAAACAAGCTGTTATAACTAAGTCAATTGGAGAAGTTGAGGCTTCTAAAAACTTAGCGTTAGCAGCAGAGACTATGTCGAGTGCAAACGGTGCTCTTCATTTAAGAACGTTATCTACAATTAATGATATATCATCTGATCAATCTAACACTATTATATTTGCCTTACCTATTGAAGTCCTAAGGGCAATCGAGGGAAGTAATATTGATTTAAAAAGTATGATAAAAAAGAAAGACAAATAAAAAGCTTAAGAAAAATCTTAAGCTTTTTATTTTTGATTTAAATATTATGTAAAATATCTATATTATTTAGATCATCTAAGATGTAAGAAGCACTAACTATTATATCGGTATTTTTTAGGTTATTAATTACTTTTTCATTTACTCCACCATCTACACTTATTTTATAATTATAATTGTTTTCTTTTTTTATGTCATATAATTTGTTTATTTTATTTGTTGTTTCTTCTATGTATTTTTGTCCACTTCTTCCTGGGTGTACTCCCATTACTAGGACTAGGGATATGTCTTTTAAGATGTGGGTTATATCTTCGATTTTTGTCTCTGGATTTATAGCAAGTCCTGCTTTTATACCGTTTGTTTTTATTTTGTTAATCATTTCTAAATAATTGTCTATTTCTTTATGAATGGTTATGTACTCTACTTTATGTCCTATTAAGGAATCTATATAGCTTGTTGGATTATTTACCATTAGATGAACGTCATTTTTTTTATTTGACATGTCTATATATTTTATTAAGTCATTATTATTTAGATTGGTATTATCTACAAAAATACCATCCATTACATCGAAATGAATATAGTCTGTTTTGGAATTGTTTAGCATTTTTATATATTCGTCATATGAACCTTTTTTTAAAAATGATGTTGAAACTTCTTTCATGTTTTACCTCTTTTCTATGAACTTTTTATAGTTGTCGTATCTTGATTTGATTATTTTTTTGCCTACTTGTTTTTTTACTTCACATTCTTTTTCTTTTAGATGAAAACAGTTTTTATAGGGACACTTGTATTTAGAAAATTCTATGAAGGAATTTTTTATTTCTTCATCATTATATAGGGATAGATCTAGTGCAGAGAATCCTGGGGTATCTAGTACTTTTCCTTTTGCTAGATTAACAAGTGTTACATATCTTGTTGTGTGTTTTCCCCTTCCTAGGGCTTTTGATATTTCATTGGTTTCGAAGTTTAGAGTTTTGTCTAGTTTATTTAACAGGGTACTTTTTCCTGCTCCTGTTTGTCCTGTGAAAACAGTAGTTTTATTCTTGAAATATTTTTTTATTCTATATAATTCATTATTATACAGAACTTTATATCCTAGGTGTTTATAATATTTAATTATTTTTTTTATTTCTTTATATTCGTTTTTTTGTAGTAAGTCTTTTTTTGTTAGACATATAACTGGTTCTATGTTGTTTATATGACATATAACAAGTAATTTGTCTAGTAAATTAGTAGAAAGATCAGGACTTTTTAAACTTGTTATTATAAAAGCCTGATCTATATTACTTACACTTGGTCTTTCTAGTGAGTTTCTTCTTTTACAAATTTCTTCGATTACTTGTTCTTTTTCGTTAAAGATACAATAATCTCCGACTTTTAAAGTGAAATTCTTGTTTCTGAGTTTTCCTCTTGCTTTACATATATACTCTTTATTTTGATAAGAGACAAAATAATCATTACTTATTATTTTTATAATTTGACCTTTCATATTATCCTCATTCACTATCTTTGCTTTCTTCATCTTGATTATCTTCATCATCTGGGTTTGTTTGGTCTTGTGTTTTTTCTTTTGAGATGGTTAAAGTGAGTGTTTGTCCACTTATTAGTTCATCTCCGGATGATTTTGATTGTTTTATGACTAAGTCTTTATCGTATTTATCTGTTTCTTCGTATTTGATTTTTAGTTTTATATTGTTGTCAGAAGCCCATTTTCTTGCTTCTCTAAGAGTCCAACCTTCGCTTACCATGTCTGGGTAATATTTTTTGACGTTTGGTATATAAAGTGTTATTTCAGTACCTTTATCTACTTCTTTTCCTGGATCGATTGATTGTCCTATTATGTTTTGTTCTTCACTTTCACTTATTTGTGTATTAGTGTCTTTTTTCTCGATGTTTACTTTTAATCCTTTTAGTTCTAGTTGGGTTTCTATTTTTATGTAGTTTTCTCCAGAGTAATCTTCGATTTTTATTTTACTAATTCCTTTGGATACTGTTAGAGTGACTTCGGTTCCTTCTTTGACATTTTTTCCTATTTTAGGATTTGTTTCAATTACTTTACCTTTATCTATCTTGTCTGATGCTTCTTCGACTGTTCTAGCACTTACTGTTAGTTTAGACTTTTCAAGTTTTTTAGTAGCTTCTTCGACAGTAAGATTAGAAACGTCTGGTATAGTTACTTCTGGAACTTTTGTTATCATTGGTAAAATAAGAAGTGCAAATAAGGTAATAACTATTAATCCTCCCAGGACTGATGCAAGTATTATTACTTTTTTATTTTTTGGTTTTTCATCATCTTTTATTTCACGAACTATTCCTTCATCTGCCATTTGTTTATCAACTATAACGGGTTCGTCTTCAAGACCTTCGTCGTATTTAAGTACTATAGGAGGTTCATTTATTCTTTCTTTATTAAGTGCAGTCATTAAATCGTCATGCATTTCACTTGCATTAGCATATCTATTTTTTGGATTTTTTGCTGTTGCTTTAATTATTATGTTTTCTATACTTTGAGGAAGTTCTGGTAGTTCTGTTCTTATAGATGGGATTGGTTCTTTTAGGTGTTTTAGTGCTATTTCAACAGCATTATCTCCTCTGAAAGGGAGTACTCCGGTAAGAAGTTCATACATCATGATTCCTAGAGAATAAACGTCACTTTTTAGGGTAGAGCCTTTCCCATTAGCTTGTTCTGGTGGAAAGTAATGGACTGACCCCATAGCAGAATTTGTTTGAGTAAGCTGAGTAGCATTAAGAGCCATTGCTATACCAAAGTCTGTAATTTTTATCTCTCCATCGTCTTTAATTAAGATATTTTGGGGTTTAAGATCTCTATGTATTATAAGGCTGTCATGTGCTACTCCCATAGCACTTGTTATTTGTAGCATTATGTCTACGACTTCTGCTGCAGTTAGTTTTTCTCTTTTTTTAAGTAGTTGTTTTAGGTTTTTGCCTTCAACATACTCCATTACTATATAATAGTCTCCATCGTCTTCTCCTACATCATAAATTTCTACAATGTTTGGATGAGATAAACTTGATGCTGATAAGGCTTCTCTTTGAAAACGTCTAACAAATTTTTCATCTGATGCTAAATCTCCGCGAAGTACTTTTATTGCAACATTTCTATCTAGGATAGTATCTCTTGCTAGATAAACATTTGCCATTCCACCTTCACCAATAGTTTTAATTATTTCATATCTTGAATTAACTTTTTGCCCCTTTACTATCACTTGGAATCACTCCCTTCATTATTCCTTTTTAAACATGCAACTGAGATGTTATCATTTCCTCCCCTATTATTAGCTTTTTTTATTAGTTTTACAACTTGTTCTGAAACTGAAATATCTTCTAGAAGGACTTTTTCTATTGTATCATCTGTTAACATTGTAGTAAGTCCATCTGAACAAAGAAGAATTTCATCAATATCCATATTACAATCAAATACATCTATTTCTATTGGATCGTTTATACCTAGGGCATTCATAAGGATATTTTTCTTTGGATGATTTTTTGCTTCTTCTTGAGTAAGCTCTCCCGCGGCAAGAAGTAAGTTTACTAAAGTATGATCATGAGTTACTTTGTGAAGTTTGTTATCTTTCATTACATATCCGGATGAATCTCCAATGTTTCCAAATAGAATGTATTCCTCTGTTATAATAGCCATAACTAAAGTGGTTCCCATTCCTTTACTTTCTGGGTTTTCTTCAGTATATTTAAATATTTGACCATTTATTTCATTAACACAAGTTTTAATCCATTCAACAGCACCAGCTTTATTCATTTTGAAAAAGCTTTCCATGAATCTATTACTTAAATAACTTATTGCCAGTGATGATGCAACTTCTCCGGCTTTATGACCACCCATTCCGTCTGCAACAGCCATTAAAATAGAATCATCACTATTCTTTATAATTATTACACTATCTTCATTATGATCTCTTACTATACCTGTATCAGTTAAATAGAATGTTTCCATCTTATTCCTCCTTTTTTGATCTCAATTGTCCACATGCAGCGGATATTTTTTTACCAAATTCTCTTCTTACAGTTACGTTTATCTTTTCTTTTTTTATTATATCATAAAATTCCATTATTTTATCATTTTTAGGTCTTTTAAAGTCAAACATAGGATTTTCGTTGTATGGTATTAAGTTAATATAAGCATTCATTCCTTTGATTAGTTTGCATAAAGCAAGTGCATCTTTTTTAGAATCGTTAATCCCTGCAAGTAAGATATATTCAAAAGTAACCCTTCTTCCAGTTTTAGAGAGATAATCTCTTATAGAATCCATTAACTCATTTAATGGATAAACTTTGTTAATAGGCATTAATTTAGATCTAAGTTCATCATTTGAGGCATGTAAACTAATGGCAAGATTTACTTGATATGGAAGATTAGAAAATTTATGTATTTTAGGGACTATTCCACAAGTAGATACAGTTATGTGTCTAGAACCTATGCAAAGTCCTTTATGATTGTTAGCATTGTCTATAAAGGAAACTAAGTTGTCGTAATTGTCAAAAGGTTCTCCAATACCCATTATAACAACATGAGATATTCTTTTAGATATTCTTTTTTCTATTTCAATAATTTGAAGTAACATCTCACTTGGAGTTAGGTTCCTTACTTTTTTTCTTCTTCCACTTTCACAAAAAGCACATGACATATTACAGCCAACTTGAGAAGATATGCATAAACTAATTCCATAGTCATGATACATTAAAACACTTTCGATATGTTCATTGTCACTAAGTTTAAAAAGAAATTTGCTTACATCTTTATCATGTTCTTCTTTAACAATTATAGGAATATAAAAACTAAAATTATCTTCCAGTAATGATATTAAATTTTTACTTAAATTAGTCATTTCAGAAAAAGAAGTAACTCTCTTTTCATATAACCAATAAAAAACCTGAGAAGCTCTATATTTCTTCTCACCATGTTCTATAAAAAAGTTTTCAAGTTTATTTAAAGTTAAATCATATATATTCATAAAAATCACACTATAATTATACAAGAAAAAAGAAAAAAAAGAAACTATTTTGAAAAAGTTATTAGCCATTAATAACTTTTTCAAACAATTTCTCATCAAAAGACTTATTTCTAATCATTTCTATTTCATATTTATATGGAGGTTTTCCTTCGATGTAAGGGGTTTCTAAAATTTTAGGGATATTTTCTAATCTTTTATTATAAATAACAGATAAAAGACTTGAAAAACCAATGGTTCCATATCCAATGTTCTCATGCCTATCTTTATGAGAAGAAACAGGGTTTTTACTATCGTTTACATGAATACAACCAATTTTATCAAATAAATTATACTTGTCAAAACAATCAAGAATCTCATCAAAAGAAGATATAGAAAGGCCACTATCAGATAAATGACAAGTATCTAAACAGATTCCTATCTTAGATTTATCTTTATTATTAATGCCATTTATTATTGTGCTGAGTTGTTCTATAGTAGAACCAAGTTCAGTACCTTTACCAGCCATAGTCTCAAGTAAAATAGTTATCTTAGTGGTGGGTAATATCTCATTTAAAGCATTTATAATATTTTTAAGGCCAACTTCTACTCCTTGACCAACATGAGATCCAGGATGAAGAACTAACTTAGAAACACCAAGCTCTTCACAGCGTTTGCACTCTTGTTTTAAAAAATTAATAGAAAACTTGTACTTACTCTCATCCCCATTAGCAAGATTTATTATGTATGGAGCATGAACAATAACATTATTTATATCAATATTGTTTTCATTCATTAAAGACTTAGCTTCTAAAGTAAGATTACTATTAAGAGCAGCTCTATTAGTATTTTGAGGAGCACCAGTATAAAACATAAAAGTATTAGCACCATAAGATAAAGCTTCTTTAACAGATCCTACCAGTTGTGTATCTTTCTTAAAGGATACATGTGATCCTATTATTAACATATATTAATTCACCTCTTAAAATAGATTATATCAAAAAAAAGATACTATTTAAAGTATCTTATGGAGTTTGTGTTGCCTCACAAGTTACACCACTCATTTTAACTGCAGTATCTTTAATAGCATTTTCTTCAATATTTTCAAGGCCATGTCCTGTACTATCTGCTAAACATATTTTATAAGTATAAGTATAGCTACCAGTTTTTTTACCGCTACTATCTGTTTCTTCTGTTTGTGTTACAGTTATATAAGATTTATCACTATAGGCATTACCGAAAGAACTTGTATTAAGTTTTTTCTCTAATAAATTGTTTATATCATTTAAACTGTAAGTAGTTTTTGTGAGACCATTTTTTATAACATCTGTCCTTACAGCACTTATAGCAGATTGAGCATTATCTGCAAATGTTCCTTGCCTTGCAGCATTTAAATATCTAGTTACTGCTGGAATTGCTACCATTACTAAGATTGCAAGTATTACTATTACTGCTAGAAGTTCTATTAAAGTGAAACCTTTCTTATTATTTTTTAATTTTTTCATATTGTTTTCCTCCTTATTTTCTTATATTTAAAATATATCATTTAAAAAATACTTTGTAAATAGTTTTTGAGTTTTTTATATTTTTTTGTCGTTAAGTGATTAATTTATCTTATACAATGACCCTTTGCAACTGTTCCTTGATGTACTACTGTTGTTTTATCTAAATTTTTTTTATTTTCACCAGAGATATAATAACACGAACTTCCATCGTTCTTGTTCTCTTTTTCATATGATTCTAATGTAATTGTAACTTCTCTTTCTTTTATCACATCACTACTATCACTTGGTTCTTCAAATTTTATTATACTGTTTTCTTTATCGTATGTATAACCATATGGATCAGTAAGATCTGAGTCATTTATTCCTTCTATATCGCCTAATTTTATTGTAGTAACGTTACCGTTGTTGTTAAATTTTTTTTGATACTTTTCTTGTTTATACATATAGGTTGCTTTTGCTATAAAGTCTTTAGCATCTGCTACGTATTGTTCTTTTTTACCTCTATCTATCATATTTACTATATTTGGTGTTGCTATTATTGCTAGTATTGATAGAATTACTACTACTGCGATTAGTTCTATTAAAGTAAAACCTTTTTTATCCTTCATATGTACACTCTCCTCTTCCAATACATTTAGTTAATGTGTTATTTATGTCTTCTACATAGTTTTTTTGATTATCGTATTCTTTTTTTTCTATTGCTAGTACTGTAAACATTGTTATTGAAAGTAATATAATAACAGCATATACCATACTAGTAATAGCAAAACCTTTATTATTCATTATCAAATCACCTACAATAAAATTATAACAAAATTAATCTTAAAAAAAAAGATATATTAGGAAAATATATCAATTATTTGGGATACCCTGTCAATATTTTTAGAAAGTCTATCTAGTTTATCTTTAGGAGTCATTTTATATTTTATTTTCATTTCTTTTTCAAAAGAGGAAAAGTAACTACTATCTCTATTTAGATATTTATACCAATTAGAATTTTCTCTTAAGAATCTTTGATAATTAGGATTTTGTTTTATTTTATTTTGTAGAATTAAATTCATTAATCATCAAAATATTTATATAGTGGTCTTGCTTCGTATGTACTTTTTTTAACTGGTATACTTTCTTCTTTTGTTTTTACTAAGTTTTCTATATATCCTATTCCTTTTTGTAAGGAATTAACTTGTTTTTGAACTTCTGTCATATCTATATTTTTAAACATATTAAACATATCTTTTAATGTAACAGTTCCTGTTGTTTGTTCTTTTACTATGTATTTATCCCAAACAGAATTATTTTCTCCATATAATGTGTACATATTATAGAAATCTTGCCATGTTTTTTCTCCTTTTGAAACATAAGATTCTAGAGATGGTTTTGTTTTTACAAATTCTTTAAATTTATCTAAGGACATGATAATCACCTAATTAATTATATGTTTTTGCTTGGCTTATAAAACAAAAAACTATCACAAAGATTTGTAATAGTTTATATATTAATTATTTAATTTATCTTTTATTAGAGTAGTAACTTTTTTCATATCACATTTATTTTTTAACTTAGGGGTTGCTACCCTCATTACTTTTCCTAAATCTTTAATAGTTGTTGCATTACTTTCTTTTATAGATTCTTCTATAATATTATTTATTTCTTCTTCTGTTAATTGTTTAGGCATATATTCATTTAGTATTTCTATTTCTTCCATATATGACTTAACTAGGTCTTCTCTTCCTGCTTTTTTAAATTCTTCTAGTGAGTCGTTTCTAAGTTTTATTTGTTTGTTTACAGCTTCTACTAAAAGTTCATCGTTTTCTTCTTTTTTATTATTTATTCTCTCTAGTTGCATTGCTCCTTTAACTGATCTTAATGTATTTAATTTAACTTTGTCTTTATTTTTCATTGCTTCTATAAGTTCTTTTTTAAATTTTTCTAACATAGTTTTCCTCCTAAAAAAAGCAACTAATATTAAGCTGCTCTATTATTTCTTCTATTTCTTTTTTTGGAATTTATGGTGTTTTGTTTCTTTTCTTCTCTTCTTTTCACTCCTGGCTTGTCATAAAACTTTCTTTTTTTGGCTTCAGAAAGGACTCCGTCACGAGCACATTTTTGTTTGAATCTTTTTAATGCACTGTCTAAATTACCTTTTACTGTTACTTCAGTCATAATTTAATCCTCCTTTCTTGCCTGTACTACTCTGTATTATAGCAAACATAAGGATAAATTTCAACTTTTTTTTAGCTTTTTTTTAAAAAGGTAGCTTAAAATTACCATTTGCCATCTGTTTCATCATTTTTTTACTTTGTTCAAATTGTGTAAGAAGTCTATTTACTTCCATTAAAGGTCTTCCACTACCATTTGCTATTCTTTGTTTTCTACTTGCTTTTATTATCTCAGGTTTTTGTCTTTCTTCTTTTGTCATTGATAAGATAATTGCTTCAACATGAGCCATATCTTTTGGATCAATATTTATCTTATTTAAGCCTAGTTTCTTAGCACCAGGAAGAAGTTTTAGTATAGATTCAAGTGATCCGAGTTTTTTTATTTGTTTCATTTGTTTTAAGAAGTCTTCTAAATCATATTTACCAGATCTCATTTTTTTAAGAGAGTTTTCTGCTTCTTTTTCATCTATTACTTCATTAGCTTTATCTACTATAGATAAAATATCTCCCATACCTATTATTCTAGAAGCCATTCTATCTGGGTAAAATGCATCTAAACCATCGAGTTTTTCTGAAACTCCGACAAATTTTATAGGTACATTTGTTAAATGTCTAACAGAAAGGGCTACTCCTCCTCTGGTATCTCCATCTAACTTAGTTAGAATAACTCCTGTAAGATCTAAGTTCTCATTAAAACCTTTTATAACATTTATAGCATCTTGTCCCATCATTGAATCGATAACAAGTAAAACTTCTTGAGGATTAACTTCTTTTTTGATATTTTTAAGTTCATCCATTAAAGCTTCGTCTATATGAAGACGACCAGCAGTATCTATTAAAACATAATCATATCCGTTTTCTTTTGCATATTTAATAGCATTAAGACTTATTTCTACAGGATTACTTTTACCTTCTTCATAAACTTCAATATTAAGTTCTTTTCCTATTTGTTTTAATTGATCAATTGCAGCGGGTCTATAAACATCGCATGCAACTAAAAGAGGTTTTTTACTATGTTTTTTTCTTAGAAAGTTAGATAATTTTCCTATAGTAGTAGTCTTTCCAGAACCTTGCAGACCAACAAGCATAAGAATTGCAGGATTGCCTTCTACATTAAGAGGAGCAGCTTCTCCCCCTAATAAATCTTCAAGTTCATCTCTTATGATACCTACAAACATTTCTCCTGGAGATAAGCTTTTTTTAACTTCTTCTCCTAAAGCTTTTTCTTTTACATTATTAGTAAACTCTCTAACAACTTGATAGTTTACATCAGCTTCTAGTAATGCTAGCCTTACTTCTCTTAACATAGGATCAATATTATCTTCAGTTATTTTTCCATGTCCCTTTATATTTTTAACAACTTTTTCAAGTCTATCACTTAATGTTTCAAACATCTTTTATCACCATATTAATTATATATTATTACTAAATAAAAAGAAAGAGTTTTTGTCTCTTTACTTATAAATAAAATGTATATCAATATTTTTAATGACTTTATAGTTACTATTTTAAACTGTTTATCTCTTCTTTTGTGAGTCCTGTACATTTTGATATGATATCTATATCTACTTTTTCTTTTAAAAATTTTCTTGCAGTTTCAAGTGTGTTTTTCTCAATTCCTTCTTGCATAGCCTCGTTTTTTATGGTATTTATTACCATTTCATTATCTTTATCTGGAGATATTATACTTACAAACTCTGAATCTTCATTTAATTCTTCAACATTCTTCATATACCTTTTCATATACTCATGTCCTTCCTTTTCACACAAATAATTTAAGTCTTTTTTATC
>OIYG01001585.1_pt1 | contig 16520 bp, 14 predicted proteins | sample 1587861 | NCBI WGS metagenome assembly OIYG01 (sample SAMN03283272) | human gut metagenome | biome: human-associated habitat; material: feces | host: Homo sapiens | place: Peru | collected 2012 | reverse complement strand
TATGATTGTAGATTTATTCTTGGTTGGAGGCGGCGGAGGCGGCGGAGGTGGCAGCCGGAAAGGAGTAAGCAATGGTAAAAATTTATGTGCGGCGCATCAAGGCAGGGCTGATGACGCTGGAGGATGTGCCCGCGATCTGGCGGGCAAAAACGGCAGCATTGCTGCAAAAGGAGGAGAACGCATGATTTACGGTATTGATGTGAGCAAACATCAGGGGACGATCAACTGGGATAGCCTCGCAGCGCAGTACAAGGCTGGCAAGATCGGCTTTGTGATTCTGCGCGCTGGCTACGGCTACAGCACCATTGATCCTCAGTTTGAGCGCAACTACAGAGAGGCTACAGCGCGCGGTATCCCGGTGGGCGCATACTGGTACGCCTACTGGAGCAAGGGCACGCCCGCCGATGAGTGCAAGGCGTTTTTGTCGGCCGTGAGCGGCAAAAAGCTGGCCTACGGCATTTGGTACGATGTCGAGTATGAGCGCAGCATTACCTGCCTGACCAAAAAAGAGCGCACCGACAAGGTGCTGCAGGGGCTGGCCGTGCTGGCTGCCAGCGGGCGCTATTGCGGCTTATATGCCAGCACCGACATGATCAACAACCGGCTTGAATTTGAGCGCCTTAAAACCTACGATATCTGGGTGGCGCAGTACGGCAGCCGATGCACATGCAAACTGCCATACGGCATCTGGCAGTATTCCAGCGCCAACCCGCTGGGGGTGCCGGGGTACGGCAACCATCTGGACTGCGACCGAGCCTACAAGGATTACCACACGATCACGGCCAAGGGTACACTGGCCCTCGGCAAGCTGGCGCAGCCTGTGCAGCCGGGCCCCGGCGAGGACAAGCCCCCGCGCAAAACCTATACCCGCGAGATCGGCCCCGCCACGCGCGGTGACCTGATCAAGCTGATCGAGGCGGCGGACAAGCTGGGGCTGTATGTAACCGGCGCACTGACCATCGGCCCCATGACCGGAGGTGACGATGCGGCCATCCAGGCACTGGCGGCAGAGCTGGGGCTGAAGTGTAAGTGACGGTGGAAAAATAATGGGGCAGGCGGGGGCACACAAAAAGCCCACGCACCTTATAGTGAAAAGCAAAGGCGGTGCAAAATTGAATGAGCTTGACTTTGTGAGAGAGATGCAGGCGATAGAAAGCCGATGCAAGAGCAACAGCCATCGCATTGACGACCTGGAAAAAAACCAGGAAGCGATCAATCAGCTGGCTACCAGCACGGCCGTTATGGCACAAAACATAAGCACGATGGGCGAGCGTATCGACAGTATGGGCAACGACATCAAAGACCTTAAAGAAGTGCCAGCTGCCCGCTGGAAATTCGTGGTGGAAAAGGCCATTTATATTTTGGTGGCCGGGATCGGGGGATATTTTTTATCCCGCTTTGGCATGTAAAGAAAGGAGAAAAAACTTATGGAATACACAAATTATATTAAGCCGGAACTGCTGGTGCTGGTGCCGGTGCTGGTGTTTGCGGGGTATTGCCTGAAAACAAGCACAGCCGTAAAGGACAAGCTGATTCCTGCTCTGCTGGCCGCTGCGGGCGTTGTTCTGGCGGCAGTTTATGTGCTTGCCAGCACGAGCATTGCCACACCGCAGGACGCTGCCAGCGCAGTTTTTACGGCAATCGTGCAGGGCGTGCTTTGCGCTGCGGGCGCGGTATTTGCTGACCAGGTGGTAAAGCAGGGGCGCAAGGACGAATAAAGGGGGAAGAATATGGCCAGTATTCCTTCGTTTGAACAGTTTTACGCGAACAGCGGGTTTAAAAAAGATTACTCAAAAAAGACCGGAACAACTTCGGGGAACGGATCTTCCGGAAACTCGGGCGGCGGATCTTCCAGAAACTCGGGGAGCTTGGGCTCTTCGGGCGCGGGCACTACGGTAACCACGACAACCACCCCGGCGGCTTCGGGCACGACAATGGCGGGCAGAAACCCATATGAAGAACTGAAAAGCATTTATGATGCCGCCGCAGAAGCACAGCGGCGTGCCCGGCGGGCTGCTTATGAAGAGGCCGCCAAAGCGCAGAAGGCTGTGTATGATCAGAATGTAGCCAAGGTGAACGATGCCGCGGACAAGGCGCTGCGTGAGGCATATATCAATAAAATGCAGAGCCAGCGCACTATGGGCCAGCAAATGGCCGCACAGGGCTTGAACGGCGGGTATAGTGAGACAACGGCAGCGGGGCTGCAAAACAACTACGGCAATGCCAGAAACGAACTGGAAACAGAGCGCGGCAGCCAGCTGAATGATCTGGGTATTACATACCAAAACAACATGGCTGCGCTGCAGAACATTTTGAGCCAAGGCGTGGCCGGAGACACGAGCAACTATTACACCAATTTGGCGGCACTAATCGCCAATAACCCGACGGCCATGCTGAGTATGGAGCAGAACGGCGCGGAAAACACGGGAACGACCAATTATAACAAGCTGCTGGAAGAACTAATGAACCAGGGATACACAGCAGCGCAGGCAGCGAAAATTGCAGCATCCAGCGGCGGATACGCGGGCCTTTTACAGCAGTATTTCGGCTAAAAAATGCCCCGCCTAAAAACAGGCGGGGCATTTGTGTAAAAAAAGGAGAAACCCAATGACGAAAAATTTTAAAACGGCAAGAAGCGAATACAAGCGGCAGCTGGAAAATTTGATCAGCAGCCAGGCACAGGCCGAAGTGCAAAATGCGGGAACAAGGGGCCAGAACGCCATGAACCAGACGGCAAGCACCGTGAGTGCGCAGATCGACCCCGGGAAAATAGACGGGGTGAAGTATGCCGAAACACTGGCGCAGGGCATTGCGGAAATCAAAGCGGCCCAGCAAAAGCAGCTGGAAGAGCAGCTGGAGCAGCAGGCAAAGGAGATTGCAGCCCGGCAAAAGGCAGCGGCCAAGGCCAACGCCAAAGCGGAAAAAAAGCAGGAGCAGGCTGAACAGAACGTGCAGGCCGAGCAAGACGTGAAGGACGATGAGAACACTGCGAAAGGACGTTGGACCCCATGGGGAGAGCAGAGCCCTGTGGTGGGCCCTGTGCGCAGCGGCAACACGAAAAAGCCGAGCGAGGAAACGGCGGCTGCCGGAACGAAAGCGGAAGCCGAACAGGCACAGGCAGACGAAAAGGCCAAAAAGGTGGCCGAGCTGAAGGCTTTGAACCGCAGCCAGGCGAAGGCCCGCGCCGAAAGCCGTGCCATGCGGGAGACGAATGCCGGACTTTTGAATAAGAAAAAGCTTACCGAGGCAGAAAAGGAAGAGATTTACCGGCGCGTGAACACATGGGCCGAAGACCCCAAGAACAAGGAAACCATGGAAAGGCTGAAAATGGCCAAGAACAAAAATCGCGTGGCGGACTTGCTGGAAGCAGGGTACACGACCGAGCAGCTGGATGAGGCAGAGGAATATCTGCGGCTGTATAAAAAAATGGGTGTGGGCCAGCGGCTTGAAGAGCGTGTGGGAAAAACCATGCTGGGTGCGGGCAAAACCATGTTGAGCGCGGTGCCGCAGGCATGGGATGCCGGTGTGCAGACCGTAAAAAATGCCAAGGCCAGCCTGGAAGATGAGGAGTACCGGAACGCGGTGGGGCAGCAGAATGCAGCGCTGCTGCGGATGCAGGATCTGGAAATGTCCGGCGAGGCCGTGAAACACGATGAGAACGGAAACCCGGCGGGGTATACGGATGAGTACAAAGAGCTGCAGAAAAAGCTTGCCGATGCGCAGAACGTGATGACCGCAAGGGACAGCGAGATCAACGCGCCGGTGAGCCAGGATACATTTGGCTATAAGCTGTGGGAGAGCGGCCAGAAGGATCTGGCAAGATCGGACCTTGGCCTGGAGGAATCGCAGAAATTTATCAAGGGCGCCGTTACGAGCGCTGCGGAGAATATCGCTCTTGCTATGATCAACCCGGCGCTTGTGCTGCCGGGATTGAGCGCACAGGGCGCTGCGGACAGCTTTGGGCAGAGCACGCAGAACGGTGAGGCCGCCATGACAGGGCTTGCCAAAGGCGTAGCCAAGGGCCTTGCAGGCTATGCAATCAACAGCGTGGGCGTGGAACAGATGCTGGACACCATGGGCGCTTCGGGCACGCGCAGCACAATGGCCGCGGACATTGTGCGATATCTGAAAAACCAGTCGAAGCTGAGCGGGATCGCCAAAAGCAACCCGGCACTGTATGCGGTGCTGATGGGGGCCACGGATAACGGCCTGCAGAGCTTTGCCGAAACCTGGGCGGATTATGCCATCGACCTTGCCACGAACACGGCGGAGCCTATGAGCGCGGAACAGCTTATGATGCAGAGCTTGCAGAGCATGGCCAGCGGCGCTGTGGGCGGCGCGGCTACAGCTGTGGCCGGTATGGGTGTGAATGCCGGACGGCGGGCGGCGTATGAGAGAGCACAGGATGCACAGGATGCGCAGAACGCACAAATGGCCCCGGAAAATGCGCAGAATGTTGCGGAAAACGCGCAGAATGTTACGCAAAATGCACAGGCGGCACAGAACAAACCTGCAGCGGCAGCTGACGATATGAAAGCAACCGGTGACAATCTGCCACCGGTTCAGCCCGCAACTGACTACAAAAATGCGACAGTTACTGCTCCGGCGGAGCAGACGACGGCTGCGCCGACCATGCGAAACGATATTATTGCGCTGAAAGAAAACCTGGAACAGGGCAGTGAAATAAAGCCGAGAATCGCGCAAATGTTTTTGAAGCAGGGCAGCACCGAGGAAATGAAACAGCGAAAGCAGGAAAACCGAAAGGCGCTTGCACAAATACTGGGGGTGGAGGAGAACGAAATTCCCACCACACTGAAAGCGGCGCGAGAGTATCTTGCCAAGGTGGATGCCTCCAAGCTGGTGATGCGCCAGGCACAGGAAAGCCAGAGCCCGGCGGGCCAGAACGGAGAAATGCAATCGAATGCAGCTGCTGCGGGTGCAGCAGGAGAGCGTGCCGGCAGTGAGCCGGTGCTAAGAGCTGTGCCCATGGAGAGCGTGCCGGAGGAAATGCAGCAGGTGGCGCGAGAAATCAGCGAGAGCACCGGAGCGAGTGTGGAATATTTCGAATCCGACAATCCGCGCGCCCTTGGAGCGTATGAAAACGGTACGCTGAGCCTGAACAAAAGCCTGAACACCAAAGAAGCGGCGCAGCAGACGATTGTGCATGAGTTTACGCACTGGATGGAGGGCACAAACACCTACAGCAAAATGCGCCAATATATCACGGACAGCAGGATTCTGCAGGAGGCGGCCAGAGCGGCCACCGGCCTGAACGAGCCGCCGCAGGGCATGAGCTGGGCGGAGGCATGGCAGCAGAAGATTCAGGAGGATTATGCTGCTGCAGGGATCGAGGCAGATGCGGAAAAAGAGATGATCGCCAAATTGTGCGAGAAGTATCTTTTTTATAACGAGGATGCCGTGAACAAGATCTGCCGCGAGAACATGAGCCTGGCGGAAACCGTGCTGGACTGGGTGCGGGAGATGATCAGCCGTGTGCGCGGCGCTACGATGGAAGCCGAACTGCGGCACATTGAGCGCCTTTACCGCAAGGGCATTGCGGAGGCAAAGGGGCAGGCCGAGCAGGAAAATAAAGAAAAACAATATAAGGTATTGGAAGATGCCTATAGCGGACAATCGTTTGTGCAGGTGGACGAAGATATTTTAAATGGCGTTCCTAAATCACAGTGGGCAAAAACTGTTCGGGAAGAAATGAAACGCAGATATCCGAATGGCGTAAAGATTGGCGGCTGGACGGTTCATGTGAACGCGGACAGCCGAAGCGAATTTGTGAATTCAAAAAGTTCTCAGTGGATGGAAAGCAAAGACAGAACGGCATACAAAGACAAGCTGCGCATGATCTCCAACCTTGAGGAAATTATAAACATTGCTAACAATGTTAGAAACGAAGGGATTAAGCACAAAAGAAAAGATAACTACAAGAGCTTTAACCGCGCAGAGGCTTTAATTAGAGTTGGGGGAAATGGGTATGTTGCGGATGTAGTTACGGCAATTAAACCGTCCACAAAAGAGGTGTTTTATGATATTGTAAACATTTCAAGACAAAAAATAAAAGAGAATCGCCCCAAGCGCTATTCGGCAGAACCGGCAAGCACAGGCACGGGGCAATCCTCTTTTGGGGATAATATAGCACCTGACGACAATATTGTCAAGCCCGGGAATGGAAAACAGTTTTCTATTGCTGATACTGACAGCGAGGAAAACGCACTTGCGGAGCGGCAGCGGGCAATGGAAGAGACCGCTGAAAAAGCGTTTGCGAAAAGCGAGGTGCGAGACGAAAACGGAAAGCTGTTGCCTGTATACCATGCAACAGATGAAAGCTTCACCAGATTCAGCAAAAATAAGCTTGGAAGTTTTACCAAAGATGTGGCATCGGATGATTTCATGCTCGCAACGGCAAAAATGGGATTCTGGTTTAACGAAAAAGATTTGCGCGAAAGAACGGCTCAAAGCAAAAGCATCAAGGCGTACCTGAATATTGAAAACCCATATGAAACAAGTCTGTACGAACTGGCGAATTCGTTGGAAAGCTCAGAAGGAAACACGCCTGGGAAAAAAGCTGAAAATTTAAGAAGAGAACTGCAAGATCAAGGGTATGACGGCCTTGCTGTGCAAGATGAGGAATTCGGCGGGAAATCTTATGTAGCGTTTGAACCGAATCAAATAAAATCGGCAGAGCCGGTTACTTATAGCAATTCGGGAAAAGAAATTCCGCTATCAAAAAGGTTTAACAAAAACAAAGAGGATATCCGATTCTCCATTGCTGACACAGACAGCGACGGAAACACGCTTACAGAACAGCAGCGAAACTACTTTAAAGACAGCAAAATTGTAGATGAAGACGGAAACCTGCGCGTTGTTTATCACGGGTCCAGTGAAAAGTTCAACACATTTGATATGAACAAAGGCCGCGCAAACATGGATATTCAAGGCTCATTTTTCAGCCCATGGGACGATGATGCGCAAGGCTATGGAGAAAATGTAAGAGCATTTTATTTGAACATTAAAAACCCGGCCCCGGAAGGCGTAGCCTATAAAGCGTTGAATGCTCACAAGGGCGAAAACAATGCGGGCGTTAAAGCCCGCGAAGATTTGATCCGCATGGGCTATGATGGCGTGAACAACGGCGATGAAGAGTACATTGCGTTCTATCCGGAACAGATAAAACTGATCGATAACGAAACACCCACCGAAGATAAAGATATCCGCTTTGCCGTGGAGGAAAAAGAGGGAACGGTAAGCCGCGAAGAGATCAGCCGAGGGCGCTTTGCTCGTGCGGCCAAGGCCCGAGAAAACGGGGACAGCATGCTGCGGGCATTGTTTGTGGAAGAGGACATTGCCGAGGAAACCATGCGCGTGATGGAAACCGTTAAAAATGAAAGCTGGCGAATTCTGCGCGACACGGAGGAGAGCCAGCGAACGGCCGGGCAGAAGGTGCTGGACCGGAGCGCGAACGGCATAGCGTGGGCGCTGAAGCGTGAATATCACAGCAGCGCAGACCGCGCCGGGCTGAAGGAAAAGCTGATCGGGCTGTATGCCGACATGGAAGGCAAAAACATTACCATGGAAGAGGCCATTGGCCGGGCACGCAAGATCGGCCGAGAGCTGGTGCAGACGGCAAGGCCGGAGCGCCGCGCCAATACAGAGCTGATGGACGCCTATGGCGATGCTTACCAGAGCCTGACCGGGCAGGTGATCAGAATCACGAACAGCGAGATGCAGAGTATCTTGCACAGGTGGGGCAGCCTGCGGGAGTTCCGCCGTGACACCGGGAACAAGATCCGCGTGAGCACCGAGGATGGTGTGCCCATCGATGCGCTTTGGGGAGAGCTGAGCGAAACGAACCCCGGAAAATTTGAAGCGGATACCAACGATGGCGATAGGGTGGATGCGATCGCAAATTTTGTAAATGAGCTGCGGCCGCAGGAGGTGCAGCGCTATGCCGGTGTGGAGCAGGAGACTGCGGAAGAGATCGGCGAGAGGATCATTGATGGCTTTGTGGACGGCAAGGTGAGAACGGAAAAGGAGCGCGTGCGCAAGGAGGTGCAGAAAGAGGTTCGCCAGCAAGTGAAAAAGGGCGTGGAGCGCCTGAACGCCGACAATTACGAATACCGCCAGGAGCTTGGCAAGGAGAAAAAGAAAATTGAGCGTATGGCGGAGCGCATGGGCCGAAAACTGGCGAGGCCCACGAAGCAGCAGCACATTGTGGCGGATGCAGATGTACAGCTGGCCGTGAGAAGTATCGCCGATGATGCGCTGGGCATTGTGACCGGCCGATTTGCGGGCGAAAGCAAGCTGCCCTATGTGGGCCAAAAACTGGTGGCGCTGTCGAACAGCTTGTCCCATCTGGCTACGACGGATCACCGGTATGAGGGATTTATGACGGTGGATGCGAACGGCAATGCTGTGCCGGTGGAGTTTGTGCGGAACCTGAACGATCTGGCCGAAGCCATGAACAAGATCCACAAGGAAAACCCGAGTATCAGCGATTTGGACCTGGAAACGGCACGAGAGCTGCGGGAAACGCTTGAACGAGTGGAACACGAGCTGGAAACGGCTGACAAGCTGCTGAGCAATACCATAGGCGCGGAGCACCGTGAGAGCGCAGAAAAGACGGCACAGGAGGTGTATAAAGAAATTGATGAATCGCGCCGACTGAGTACCTACAACAAGAGCATTGGCGCAAAGATTTTCAGAGCTGCGGGAGATACGGCAGTCAAGTATAACTTTGGCTTGCTGAACCCCACGCGCATAGCCCGCATGATGACAAACTACGCCAAAAACAGCGCTTTTGTGGAGGTGGCAGACGCAATAAACCGTGGACAACGTAAAATGATGCTGCTGAAAAGCCAGGCAAGTGCTATTTTTGCGGACGTGAGCAACGACGAATTTACGCTTGGCATGAAAAAAGAAAACCGTAAAAGCAAAACGGGGCTTGGATATACCAAAGCAGATTATGATGCCTTTAGCGGGCGCAATGCGCAAAAGCTGGATGTGGGCTTTCGTGATGCGGACACAGGAGAAATCGTGTACATTACACCGGCCATGCGCGCTGAGTTGGCCATGCACCTGATGAATGCACACAATCGCGAGCGCGTGCTGTATGGCGGCCTTATGATTCCTGATGCAGAACAGCTGTGCAAAGGAAACATCCAGGAAGCGACAAAACTTAGCCACCGCGTAAAATTTGATTTGAGCGACCCAGATGCCGCGATGATAAAACTGGCGGACATTGTGGACGGCATGAGCGACTATGAGGCGCAGTGGATCAAGGCCGCCAAGGAGTATTTTTGGAATTACAGCGGTAAGCAGTATAACAAGGTGACGATCGACCTATGGGGATATGAGGCAGCCAATGTGGTAAATTATTACCCGGCGGCCAGCGACACCAAAAACCTGTACCAGAATGTGGCGCAACGCGGGCAGGCGAATTTTACCGTGGAAAACAACAGTAATTTAAAAGAGCGCGTATACAAGGCAAGAAAGCCCATTGCCTTGAACGAGATCAACAGAACGGCCAGAAAGAGCATTGATACCATGAGCCGATTCTGCGGCCTGGCGATGCCCATGCGCGATTTTGAGAAGATCTATAACTACCAGGAGCAGGAAGGCGGCAAAAATATTAAGGGCGTTATGGATCGCGTGTGGAACGGGAAAGCAAGCCAGTACTGGGAAGATGTAATGGCCGATACGAACGGCAGCCGCAGCAAGGTTAAAGATGGAATTGCAAAAGTTTTTGCCAAATTTCGCGGCAACTATGCGACCTCGGTGCTGTATGCAAATGCCAGCACGGCCATGAAGCAGGCGGCGAGCTTTCCCACGGCGGCGGCAGCCATTGGCTGGAAACCGCTGGCAGAGGGACTTGCCAATTATAAAAATGTGGGGCAGGAAACGCTGACAGAGATCAACAAGCGCGTGGCTACCTACAGTATGCGAAACGGAGATGGAAACAGCATATATGATGTGGGCGATACGAGCAGCCTGCTGGCACAGACCGTAAACAAGCTGCCGGGCGCGGGGTGGATCACCAAAGCGGACGATGCCACTGTTAAGGTGTTGAGCGCTGCAGCAAAGGCTTACGTGGACGAAAACATTGGAAACCTGCAAAAAGGCAGTACTGAATATTGGGATAAGGTGGCAGATGTGTATGCAGACTGCATTGAGCTGACACAGCCCAACAACGGCACCATGCAGCTAAGCGCACTGAGCCGCAGCCAAAGCGAAGTAGTGCGCGGCGTGACCATGTTCAGCAACCAGAGAATACAGAATTATGGTCTTATGTGGGACGCGGTAGCGGACCTGCACGCACAGCAGGAAAGGCTGAAAGCTGAGCCGGGAAATGCAGAGCTGCAAGCAGAGGTGAAACGCGCAAAGGTGAAATTTGCCAACACCATGAGCGCCATGGCGGTGCAGAGCCTGATGATCGGTTTGATGACGGCGGCAGGAAAAGCACTGTGGCGCAAAATGGACGACTACCGAGACGACACCGGAGAGGTGACATCGAAGAGCTTTTGGACAAAGATCATGTGGGATTCGCTGGGGAGCTTTGGCAGCAACTTTATTGGGATCTCTGATATTGTAGACATTGGCCGCTATATTGCGGATAAGGACTACATGCATTTTGATTTTGCCGTGCCGGAGCTGGAAGCCATCAACGACTTTGTGGACAAGACAAGAAAATTTTCTTTGGCAGTGCAGAACTGCTGGGAAAATGAGGACCCGGACAAAGACGAAGAGCTTGCGGACAATTTGTGGAAAGCGAGCAAAGCCATGGCGGAAGAAACCGGAAAGGTGCTTGGCGTGCCGCTGGTAAACATTAGAAAAAATGTATCCGGTGTGTGGAACGGCGTGCTGGGAGAGATCAACGGCGATGGATGGCTTGGAAAATACGAGTACACAAACGAGAACCTGCGCAGCATGATGGACGACTACATGGCCGGAAGCTATGAAGTAGACGGAATAAATGAAATGCTGGAAAAATGGTGCGTGAGCAAATACGGTAAAGCGTTTGGAGATATGGAAAAGGCCGACCGAGATACCGCTGCCAGTGCCATGCGCGAACAGGCGGCCAAAAACTGGAAAGATGCCTATGCGAGCGGAACCGATGCCGAACGGAAAGAAATTGCCGACAAGCTGGGGGCCATACGAGTAGGCGACCGAAAGCTTTTTACCACAAAGGTTTTGAGCGGTTGGGTGGACAGCTGGGAGAACAAGATCATTACCCAGGAAACAAAGGAGCGTGCCGGGCAGCTGTTTGACACGGCGGCGGAAAATCTGACCGGGCAGAAACTGTATAAATCAATGAGCGAGGAAGAACAGATCGACCTGGAAAGCGGCCTGAACGAGGCGGCTAAAACAGCGGCCAAGCTGGAAGCCGGGTATATGATCACCTCGGACCTGGGAGAAGGCGAAAGGTATTTGTACGAAAGGACCGGCAAGAACAAAGAAAAGTGGCTGGATCTGAAAGCAAAATACCTTATGGTTTCGGCCCAGGCAAAAAAGGTGGCCCAAAAGGGCGAGAACGGCACCGGAATGGCAGAATTTTTACGAGCGCTGGAAAAGAGCGGATACAGTACGGCTGATATGGGAGCACTGCTGCAGGCGAAGGGAGGCGGAGATAAGCTTAAAAATGTAAGCGACGAAGTGCGGCTGGAATATTACCGGGCAAAAAATAACTACGCAGATGCCGATAACAGCGGCAGCATGAACCAAGAAGAGTTTATGGCCTATGTAGGAAAAAGCGGCATGAAGCGGAGCGTTGCCAATGAGATCTGGAATATGATCTGGAAACCCGGAAAGAAAGGCAGCACCAGCCCTTACCAGTAAATGCAATTGAATACAGATACCCGGCAAGAACAGGGGGTGAAAAAAATGAGCCATCAAGTTGTTTGGACGAAATTTGTGTTGGAACGGTTTGTAGAAATAGGATGTTTGACAAAAGAGGAAGAAGCCGTTATGCGAACACGAGCTGCCGGGTGGACAAGAGTAGAACAGAGCATGAAGCTGGGTATGAGCTTATCGGCCATTGACCGGATCACGAAACGGTTAAAAATTAAGTATGACTGCGCACAGAAACAGGACAAGCTTTTGCCGGAAAGAAAAAGAACGGCAAAAGAAATCTATGGAAGAACAAAGTGACAATAAACTGACAGTAATACGATAGTAAACTGACAGTAAAACAGCAAAAAGCTGACGGAAAAACGAAAGTTTTTCTGTCAGCTTTTTTGTTATGCTTAAAGCAGGAACAGGGGGTGAAGGAAATGGGCTTTGTGGGGTATAACTTGAACCCGGAACAGAAGATGGTAGGCGACTGCACCGTTAGGGCCATTGCAACCGCCATGGGGCAGGGCTGGGAAAAAACCTACATGGACCTGGCTTTGGAAGGCTTCTGCCAGCACGATATGCCGAGCGCAAATGCTGTTTGGGGCGCATACCTGAGAAAAAACGGCTGGAAGCGGCACACGCTGCCGGACAGCTGCCCGGACTGCTACACAGTGCGGGATTTTTGCAAAGAGCATGAAAAGGGAAGCTACATTTTAGCGCTGCCGAGCCATGTGGTGTGCGTAAAAGACGGCGACTGGCTGGACACCTGGGACAGCGCGGAAGGCAACCCACTGTATTACTGGACGAAGGGAGAGTAAAACCATATGGCATTTGGAGCACCGTACCAAAATTACATGCAGCCCGGCGGGTATTATGGACAGCAAAACTATGGACAGCCTATGCCGGATCAGCTTGCGCAGTGGCGGCAATCGACTTACCCGCAGCAACAGGCACAGCAGCCTATGCAGCAGCCGGTGACGCAGCCTGCGCCGCAAAACCAACAGATCATCTGGGTGCAGGGCGAAGAAGGTGCGAAAGCCTACATGGTAGCTGCCGGAAACAGCGTTTTGCTGATGGACAGCGAGACAAGCACCTTTTACATAAAGACCACGGACAACAGCGGCATGCCGCAGCCGTTAAGGATTTTTGACTACACGGAAAGAAAAGCACAGCAAAAACAAGCTGTGCAGGAAAAAGCGGAAACAAAAGATTATGTAACCCGCGAAGAATTTGATGCGCTGGCAGCAAAATTTGAAACGCTGACGGCAAAGAAGAAAAAGGAGGCAGCAAGCAATGCCGAACCCTCTGTTTAACGCCATGGGCGGAAACCAAACGCCGAATTATACGGGGCAGTTTGGGCAAATGGTGCAGCAATTTCAGCAGTTTAAGCAAAATTTTCAGGGAGACCCAAAGAAGGAAGTGGAAAAGCTTCTGCAGTCTGGCCGCATGAATCAACAGCAGCTGAATCAGCTGCAGGCGATGGCGCAGCAATTTCAGAAGTTATTAAGATAATGATCGCGGCCGCGATTTTTATAAACACAATCTGATTTGAAAGGAGATATTTTTGTATGACAAATGACGGAACCGTAATGACCATGCCTGTGCAGCCTGCCAATACGGCGGGCAATGGCGGCTTTGGCTGGGGCAGTGAGGGCAGCTGGTTTATCATCATCCTGTTTTTGTTCGCTTTTTTGGGCTGGGGCGGCAATGGCATGTGGGGCGGCAACCGCGGCACCAACGGCGGCGCGGTGGACGGCTACATTCTCACCAGTGATTTTGCCAACATTGAGCGCAAAATCGACAGCGTCAACGACGGTCTGTGCAATGGTTTCTACCAGCAGGCGCAGCTTGTCAACGGCGTGCAGAATACTATGCAGCAGGGCTTTATGTCGGCGGAAATCAGCCGCGCAAACCAGCAAGCCGCATTTATGCAGCAGCTGTATGCAATGCAGATGCAGCAGGCGAATTGCTGCTGCGAAACCCGCGAAGCGATTCAGGGCGTGAATTACAACCTTGCTACGCAGGCTTGCGACACGCGCCAGACTATCCAGAACGGCACACGGGACATCATTGAGAACCAGAACGCCAACGCCCGCGCGGTGCTTGACGCACTGACGGCGCAGCGCATTGAGGCAAAGGATGCCAAGATTGCCGAGCAGAACCAGCAGCTTTTTGCCGCACAACTTGCCGCAAGTCAGGCAGCGCAAAATGAAACGCTGAAAGCCTATATGAGCGGGCAGCTTGCTTACTACAATCCCCGCCCTGTTCCGGCTTTCCCCGTTCCTGCACCGTACCAGTATGGGAATTGCGGCACCTGCAACTTCTAAAACTGAATAGCAACTGTTTCTAAATAGGAAACTGTTCAGCTCCGTGCTGATTTTGCAAAAAATAGCGGCGGGGCAACAGTTCCACCGCTATATTTATATGAAAGGAATGATATTATGGCTGAATATACAAGTGTGGCTGCTCAGACGGTAGCTGCAGGGCAAAATGTTTTGCTGACCGAAACGCCCGTGCGCGGGAGCAACTGTATTGTGCACCGGGATGGCGCGGGAATCGTGACGCTGCGCGGAATGACCAACCAGTGCTTTGCGAGATACAAAGTGAGCATTGGAGGAAACATGGCAGTGCCCACCGGCGGCACGGCCGGGGCGATCTCTTTGACGCTGGCAATCAACGGCGAGCCGCTGCAGAGCACGACCGCTATTGTGACCCCGGCCGCGGTGAATGAGTATTTTAACTTTTTTGTGGCGACCTATATCGAGGTGCCGCGCGGGTGCTGCCTGACAGTGGCAGCGGAAAATACCAGTGGGCAGGCAATATCGGTGGAAAACGCAAACATGATCGTTGAGCGCGTGGCCTGAAAGGAGAAAAGCTATGAGCAAAGAAGCACTGTATAAACTGAAAGAAATGCTTTGCCGGGAGCTGGAAGAGTACGTGGCAAAGGGCGAACTGAGCGCAGGCGATTTGGAGCCGATCTGCAAAATAACGAAATCCATCAAAAACCTGTGCAAGATCCTTATGATGGAGGAAGACGGCCGAGGCCGAGAAGACGGCTACAGCCGAGACGGCTACGGCCGAAGCAATGACTATTCGCGTGACGGCGAATGGAGCGCAAACATGCGCGGCAATTATGGGCGCGAAAACTCGTATGCCCGCACAGGCCAGCATTATGTGCGCGGGCATTACAGCCGGGATGATGGCCGACAGCGGATGATCGAGCAGGTGAGGCGCATGATGGACGATGCCGACGGTGAGGATCGGGAAAATATTCGCCGTTGCTTGGAAACGCTGAAGAACATGTAACGGCAGCGTAGGTTACTCGGCATGTCAGATCGATAAAGAATAAATTAGGATAAATAAAAAATACAGGTGCTTGGAATTATCCAAGTACCTGTATTTTTTTGCTAAAAGATGCACATAATTATTTCTATCAACGGGTAGATTGCTCCACCTGACACCGATATTGTATAGCATATGTTGAATAAAAGCAATCGGTAAACCAAACAAAAAATGGTGCAAATTTTTGTTGAGATTTATTCGTCCTCGGCCTTTTTACGGCTGCGCGTTCCTGCGCGCTTCGCTTCGGCCTTTTGACTGTACAGCTTTTTTAACTTTGCCGCACATTCTTCTGAGCAGGTGGTTGTTGGGCTATGATCAAGGATCGGAGCGCCGCAAATCACACAAACTTTTCCAAATTTACGCTTTTTATAGCGTATCGGGTTGGCTTGCTCCTTATGCTCGGCATAGTAATCTCGCTTTTGAGCGCGGACATTATCAGCAACAACGGTTTTAGCGCAGTCCGGGCAGTAGCGCTGCATTGGGCCTTTTACCATGTACGGCTTCCCGCAGGCTGCACATAGATCCATTGATCCTATCGGTCGTTTGCTTTTTCCAGCTGCCCGGCGGGCGGCGGCTTGCTGCTTTACGACATCTGCCCGGCATTCCGGGCAATATTTGGAGCGTGGAAAGCCTTGGTAGGTTTTTCCGCAGATGGTACAAACGCGATATCTGATCACGCCGGTTTTGCGCAGCTCGGCTGCACATTCTGGGCAGTAGGCGCTTCCTGCGCCGGTGGTTTCGTAGATGGTTCCGCAGCGCTTGCATTTGTGTTTACGTATTTCTATCACTTCCTTTCGGGAGGAAAAGGCCGTGAACAATAGCATTCACGGCCTGTAGGCTCATTTATCGTATCCGCGGGCCCGCACCATCTGCAGCGAGTAAGCCAAAACATCGTTCGCCCAGTCAGCTTTCGCGAAGCTGTCTATAATGATAGGGCGCTTCTGCGTATTGTCGCGGAACGGAAATACATCAGCCATCTCATCACACTGCTTATAAGTCTCGGCGTAAACATAGATGGGACAATCCAGTCCGATATCGTTCACCTTTGTGCGGAAAACCTTGGCGGGGGTAAAGGTTGTGTCAGTCATGGTCTTGTTCTCCTTTTATCAAATCTTCAATTCCAACGCCGAGGGCGTTGGCCAGAGCGGTGATTGTACCAACGGTAATGTTGCGGGTCTTGATCTCGCCGGTTTCGATCTTCCGGATCTGTCGGGCGTTGATGCCAGATAGTTCTGCAAGCTTGGCTTGGGTCATGCCTTTGGATGTGCGGATGGCCAGCAGCGGGCATTTATCAGGCTGCCTGTTGCCGAAAATCGGTGTGACGGACAAGATTTCAA
>OIYG01001584.1_pt1 | contig 16525 bp, 9 predicted proteins | sample 1587861 | NCBI WGS metagenome assembly OIYG01 (sample SAMN03283272) | human gut metagenome | biome: human-associated habitat; material: feces | host: Homo sapiens | place: Peru | collected 2012 | reverse complement strand
CTGAACCTTTATTTTTTTCACTTCTTACTGTAATTGTTCCTCCTATTAAGTTAACCATTTTTTTAGCTACATCTAATGTTACATTTGATTCATCAACTTTATCACTAATATCGTTTTCATCTGTTTTGCTTTGAAATAATTTATTTATCTCTTCAGCATTTACACCAATTCCAGAGTCTTTTACTGAAATTACTAATCTACATACATCAAAACTAACTATTGAATTTACGCTTAATTCAACAAACCCTTGTTTTGTATATTTAATTGCATTTGATATTAATGCATTAATTATTTGTTTTAATCTAATTGAATCACCATATAAAATTTCTGGAATTGCCTCATCAAAATTAGTTCTAAACTCTAATCCTTTTTCTTTTGATTCTTGCTTTGATCTTAATGTTATTTCTGTTAGTAAGTTTGCCACTTTATATTGATTTTTAACTATTTTAATGTTTTTAGCGTCTATAGTTGATACATCCATAACGCCTCTTAATATATAGGCAATTCTTTGTTGCGCAGTTCTTATATCTATTATTTTTTCTTTTGTTTCATCTTTTAACTCTTCGGATAATAATTGTTCTGTTCTTTGTTCTATCATATTAAGTGGGTGTCTAATTTGTTGGGTAGTATTAAATATAAATATTGATTTATCATTGTTGTTTTTTTCAACCAATGATTTAGTTTTAGTTAATTCTTCAATCATTTTTATATCAGGGTTTTCAATTGTAAAATACATTAAGAAAGTTACAAATGTTTCCATAGATGTCATAAGCAATAATCCTGGATTTAATTTCTGAATCACCATTACTCCAGTCCCTATTACTATAAACGCAAATAAGGGTAAGTATTTTTTATTTTTAATTTCTTTATAATTTTTAAACATTTGAAACAAACAAACGCATATATACACTGGAATTAAAACATATAATATATTGGCACTTGGTCCAAATGAGTACGCTACTGAACCCTTACTATAATACTTTAATGGTAAAATAAACACTAGTACTGCTATTGCTATATATACTATTGCTAATATATTAAATATATTTTTACAATACTTTTCTCTTTCTTCTTTATCAGCTTCATCAGCTTTATAACCTTCAGCAGTTTCTTTATTGCTATATGATATTACAAAGGTGTATGCTGTAAAAAAAGAAATCCATGTCAAATAATATATTAATAATGCTTTTGAAACAAATTCATTTATTATTGGATAGGTTTCTCTATTTAGAATTGTAGTATAACAACTTACGCCTAATATTACCCCTATTAAATTACTTACTATTAAATATCCATATATTTTATTTTCTAAAGTTTGTATTCTTTTTTTTGAGAAAAACATTATTGTTAAAAGAACACTATAGAAAAAACTACATGCCGAAAACGTAAAACCAGCACTCATGTTTATCACTCCTATCTTATGAAAATTATACCATAAAACATATAATAATTAAACTTATTTTATTTAATTAGCAAAAAAAATAATCAATACATTAAGTATTGATTATAATGATTTTATTAACTATTTTATTGTTTTTACAAGTTGAGTTATTTTTACATCACTAGCATTTGCTTTTTCAATTCCTGTTGATTCAAGTTTTTTAAAATCGACTTTTCCTGCTGGCGTCATAGGAATTTTATCTGTAAATTCATAGAAGTATGCTACATCTCTTTCTGGTAGATTTTCACTACATAGTTTTTCTAACTCTTCTTGAATTTCTTTTTCATATCCTTTGAATTCATCTTTTAATACTACTACTGCTTTTGGTAGTTTTCCTTGCTGGTTATTAATACTATCAACACCAACTACTGCACATTCGCTTACTGCTTTATGAGTTGCTAAAACGTTTTCGATTGTTGATGGGAATACATTGTGTCCGTCTGGTCTTACTATCATTCTTTTACTTCTTGCTTGGTGGAAGAACAATCCATTCTCATCGATGTAACCTAAGTCTCCTGTTTTTATCCATCTTTTGCCATTTTCATCAATAAAGAACACTTTTTCATTTTCTTCTTTATTATTTAAATATCCAAGCATTACACTAGGTCCAGAAAAATACCATTCACCAATCTCATTTGGAGTATTAATTACTTCTTTTGTATTAGGATTTCTTATTTCTGCTTCTACTAAAGGTAGTGGAATTCCAACACTTCCTAATTCGTTGCATTCATTTTTTATACAAACACAAACAGCAGATGATAGTTCTGTCATTCCATATCCTTTTGCCAATCTTGTTTCACATTTATGTGCTTCTAAGAATGCATTAATTTTCTTTTCTAGTTCAATATTTGTTGTATCTCCACCGGCACCTGGACTAATTAGGAATGATAAATCTTTTCCTTCTAGTCTTTTTGATGTTAGTAGTGGTTCATAATGTGTTGGTACTCCCATAAAATGTGCTGGTTTATATTTCAATAAAAGTTTATCAAATTTTGTAGGATCAAATTGTGGAATTAAAACATCTGTCATTCCTAATGATAATGGCATATGAATTCCAGCAATTAGACCATATGCTAAGAATGGAGGCATAATATCCAAAAACACTTGTCCTGGTTCATTTTTTATTCCACAGTGTTTATATTCTAATGCAACTGAGTTGATGTTTTCATTTGAAAGCATAACACCTTTTGGTACTCCTGTTGTTCCACCAGTTCTTTCAATAACAGCAACAGCATCTTTTTCAAAGGCTACTTTTTCTGCTTTTGTTCCTCTTCCTTGTTTTATGAAATCATGCCATTTTAAATACTTACCATTATCTGGAAGTGGTTGTGATGTACCATCTGAGTATGACTTCTTTTCTTTTATTTTATATCCCATGTTTAGTAATAAAGGTAGGGAATCTGCGGATGAGACTGCTATTATCTTATCAACGTTTGTCTCATCTATTATTTTGTCAATTTTTGGATGACACAAATCAATTATTACAACCAAATTTGATTCTGCCTCGTTTATTGCATCTTTTATTGTTTTTGCAGGTATTCTAGGGTCAACAAAATGCGTAACTGCTCCAATTTTGTTTAATCCATATAAAGAATAAATTGTTTCTGGTAATGTCGGCATTACAAGTGTTACAATATCTCCTTTTTTTACACCCATTGCTTTATAAGCGTCTGCAACCGCATCAATATTTTTAACTAAACTTCCATAACTTATCTTTCTGTCAAAATAATTTAATGCAGTTACATTTTTATATCCTTTTGCACCTTCAGTTATATATTCATATAATGTTTTGCTTGGTACTTGTAATTTTAATGCTTCTTCTGAATAAAATTTTTTGTATCTTTCTGTTAATTTGATATTATTAATACTACTCATTAATATTTCCCCCTTGGTTTAATTATTTTATACTACTTAATACTACGTTTTGTTATGTTAGCATAATTTTGTTTTTTTGTCAATTAGAAGCGTCCACCTCCACTGCCTCCGCCGAAGCCACCGCCTCCGAATGAAGAGCCGCCTCCATATCCTCCACTACTACTATCAGAGGAATTTGAAATTTCATATCTTGAAATTGTGCTTTTTGCCGATGCTAAACTATTATTTATTGTAGATGACATTGAATTCATAAAGAAATAATTATCAAAAGTTAGATAAGTAAAGCCGATGTTATCACTATAGTTCATTCTTTCTAACTTCATTTTCATTGCTTTTTGAACTTTTGTTGCCAACCCAAACATTGTTGCATAAACTAAATATTTTTCCCATAGTTTAATTTCCGGAAGCTCTTTTTCATTTAATCTTCCAAAATCAGATAAAAAGTTTTTAAGTCCTTTCCATTTGTAATATTCTTCATTACCCTTTTTTGTCCTTTTGGTTGCTTTAATAAAGTAAATTATTGCTAGTATACCGAACAAATCTATTATTAATATAAATTCTATATTTGAGCAAAAGATGAATGCCAAAATAGTAATTGGTATAAATATTAATGAATACAAAATACAAGCATCCTGGTCATTTTTTATATTCTCATATAATTCCTCTTTCTCTGCCTCTTTTACACATGCTTTATTCCAACCTTCATAACCTAGCATAATTTTTTTTGCTTTACTATATTCTTTAGAAGCTTTTTTCATTTTTTCTAAAGTTACGTATTCTTTATTACCCATTGTCTCAATTAACAACTTATATAACTTATTTTCACTTTCTGAAAGTGTCTCAATATTAAAATCTGGGTTTTTTGATAGTTTATAATCTTTTGATTTTTTTCCATTAATTTCTTCCATTATAAGTGCTTTTTTTCTTATAAGTTCAAGAATTTCAGCATTAAAGCTTAAATTATTAACTTTTTTGTTCATTAAATAATTTACTGTAGATGGTGAATAATCACTTGGAAAATCTCTAAAGTATTTTTGGTTAAATTCATTTTTATATTCTTTGTCATTTTTCATATAGAATTTATACACTTTTACAACAAGTCCTATTAACCATATTCCTAGCATTATTTTTATTATTATTTCAATAATTTGTAATAGTTTTTCTTTTTTCCTTGCAGATTCTCTTAATTTATTTGCATAATTTGCTCTTTCTTTTTCTACTTCAAGTATTTTATTTAGTCCATCAGCATTTGATTTTTTTGTAGCTTTTGTTACTAAACTTTTATCGAACACAACACGGGCATCCACTGGGTCGTTTTTAGGCAATCTTTTATATGTTATTTCTACTGATTTATCATCTATTATTCTATTTTTTCCATTTAGTGGTCCATGTGAAAATATTCTTAATTCTTTACTTGAGGATGGAAGATTTATACGAATTATTAAATTATTTATTTCTTCTGCATAATCTGTACCTATAAAGTCATGTGCTATCTCTGCGATATCATTGTGTACTACAACTAAATCTTTTAGTGTGTATGTTATTAATGATGCTCTTGCATATGAAGAAGGTTGATAACTCATTATGTCTACACCTTCGCTGTTTTTAGTTTTTGTGTAGACACCATAATCTCCTTTTTTGGCACTATTTACTAATACAAATTCTTTATTTTTCTTATTAATAACAGAAAAATCTGTTGTAGTAAATTTTACATCATATACTTTTACATTTGTTAATGCACTTGCATTATATATATCACTACCTTCAAAACTTGATTTACTTCCATCAAATTTAGAAAGTCCCTTGCTTTTATATCTAATGCTTGTTTTATATCCTTTATATACTCCATCCATTAGCTTTAATTCTTTTATTTCTGCATCTCCAGTATCTAATACATTTACCTCTATATAATATCTAGCTGTTCCATCTGCATATACAAATATGGGTAAAAGCATTATAAATAAACTAAATAATATTAACCTAATTTTTCTCATAAATATACCTTTCTTTTAAAAAAAGACTTACAAAAGTAAGTCTTTAGAAGCTAACCTTTGGTGCTTTTCTTTCTGATTCATCATCCAACTTAAAGAATTCATTTTGCTTAAATCCAAAGATACTTGCGATAATGTTTGTTGGAAACATTTCAACTTTATTATTATAAGATAGCACTGTGTCATTATAGAATTGTCTAGCGTATGATATTTTTTCTTCTATATCTTTTAAATCTGTTTGTAATGATAAAAAGTTTTCATTAGCTTTTAATTCTGGATATGATTCAGATAATGCAAACAACTTATTTAATGCTCCTGTGATTTGGTTGTTTGCCTCAATTTCTTCAGCTGGTGTATTTGCAGATGCAAATGCGTTTCTAGCGTTAATTACTGCCTCAAGAGTGTCTTTTTCATGCTTTGCATATCCTTTTACTGTCTCAACTAAATTAGGAATTAGATCTACTCTTTTTTTCAATTGAACATCTATTTGTGCCCATTGATCTTTTACCTTATTCCTTGCCATTACTAATCCATTATATGCTCCAATTACATATAAAACTAGTAATACTAAAATTACAATTATGATTATCCACCACATATTTTTCACCTCACTTTAATTATACTTTAATTTTATATTAAAGCAAACCTATTTATTAAACTTTTTTATTATTTTTAATGTATTTAATATTGTTATAAGTGTTACCCCTGTATCTGCAAATACTGCCCACCACATGGTAGTAATACCAAATACACTTAGTGATAATATAATTATTTTTACCGAGATTGCAAAAATTAGGTTTTGCTTTATAATTTTATTTGTATATTTTGATATATCTATACCTTTATTTATTTTTTCAAGATCATCATTCATTATTACTATATCACTTGCTTCTATTGCAGATGATGAACCTATTCCTCCCATTGATATGCCTATATCTGCTCGTTTTAAAAGTGGCGCATCATTTATTCCATCTCCAACGAATGCAATTACATCATTATCGCTCTTTATCTTTTCATATTCACGATATTTGTCATTTGGTAACATTTCATACTCTACATTTTCTATTCCAAGTTTTTTTTGTATTTCTAGAGCAGTAGATTTTTTATCCCCAGTAAACATATATGTAGTTATACCTGCTTTATGTAGTTTTTCTATAAAGCTTTTTGCATTTTCTTTTATACCATCATCTATTATTATAGATGCTATATGTTTACCATTTATATTTACATGTAGACTTGCTTCTTTGCTACAATCATCACATAGTTTTATAGTTCCAACTTTTATATGATTTTCTCCTAGGTCATACTCAATCCCTTTACCAGTTAGTTCCTTGTATTCTTTCACATCTTTATTTGTGTATTTTTTATCAAAGAATTTAATTAGTGATTGTGCGATTGGATGATTTGATAATGATTCGCCTTTTATTAATATTTCAATTATTTGTTCTTCTGTATAACTATCATCATATATTTTTATTTTTTGTACATTAAATGTTCCTGTAGTTAGTGTTCCTGTTTTATCAAAAACCATTTTATTTACTCTAGATAAGTTATCTAAATAGTTACTTCCCTTTACTAAAATACCGTTTTTTGATGATACACCAATACCTGTAAAATATGATAGTGGTACTGATATAGCTATTGCACAAGGACAAGATATAACTAAGAATGTAAGTGCTCTATAAATGCTTTCTCCTAATCCTACATTAGTAAATATGGATAATACTATTACTACTAGTACTGCAATTGTTAAAACTAATGGAGTATATATTTTGCTTAATCTTGATACTAGTGTTTCTGTGTGTGCTTTTTTATCACTTGCATCTTCTACTAATTCTAGTATCTTAGCAACTGTCGAGTCTTTAAATTCTGTAGTTGCCTTTACATATATTATATCCCCTATATTTATAGTGCCCGATAATACCCTGTCTTTTTTTCCTACATTTACTGGGAGCGATTCTCCTGTTAGTGCAGATGTATCAAGCAATGTAGAACCCTCTGTAATTATTCCATCTACTGGTATTTTTTCTCCTTTTTTTACAATTAAGATGTCTCCTTTTTTTACTTGCTCTACATCTACTTTAACTACATTTTCTCCAATTAATTTATTTGTGTAATCTTGTTTTATATCAAGTAAGTCTTTTATAGATATTCTTGTGTTATTAATTGCTTTTTCTTCTAGAATTTTACCTAGAATATATAGTGCTACTACCATTATACCTTCTAAGTCATCACCTAGTAAAAATGCCCCTAGACACGATATTGTTATTAATGCATTTTCGTTTATTGTTTTATTTCTTATTAATGTTTTTGCTGCATTTATAAATGGTCTATATAATAGTAGTATATACCCTATAATTACAAGTATTTTATTTAGTTTAAATGGAAGTGTTATTAATGTTCCTAATACTCCTAGTACTACTCCTAATACAAGATTTAATATATGATATTCCTTGCTTTGCTTTACATCTTCTAAAGATGTTATTCTTGCATCTGGTTCTATATTATTTACTAGTCTATTTATTTCTTCTAATGATATTTTATTATCACTTTCAAATGATATTTTTGATGTAGAAAAATTAACTATTACATTATTTAATCTTTCGTCTTTACTTAGCCCTTCTTCTACTTCTTTAGCACAGTTTGCACAATCTAAATTTAATATATTATATTTATATCTATTCAAGTGAATTACCTTCTTTCAATAGTTTTAGAATTACATCTATTACTTCTTTTTTCATAACAGTATAATTAATATTATTATGTCTATGGTATACAACTTCATGACAGTAATTATCAACAAGCCCTATGCATATATGAACTTTTTCATTTATATTTTTACTATTTAAGTTATTCTTTTTTAGTATTTCTACTGTTCTTTTTGTCATATCTAATTCATTTTTATTGAATATTTCTGCGATTTCTTGATCAATATGACTCATTGACATTAATTCTTCGTGAGCTTTTTTTGAAATTTTATGAGATTTTATAAAGTTATCTATTATGTTTTCTAGAATTTGTCTTAGATTTTCACTTACGTTATCAATACCTAGAATATTTGTTATAGGTAACATTATTTCTTCAGAATAACGTTTTACTCCTTCCATAAATATATCATGCTTGTTTTTAAAATATTGATAGATAATCCCTGTTGATACTTCTGCATATTTTGCGATATCTACACAATTTACATTGTGATAGCCTTGTTCGCACATCAATTCAAAACCTTTTTCTATTATTTTGTTTTTCTTTTCAATAGAACTCTTTTTAATTGGTTCTCTTATATTTGACATATGCATCACCTATTCATTAGATTTTAAACTAGATACCATATCTATTGAATTAATCTTTTTAGATAGTACCTTATTCACTATATATGATACTACAAAAGTTCCAAAGCAGGAATAGAAATATGAAAGTATTGTAATTTTTGCATCGAAATCGTAAGTGTCTCCTAGTGCATTTTCAAATATATAATGAAGTGTTATATAACCAAGTGGTAGTCCTATTATAATTGCTAGTATTGTAATCCATATATTCTGTTTTACAAATATCTTTTTAATTTGTTTATCTTTGAAACCTAATACTTTAAGTGTTGCGAATTGATATTGTTTTTCTGAGAAGGATAATATTCCTAGGTTATAAATTATGATAAATCCTAATACTGAAGATACTAGTATTAATATTACTACTATAGTTTTAGTAGTCTCAAGCATATTTTCCATAGAAGCTCTTAATGCTTTTTTATTTTGAATTGTTTCTACTCCAGATAGTTGTTTTACTTTACTTAAATCTTTATCTGTATATATAGTATCTGCTTTATAGTTTAACCCAAGTTTTTCAAAGCATTCTTTTGTCATATTTAAATTTTGATTTTGTGGGTCTCTATTTAGGCCAATTATTTTTGTTGTATACCATGTATCATCACCAAAAATATGCCATGTTATATTATCTCCTACTTTTAGGTTTAGAACTTCAGATAATTTTTCAGTTATATATACTCCGTCACTTGAAATATTAATGTATTTTGCATCATGATCAGTATATTTTAGATGTTCTTCTGCATTATTTACTACTAGTGAATTAGTTTGCTTTTTACCATTTTTATCTTTTACTTCTATTCCTAGTGTTTGACTAGTACTTTCTCCATATGTTTCTATTAAACTATTTAATTCTTCTTCTGTATAGTCTTGATTTAGTGTTAATTTATAGTTGAATTTATTTATTTTGTCAAATTCCCAACTCATGTATGAATTCATAGTATCAAGCATACCAAAGGCGCAGACCAAAAGCATACAAGATCCTATTATTCCTATTACTGCCATTATTGTACGACCTGAATTTCTATATATATCTCTTATATTCCATTTTGTAAATATCGAAGCTTTTTTGAATATTTTTTTATTCGTTAAATCAAACTTAGTAGGAGTTATATTAGGAGCTTCTATTCTTAATAGAGATGATGCTTCTTCTTTTAGAATTTTTTTACATGAAAGGTAAGATACTAGTGTTATTAATAAAACCACTATTATGGCAAGTATAAATACAATTGGTTTTAAATATATGTGGCAATTTGGCATTTCAAAATATTCTGTTTCTAAGTTTAGGAACATATTTCCCATAACAAGACTTCCTAGAATAAGTCCTAGAATGCTTGCTAGTAAGGCAATATAAAAGCCATATCCTACATATAATTTATTTATTTTCTTTTCTCTAAATCCAAGGGATTTTAATGTACCTATTTGTGTTCTTTCTTTTTTTATAAATCTATTCATAGTTGTAACTACTGATAATATTGCGATAAATAGAAATAAAAATGTAAATATACCTGAATAAGTATCTCCTTCTTCTATTTCTGCATTATATGTTTCATAAGATGGATTGGAATCTCTTTTAGTTACCGCAATTGCGTTTTCTATTTTGTTTTCTATATCTGATACTGTATTATCTATTTTTGATTCATTATCTACATCAACTATTATTCCATTAAATACATAATAATCTTCTATATTAAAGTTTGGAATAATCTTTTTAATCAAACTTGTATCAGTTATTTTATATTTATCTTTTATCTCATCATAAATATAATCTTGTGGAAATTCATCTATAGAAAGATATACATATCCATAGTCTTTATGAGTAGGAAATATTTCTGATGAATCTTTTACAAAATATACATGATCGGGCGTATTAACTAGACCAAGTACGACTTCTTCTATTGTATAATCTTGATATTTTAATTTGATTTTATCCCCTGTTTTTATCTTAAGATAATTTGCAATATAACTATCTATCCAAATGCCTTTTTTATCTTTACTAAATGGTTCTCCTTCTACTACATACATTTTAGATATATTATTTGATTCAATAAAATTTGTCTCTAGTGTTATATCTTTATATCCTTCTAGATTTGTTTTTATTGTAAGCATTCGTTCTGCGTCACGTACATTTTCTATTTTTTTAATGTTGTTTAAGTCATCTAAAGTAAAGTTCTTACCGCTTATCCATATATCTTGTAAATTATTCTTTTCATAGTATATATCTGCGCTTTTTTTCATTCCATCCATGTAAGAGTGGATTCCAGTAAATACAAACACTCCTAGAAATACCATAAAGAAAATTGCAAGAAACTGTGTAATATTGTTTTTTATGTCTCTAAACATCTTTCTTTTTAGCATTACCATTTCACCTCATCTATATCTTTTGGATGTTTGTTTTCTATTATTTCTTCTACTTTTCCATTTTTAATTTTTATTACTCTATCTGCGATATCTGCGATTAATACATTGTGTGTTACAACTACTACTGTGTTTTCACCGTTGTTAGCATCACAACATTTTTTTAATAGTTTTAGTACTTCAGTACCTGTTTTTGAATCTAGTGCTCCTGTTGGTTCATCACATAATAAAAGTTTTGGATTCTTTGCGATTGCCCTAGCAATAGATACTCTTTGTTGTTCGCCACCTGATAATTGATTAGGAAATTTATTTAAGTGATTTGCAAGACCAACTTCTTTTAAAATGTGTTTTGCGCTTCTAGGATTTTTTACAATATCATCTACTATTTTTACATTTTCTAATACAGTTAATGTAGGTAATATATTATAAAATTGGAATATAAACCCAACATTTTCTGCTCTGTAATCTGTTAGCTCATCTTTATTAAATTTTGAAATGTTTTCACCATCTATTACTATACTTCCTGAAGTTACCATATCCATTCCACCAAGTAAGTTTAATAAAGTTGATTTACCTGCTCCAGATGGTCCTAATATTACTACAAATTCTCCTCTTGGAATAGTAAAACTTACTCCATCTAATGCATTAAATTTTTTCTCACCAATGTTATATGTCTTTACAACATTTTTAAATTTTATAAAATCGTTCATATTCCCTCCATATGAAATTTATTTCATATTAATGATATCACAATAATATGTGTTTTTCAATCTAATATGAAACTTTTTTCACATTTTTAAATAAAATATTTGCATTAACAAGTTGCATTTTAAACTTTTTATTATGTATAATTATATTAAGGAAGGTATTTAGTATGGCAACTATTAAAGATTATTTAAATTATTATAAGGATACTTCATTTGATGAATATGCTTTTAATGAACTTGATAACATTTTATTTTCCGAATTATCTTATATAAATTGGGAAAATATTGTTTCAAATTACTCTTCTAAAATCAGATTAGATCATGCGATTAATATTTTTTTAGGAAGTCTTAATGATTCTACTAGAGAAGGTCTTTCTCCTTTTATGAAGTCTAATGTTGAAAATCTTAAAATTATACAAAATTCTAATAGATATCAAAATTGTTTTCTAGCAAACTTTAGGAATCAGGTTGATGAAGAAAAACAATTTGGTGCATTATGTATTTATTTTAATGGTGGTGATGTTTATGTTGGTTTTAAAGGAACTGACTCTACATTAGTAGGTTGGAAAGAAGATTTAGCACTCGCATATACATTCCCTACTCTTGCACAAAAGGATGCGATTAATTATTTAAATGAGGTTATAGGATGGAAGGATAATACTATATATGTTGGTGGACATTCTAAGGGTGGAAATCTTGCGATGTGTGCTTACATGTATTCAAACAACAAAGTTAAAAGAAAAGTTAAAAAGGTTTTTAATAATGATGGCCCTGGATTTAGAGATACGGAATATAATTCCTTTCAATATAAGGAAATGCTTGGTAAACTTGTAATGTTTGTTCCTGAAGATAGTATTGTTGGGGTCCTTCTTAATAGTCCCCCTTCGTTTAAGGTAATAAAATCTACATTTAATGGTCCTTATGAACACGATTGTAATTCATGGGAATGCTTTGGTTCTTTCTTTGTAGAGGGTAGGCTTGGAACTCTTAGTAAAAAGTTCAAAGAAAGAGTTGACGATATAGTTAACTTTTATGATGATAAGAAAAAAGAAGAACTTGTTGATACTTTCTTTACCATACTTCAAAAGGCAGGAATAAAAAGCTTCAATAATGTTTCTTCTATAGAATGGAATCAAGTCCTTGAGATAATTAAAGGCATAAGTGGAATCGATAATACTACTAGAGATTTATTCTTAGATGTATTTAAAAGTTTTATAAATTTTCAAAATAAAGGAAAAAAATAACTCATTACAAAATCGTAATGAGCTTTTATTATGCGCCAATATATCTAAGAACTTTTGATTTATTAGGTAGTGCACTTGAATTAATTGTACAAATTAGATTAGATTTATTAAATGGCACTAAAACTTTTTCTATTGAAATGTTGCCATCTTTTCTTTCTTTTAATATATAATAACAAGCGGTATTAGCTGTTTCTCCCTTATATCCCATCGCAACTGCTCTTAATGTTTTTATATGAGTTTTATCTAATTTGTCATTCATTTCAAAATGCACATGTCCTTGGATTATTTCATAATAATCTGTTACTTTTTTTCCTTCAAATATTGGATTAATATAGGCATCTTCAAAACCTTTATTAAGTCCTATATTGTTTTCTATTTGTTCTTGTGCTTCCTTTGTATTTGTATATAAAAACTGATTAGGTCTAATAGTTTTATCTTGATTTTGATATGTCCATGTACTATGTAGATTATAATCCCATCTTATATCATTTGCAAAGTGACAAAGTGCAATTTTTTTGTTATTTAAAATTAAATTAATGGATGGTTTATAAAGCTTTAATCTTTCTATTCTTACACTTCCTAACTCTTCATCTGTATATAATTGATTTTCTGTTTTTTCAGTATCAAAGTAACTAGCAAATGGCTCTATTCCAAGGGTTGAATAATATTCGCTATTACCCGCTATGGATATTACATTATATTCATCTAATAAGTCAATTACCTCTTTTGGGTTTGGCCCAAAACCAATATTATCACCAAGTGAATATATTTCATTAATTCCTCTTTTTCTTATATCTTCTAATATAGCGAATGTCGGTTCATATAGTGCATGTGCATCAGTAAATATTGCTATTTCCCTACCTGTATATACATTGTTTTCTTTTAATATTGTTAGGTTGGGTTCTAATAATTTAATTATGTTTTTTAGTGGTTCTATGTTATTGCTTTCATATCTAGTATTATTATTAGGATTAAACATTTTTTCTGGCGCTGTTATAGAGTTTTCTGCCTCTTGTGTAATTATAAATGGCAAATTATATTTTTTATGCCACATTATTTCGGCCTTATTAGGGTTCTTTCCTCCTACTAGTATTATTCCACATGGTTTTAATCCCTCTCTATATAATAAAGTTTCTGGATTGTTTTTAAAAACTGCACTAGTTTCAAGAATTCCTCTTTGGTGGCGTTTTATTTCATCTACTTCTGTTGAATTCTCTCTTAATGCTCTATTGGTTCCCATATTAGCAGTTGAACTACATATAAAACTTCCCTCTTTAATTTTATCATATGCTAAAATGCTTTCTCTACCACCCCAATATAGTTTTTGTCCCTTATAGCTTATTGGACTTAATGATATGAAGTTTTTATTTGAACTAGCCCTACCTTCTACTAATTCTTCTATACTTTCATTCTCACTCATCACATGTGCATATAATATGTAGTTTTTATTAGAAAGATCAAACACTTCTTTGCCATATATTTTTTCTAAAGCTTTATCTGAGGATATGTTTTTTTTAATTTCTTCTATAGGAGTTAAGTTTTCTATAGAGTCTATTTCAAATAATAATCTTACTTTTTCTTCGAATGATGAAAATACATCCTGTACAGTAGTAAGATTTCTTTCATCACATAATATTTTTAAAGTTTTCTTTAATCCTAACAAATTATTAGTCGCATTAACTGTTTCAATTATCTTCGCATATAACAATAGCTCTTCACATAAATTATTTATACTTGATATTTGTTTATTAGAATTTTGTAACATTTTTATTCCAACAATTCCACCAATGTTTTTTAACAACTCATTTGAATTTTTTAAAATTACATTATTAAATATTTCTTTTAGTTCTTCTAATGTTATGTTTTCTTCATATATTTGTTTAATATATAATTTATTTACATCTTCTACTTTAGTTTTTAATTCCTCTAATGAACTAATTTTCATGTCATAACAAGGTAAATTTCTAAGTTCTAATAAGTTCTTTTTATCATTTTTTGTTAGTAGTACTTTATTATTAGATATTTTCTTTAATAATTCAGGACTTTTATAAAATGAATCTATTGTTTCTAATAAACAATTTATTTTATATATTTCATTTTTACTAAGTTTTTCTTTATCATATAGTTCATTAAATAAATAAGTCTTGACTATTAAAAGATTTTTTATTTCATCATTTTGAATTAAGTTTATTAGTTCATTAAACCAATTTCTATATTTGGTACTTCCTATTCCATATTGAACAAAATAATTAAAATCAATCTCCAGATTTTCTAATGATTCTTTTAACTTATAATAGTTCTTTATTACATTTTCTACATCAAATTTATTAATTAATGCTAAAATACAAGATGTGTCATTTTTTGAAAATCCTAAACTATTAATTATTATTTTTTTTACTATTTGTGGCTCTTTATTATTTTTCAAGTATTTATATTTTTCTTCTTTAGTAATATTTTTTATGTATTCTTCTATTATATTTGATTTTTTTAAAAGTATTTTTTCTATTAATTCAGAATTTAGTTTTATCTTTTTGAAATCTAATCCTTCTTTTTCTATATAATCTCTTATGATCTTATCTATAAGTTTTGTTTTTTCAGAAAGTATTTTTTCAGTTGTACTTTTAAAATGCAAACTAGCATTTAATACTTCTAATATGTTCTCTTCGTTTATTTTCTCGCTTATTATGAGATTTTTGAAATTTTGATTACTTGCCGTCATGATTTCAATGACAATTTTTTGTACATTGTTTTCTCTTCCTTCAATAACGCTTGTTCCACATTCTTTTATTATATCTTCTTTTCTTAATCTTATTATTTCATTTTCTATTTCTTTAGGCAATCCTGTTTCTTTTTCCATAAATAAACAAGAAATATCGTAGTATTTCATTTTTTTTATTTGTTTAATAATTCTTGGCTTGTTTAATTTAATCATTAATTTTTTTGTATCTTCAGAAATATATTTGCTTTTTAACCATGAAATTAACATATAATTAGGACTGGTTATAGCTCCAAGTGTTATGCCTACTTTTCTCCATGTTAATATTAGATTTTTTATTTCACTGTTATCAATATCCAAATATTCTAGAAGTTCTTGTCTACCAAGTAACAATGTGGCTAATTTAATACTTGCTTTTTTTGTTGTATATAATTTTTCTTTATAAAATTGAGGATAATTAGTATGTCTTAATTCTTCAAGAGCTAGTCTTCCACTAATTTTTTTTATATGTTTATCTATTATATTGCTTTTTATTTTCATTATCTTTGTTGCTTGAAAGTTTGTTATTTGAGCGCTTGTACATACTCTAAAAATATTATTTATATCAATTGATTTAGCAATTATTTCTTCTTTTATATTTATAGGCGTTTCTTTATTTGATAAAAGTTGTGAAATCATATAATAACTATTTTTTGTTTCTATTATATAATTAACTATGTCTTCTGGTGGATTAAGTGAAAGTATTTTTGATATTTTTTCTGCGGTTGTTAATGAATCTATTATAAGTTTTTTTGTTTCAAATGGAAAATTTGAATCGCATATTACTTGATATAATTTGTCTGAATAAATTTTTTTTTGCGATTACCTTTTTTA
>OIYG01001581.1_pt1 | contig 16546 bp, 16 predicted proteins | sample 1587861 | NCBI WGS metagenome assembly OIYG01 (sample SAMN03283272) | human gut metagenome | biome: human-associated habitat; material: feces | host: Homo sapiens | place: Peru | collected 2012 | reverse complement strand
GTATTTGTGTATGTATTTCTTTTCTGTGTATTGCACGTGTTGATCGTGTGTATGCAGAAGATTATTCGAATACGGAATACTGGTCTGAAACATGTAAAAAAGCTACAAAAGATAATCAGGAAGCCTGCAAAGGATATGCGAAGTATCTGGAAAGTAAAAAATCTGAAGCGCAGGAGCAATTGAAGAGTATTGAAGCAAAGCGTGATCAGATTGCGGCAAATATTGCGGCATATGACCAGGAGTTGAAAGATCTGCAGGCAAAGATTACAGATCTGCAGACACAGATCGATGCAAAACAGGCTGAAATTGATGCGAAACAGCTTGAAATCGATAACAAGCAGAAAGAAATTGATGCAACACAGGCACAAGTAGATGCTTTGAAAGAAAAAGTAAAAAAAAGAATGGTGAATGCGCAGTCAACCATGCGTGTATCGAAATATACAGATATTTTGATGGGTGCTTCTACATTTGAAGAATTCATTCGTATTGCCAATGGCTTGGGTTCTATTGCACAATATGATGAAAATACAATGGACCAGCTGGCGAGTTTAATTGAAAAATTAAATGGAAGTGAAATTATTTCAGATGAATTAGTAGACCAATATATACATACCCGAGCATTAATTGATGAGAAAGAATTAGAAGCTTTATTTTCATGTAATCAAGAATTTGATTATCAAGGAATAGTTATTTCTTGTGAAAGATTGAAAAAATTACTAAATCCAGAGATTGTTTCTGCATTAAATGCAATATCTAAGAAAAGAATCTGGTTGTTATATGATCCAAAAGAATATAATGTAAATAAAATTCTTGAACAAAATTTTGGAGATAAAATAAAGAAAAAAGAAGTGTCTGTATCAGAAAACGAGAGAATAAGCGAGCAATTTATATGCTTCTATCCTAATATTCTGGTTGAGTATGTAGAGAAGACGGAAAAAGTTTTTGATAGACCGATTACAATTTTTGAAGGGCGAATAGAATTTGATTCAGATGTTATTAAAAACAAGATAGATAAAATAATAGATGAATATGAAATATCGTTTTCGTTATCTGAACCAGAACTGGAGAAAATGGGAAAGAACAAATATAATAAACATACAAAGAAAGGTATAGCTCATACTTATAAAAAGTGCAAATATAAAGAGAAAAATAAATAATATACAGTACATAAAAATGCGTATACCTGATCAGTGAAATATTTATGAATATTCCTGTTAGGTATACGCAAAATCTGATTAAATGTTCATGGCTTTTGAGATATTTTTCACTATTTTTGGGGAGGGGATCTACAATCTTGTTCCCAGTTTTAAATCCATACGTCTTTTTAAAAAGAACTCATTTTTGAACGAGAGGTTTGTAAGAACATATTATCTGTTCAAAAATGGTTATAATTCCATATCATGTGACCTTTTCTTAGTCCGAACAGGCTGATTTCGTCGCATCTCCTGTTTCCTCTGATATTCAAGTTCCCATGCACGATGGGAGAAAACATCAGGATCTTCCACATTGAGATAATCCACCTCATTGGCTGCAATATCACGGCGGTGATAGTCATAATATTTACCGAAAGTACCTTTGAGCTGTTCGTTTAGCTTATCCCGAAAATCAGGACGTATTTGGATTCTGGTGTCCAACAATTCTGTATACTGTTCAGGTTCAGGACGAAATTTTTCTTCCCGGAAAGCGGCGGCATCTTTTTCAAGCTGTTTTTTGAGCGAGATGTCCTGAGAATCCAGGATATCAAGATTGTTATTCATCTGGTCATATTTTTTGGATAGATTCGTCATATCTTTATCGGTAGAGCATTCTGCCTGGAAGATTAGCTGCTCTTTCCTTGATTTCAGTTCTTCAATTTCTTCGGTAATAGTGGTAAGCTGCTGATTCAATTTTATATGCTGGATGGGATTCAAAATACTGGTTTTATCCTTTTGCACATTCAGTTCTTTCCGTTCCGTAACTTTAGCTTTGAGTTTCTTTTTAACGGTGTTGTATTTATTCAGTATTGGATTAAAATGATTCATCCAGTCATGGATCACTTCTTTTTGCATCTCATTGTGGAGCAAATGATATTGTGTAAAAATCATGTGATTTCGGATTGCTTCCAATGTTTCTGCAATTATTGGAATAGACTTTTCTACAGCTTCAGCCAGTTTTGCTACTTTTGCTTTTAATTCTCGGAGCATTTTGTTATCCGCACGAATCTGACGGTTGATTTCACAGCGGTCTGCTATCATGCCTTTCTTTTCCATATTCTGGGCAATGTAGCCTTCATGGATGGTTGGCTGTTCGGTGATTCCCTGATCTGCAAAGCTGCGGTGATCAATGGTAGCATTTATCTGATTACGTGCAAGCATTTTATTTACGGCATCTGCCCAGTTTGCCCGCCAGATGCAAAGTTGTTCATCACTGTTCCATTGTTCGGAAATAGGATTCTGTCTGCCATATCGGCTGCTCTTGGGGTGTTTATCAATCCGTTCATATCCTTTTTCCTGTGCGGCAGAGGAAGTCAGATATTCTTTCTTTTTCCCAACTTTATAGCGATATTGCTTTTCCCATCCCTGTTTCTGAGCAGTTTTAAATTCAGAAGCAGTAAATCCTTTTTCTTCTCCATCTTTGATACAGAGATATTCTTTTTCTGTTTTATACTGCCATGTTCCATTTTCATTTAGTGGTCGGACAGTAAGAAGAATGTGTGCATGGGGATTGTGACCATCTGTATCGTGAATGGCAAAATCAGCACACATCCCCATATCTACAAAATTCTTTTTAATAAAATCCTGAAGAAGAGAAATATTGCTGTTTTTATCCAACTCAACAGGAAGTGCAACAACAAATTCTCTTGCCAGTCGGCTGTCTTTGGTCTTTTCGGTTTCTTCCACAGCATTCCAGAGTTGTTCCCGGTCATTCCATTCCGATGGAGCCATTGGAGGAAGCATCACCTCCTGATAGATCAGCCCCTGCTTTCTGGTATAGTCATGCTGGATGCCGTCATAATCATTGTACATGCGGCTACAGCTCATATAAGCAGAAGCAGCAACAGCAGACCGACCGGAACCACGGCTGACGACTTTGGCTTGCATATGATAAATTGCCATATCTGGCACCTCCTTTCGATGTTGCCTGCAACAGCGGATAAAGCCCTCGGCAGAGCGCACGAGCCCCGAAGGGGATACCACTGCCTGATTTATCAGGTGGTGAGTAAGTGCGCCCTTCGGGAGTAGAACTTGTGCGTTTACATTCCCCGTAGCCGGATCATCAGCTCCCGTTTCAGGGAATCTAAATCCATTTCTTTAATATGGGGAACAATACTTTCCAGAATGGCTCCTTCCTGGACTAATCGGTGTGTTCTGGCATCACGTTCTTTTTTGCGATTTCTTGCTTCGGCTTCTTCCTGGCGGTGTTTTGCCTGTAAAAGTGCTTTTTCTTCTGGTGTCATAATTCTTTTATCTGCCATATCTGGCACCTCCTTTTTATGCCCGTATCCGGGCAGTTTTGGTTTTAAAATCTTTTGGTTTGGTACTATGGTTTTAGATAACTGACAGTGACATATTTCTGGTAATAAATGAGGAAAGAAAGTAGTACCACTGTCAGTGAAAAATAATCATTGCGTTATACTTCTTCGAGTCAATTCTGGTTCGGAGCATGATTGTTCAACAGGATTTTTTTCGCCTGTTTTAAATTAGCTGTTGCATTGTCCTGACGAATATTCCGGTTATTGATACGGACAGGAATACATCTCTCCAGAATACGGTCATAAATTCGTTTGTGTGCGATATCAGCGGCGTTATTCAGCTCTGATAAAGTGAGATTGGTCGTTATGATCAGGGGCTTTTTACTGCGGTAACGACTGTCGATCACATTGAATACCTGTTCCAGTGCAAAGTCAGAGTTCCGCTCAATTCCGAGATCATCAATAATCAGAAGACTGTAGCGGTTTAAGCTGTTGATGAACTGGTTTCTGTCTTCAAAATGCATTCCGGTAAGGGTATTCAGAATCCGGGAAAAGTTGGTCATCAGTACAGGAACGCCTTTTTCCAGAAGGGCATTGGCAATGCAGCCTGCAAAAAAAGATTTTCCAGTACCGACATCACCCCAGATGAGAAGTCCGGAAGCGTTTGCTTTCATCTCTTCCCAGTTGCTTACATAATTGTGTGCCAGTTTTATTTCCGGATTGATGCCGTTATCCCTGGCAAAAGTGTAGTCATAGAGTGCTTTGTCCTGTAAGCCGCTGGTTTTAAGATGCTCTATTTCCATTTGTTTTTCATGAAGTTTTCTCTGGGCTTCTTCCTGCTCAAAGATTTCCTGCTGGCATTTACAGCGGATGGAAGGAATAAGAACCTTTCCCTGTAATTCATGCCGGCATTGTCTTGGCGTATTGCATTTGGAACAGTAGATCAGGTGGTCTGTTTCGTTAAAATATTCATCAGGCTGAAGCTCTCTGTTTGGTGTTATAGCGGTTGCTTTTTCTGTAAATCTTGTCATAGTGTTTCGTATTCCTCACTTTCGTAATTTCTTTGCCGGGAAGCAGGATGATCCTGTCTTGCCCAACTGATGATGGTAGCTGCATGGTTCTGATATTGCTTTCCGGTAGAAGCCATATAACCGGATAAGCGTTCAATATAATCCTTCCAGTCAGGGATTGTCTGCCGGATATCTTCAAGCTCTTTTTCTGACAGAAAAACATTTTGAAATTTTCCATAGGGTGAGAGTGGCTCCTTACTCCCTCTTATTGCTAAATTGTTCTTTTTTATCTCTTTCTTATTACCAGACAGTTTTCTGTCTGTATCAGGGAAAGAATCCTGTCTGTCAATAGGACAGTTTTCTGTCTGTCTTAGGGAAAGAAATCTGTCTGTATAGTGGATGGTTTCTTTTGGGAGTTTTACATAAATCCGATTGGGCTGTCCGGGTCCCTGCCGTTTTCGGAAGATAAGCTCCTGTTTTTCCAGTACTGCCAGAGCAGTTTTAACCGTCATCTGGCTTTTGTGGAGAACTTCTGCCAGTGCTTCAATTGTAAAGTAAATGAACACATGACCATCGATATCTGACCAGCCCTCATTTTTCTGGGAAAGCCTTGCCCGGTCGAGCAGGATAATATAAAGCATTTTGGCAGTTTCGTTTATTTCCATGTCCAGAAGAAAACGGGGAAACATCATATAAGATGGCAGGTTGGTGTCTGCTGTCAGAAAGTCCGTCATGTGTTCACCTCCAATCAGTTATTCGCCAAGAAAATCCCAGTCTACATCACTATCTGGCTGTGAATTTTCAGGTGTTGGAAAGGACGCCCTGATTTGGGGCTCCCTTTGCGCCATGCCTGCAGTCAGTCCGGAAAGAAAAAGTGGCAATGCCTGTTTCAGACTGTTTTCCACTGCATCTACAATCTGTTTCACAAAAAGTTCTTCCCGTTCTCTTGTTTCCAGATAAGGATCAGCCTGTGTGCGGTAGTAGCGGTCAAAATAATCTACCAGTGCAAGAGAGATTACCTGACTGTAAGATTTAAAATCCTGCCTGTCCATCGTCTGTAAATATTCCCAGGCTCTCCGCTGCTGTTCTTTGTCCAGATTAAAGCGCAGGTTTGTGTTGCGGATATTGTTCTGCATGGTTTATCCCCTCCTTTTCAGGCTCATATAAGCCAGAGATTCGTAACCTTTGGCGGTGGCGCAGATGTCATCAATGATGGTGACTCGTGATTTGTCATACGTTCCGAAGTTACGGATCAGGCATCCACCGCCGCCAACCACATACAGGCGCATCAGGTCAGGATTGTATTCATATTTGCGGAGCGTGGAAAAAAGTTCTGCCACATACTGTCTGGCAATAGAACTGATACAATCCAGATATGGTGCTGAAATGTCAGCTGTTCCAAACCGCAGAATCTGTTCTACTGTGGATTCTTCAATTTTCACTCCGAATTTGTCCAGAACAGCGTTCTTTGCGGCAATCATGCATTGGTTTACACCAAGTTTTTCTGTCCAGCATCGGCTCTCCTGCGCTTTCTTATTGTTGATATACAGAATGTTCATGGTTCCGTTTCCGATATCTGCAAGGAGATTGGTTCCCTTGAAATCTCCAAGTTGGTTTACAATAGCCGGATACCCCTGTGGGTAAAGGCTGCATCCCACAAAGCGGAGATGATACTCTTTGCCGTTAAAAAGGTAATGAACTTCTGGATTCTGGAGCAGATAGGAACGAAAAGCTTCTCTTTGATTTCTGATCCATGTCAGAGGAAGTCCGGCAGCCAGATGAACATCTGCTTCACGGATGGAAAAGACATTCAGTTCCCTTGCAATAGCCATTAGCGTCAGAAGATAATATTCTTCGTCCATAGCTTTATCCGGGATAAATTCTTTGTGTCCTTCGCCAATCCGGTAGTAAATGCCGTTATATTCCAGAATATTCCCGGTGAAGATTGGTTCTGTTTCATAGGCTTTGATTCCGGTTGGCGTGACGGTGTTTGCTGTTTTCATATTGCCGTAGCCATGATCTACAGCAATGATTTTTGTGTTTCTGAGTTCTCGCATAAAAAATACCTCCGTTTTCGTATTGATTGATTCAGCAGGTCGTACCGGTGTGGTACTGCTTTGCTGTGGGATAAGCATACGAAAATCGGAGGAAAAAGGCATTGAGGGGAAATTGAGCTGGAATTGAGAAAAAATAAACTTTTTATTGATAAATAAGTTTAGATACTAACTCTTTTGTCGTTTTGGTTGTTAATTATATTAAAAGTAGAAATATTTTGATAATGAAAGTGTGGGAGAGAAAATGAACAAAAGAAGATACAGCAATCGTAGAAGGAAGAATATTTTACGAGTATTCATTCTTTTAATGACTATCATAATAACCGTTGTAATGTGGAGAACAATAAAAATCGATGTGCAGGTTGGAGAATTAACATTACCGAAAATTTTGCAGTCAGAAAAGTCCTTTGCAGACACTTCGGGTGAATGGAATCTTATTTTGGTCGATCGAAATCATTATATTCCAAATAATTATCAAGTAGAATTGACAGAATTATCGAATGGTAAAAAAGTAGATTCACGGATTTATCCAGAATTACAACAAATGTTTAATGATGCAAGAGCTGAGGGGCTGGCACTGTTTGTTAGAGAAGGATATCGAACAACAGAAGAACAACAAAAAATTATGGACGAGAAAATCAATGAATATGAAAAACAAGGATATTCTGCGAAAGAAGCAAAAAAAAGAGCCGAGAAATATGTTGCAATTCCCGATACAAGCGAACACCAATTAGGACTGAGTGTTGATATTAATGCGGATACCGACAAATGTTCTTCTGAAAAAGTATATCAATGGTTAGACGAAAATGCATATAAATATGGGTTTGTAAAACGTTACCCGGAAGATAAAACGGATATAACAGGAATTAGTAATGAACCATGGCATTACCGTTATGTTGGAACGACTGTCGCTAAAATAATGAAAGAAGAAAATTTATGTTTGGAAGAATATTTAGAAAAATATAAATAAAAACAAAAGAAAATCCTAACTTTTTTTATAGTAGGATTGTTATATTATTTAGAAAACAGAGGGAGGCAAATTTGCGAATGGAATACAAAACTGATTCTTTGTTAGTACATCTAGCAAGAGCAGGAGATGAAGATGCGTGTGAAAAACTGGTCAAAAAATATTACTCAAGTATATATCAATATTGTTTGCTACATATCTATGATCCCTATGAGGCAGAGGATTTGACACAAGAAGTATTTACACGTTTCTTTTCCAATTTATATAGATATAAAGAATATGGAAAAGTTAAGAATTATCTTTATACAATTGCCGGAAATACCGTTAAAAATTATTACAAAAAGAAAAAAGATATTCCATCAGAGGAACTGCTAAAATCAGAGGACTGTAGTAAAAATCATGTAGAAGAGCTAGGAGTCCGATTAACTATTGAACAGGCAGTGAGAAAGTTACCGGAAGAAATTAGAGAAACGGCAGTTTTATATTTTTTTCAAGAATTGAAACAAAGAGAAATTGCAGAATTACTTCACATAAAACTTTCGCTTGTAAAATATCGAATTGGAAGAGCAAAAGAACTTTTGATGAAAGAGTTGGAGGTGAAAAACTATGATGAAATATAAGCAACAAATAAAGGAATATAAAGAGGAGATTGAAAAAAAATATGTAAGGATTGAAGCAGAAAACAGAACAGTAAAAGCATGTCAGAATATTTTGTCAGAGTCAATTTTATCGAAACAATCGCATAGAACATCTTATTTTGAATTTTTGTATGAGCAGACAAAATTCATAAAAAAAAGATGGTGGATTTTACAAGGTTGTATTCTTATGTGTCTATGGATATGGTTGAGTAATTATACGTCAGACATAAAAGATATGATGAGGATTATGGGAATATCTGCCACAATATTTGTGGTTCTGATTGTCCCGGAAATTTGGAAAAACAGAAGAAATGGTGCGATTGAGATTGAGCAGGCGTCTTATTACACACTGCGTCAGATTTGTACAGCAAGAATGTTAATGTTTGGAGTAGTGGATCTGGTGATCGTTATGGTGTTTTTGGCAATTACATATCAAACAACAATACTCTCGTTAAGTGATTTGGTGGTTAATTTTTTGCTTCCAGTAAATGTTTCATGTTGTATATGTTTTCGTGTATTGTACAGCAGATGGGAAAAATCAGAATATATAGCAGTGCTTTCCTGTCTGGTATGGGTTGGTTTATGGATGATGATTGTTGCAAATGATGTTATTTATCAGAAAATTGTAACTCCGGTATGGGTGGCTATGCTGATATTGACTTTTGTATATTTTGTTTTTTGTGTTCAGAAGTCATTAGTATTTGATGAAAAAATTTTGGAGGATTACACGTATGAAATTAGAATTTAAAAATGTAACAAAACAATACGGAGAAGTAAATGCTGTTAATAAAGTGAATTGTGTTATGGAAAAAGGAATTTATGGACTGCTTGGAGTAAATGGAGCAGGAAAGACCACATTAATGCGTATGCTTTGTACGATTGTTCAACCATCAGAAGGACAAATATTATGGAATGGTAAAGATATATGGAAACTAGGAGGTGAATACCGAGAAGTTCTGGGATATTTACCACAGGATTTTGGATATTATCCAGATTTGACCGTATATGATTATATGATGTACATTTCTTCTATAAAAGGGTTAAAAATGCCGTTTGCCAGAAAAAAAGTGAAGCAATTATTAAATCAAGTAGGAATGGAAAAATTCAGTAAAAGAAAAATGAAGAATTTGTCTGGAGGAATGGTTAGACGTGTAGGAATAGCACAGGCGATGTTAAACGATCCGCAAATTCTTGTCCTGGACGAACCTACCGCTGGATTAGACCCGAATGAAAGAATACGTTTTCGTAATTTAATTAGTGAATTGTCGGAAGAACGTTTGGTGCTCTTGTCTACACATATTGTATCGGATATTGAGTACATTGCGAATAACATTATGTTAATGAAAGATGGAGAACTTTTTTATGCAGGTACTGCGGAAGATTTAGTATCTTCTATGAAAGAAAAGGTATGGCAATGTAATGTTTCGAGAAGTATGATAGACAAATATATGAATGAATATTTGGTTGGAAATATAAAAACAACAAAAACCGGAGCAGAGCTTAGAATTATTTCAATAGAAAAGCCAACAGAAGATGCTGTGGCTGTAGAAAAAAATCTGGAAGATGCATTTCTATTTTATTTTGGAGAAAAATCGGAGGAAAAACAAGATGCTTAAATTAGAATTAAAACGAATTTTTTCAAAGAAAATTAATGTATTTGCAATCGGATTGGCATTGATACTTGCTGTCATTTTTAGCGGATTTGCAGTTACAAGTAATCGCTATGTGGATGAGAATGGAAATGCTAGTACTGGAATTATGGCAACAAGAAAACTTACAGATAACAGACGAGCATGGAAAGGTACATTGACAGAAGATGAACTTGGAAAAGTTATAGAACAAAATAAAAATGCGGTGACACAATCCTCAGAAGAAAATGCAATTTACGGAACGACATTACAACCGATAGATGATATTAGGGGTTTTATAATATCGGTATTAACACCGGATGCAGAATATGATGAAAGTGTTCTGAATCAAATTACAGAAGAAAATATACAAGAGTTCTATGACACTTATCATAAAAATATGGAAAAGATGGCAGAAGAATATGGAAAGACTTCTGTTCAGAAAAAATACTTGGAAAAGAAATATAATGAAATAAAATTACCAGTAGAATACGAATCTTATAGTTCATGGGATACTATGATTATGTATGTAGAAACGTATTCTATTATTCTGGCAATCATAGTTGGTTTTATTTGTGCTGGAATATTTGCAGATGATTTTCAGACAAAAGCAGATGCAGTATTTTTCTCTACAAAGTATGGACGTACAAAAGCTGTTAAAACAAAAATACTGGCAGGAATAGCTACGACAGTTATGATTTATTGTATGGGAATTATATTACTTAGTGTGATTTGTTTTGGAATTATGGGAACCAGTGGTATGAATACACCTTATCAAATGTATCAGGCATATAGTATTTACATTATGTCATATGGACAATACTATTTGTTGACAGTTGTATGTGGATTTATAGCCAGTATGCTGGCGGCTTCAGTGTCTATGTTAGTAGCGGCTAAAATGCATACAATTAGTGTCGCTGTTTGCATTCCGTTCTTTTTATATTGCTTATTGCCATTTATAGGACGGGCACTTTCTGGGTATACAACGCTTTTCAATTTGATACCAACAATTTTGACAAATGTACAGGCAAGTGTAAAAGTCCCACTTATTTATCAGATTGGGAATTGTGTATTTCGACAAATTCCGCTTGTAATGGTAATGTATACAGTGATGGCAATAGCCTTACTGCCTTTTATTTATAAAAGTTTTCGCAGATACGGAAATAGGTAAAAATTGTATTTATACTCATGAAAAATAAAGTATTTTCTGGTTCATCAGCCCAGATCTTTTCATATATTTTGAAAGCTCTTTTAAAATGTGTTTTGGCTTGCGGAAGATTGGCAGTCATCAGATAAATGGTTCCAAGGGTTTCCTGTACTTTGGCATAATCCAGACAGTCATCGGAATGGTATTCCTTGATGATGCCGGATAATTTTTGCAATTCAGAGATTCCTCTTTCGGGTTCCTGCTGTTCTGTCAGGAACATTGCATAATTGGCAATCTGAGGTATGCTGTCATTTATATGAAGCAGGTTAAATTGGTCAAGCAGTGAGATACTTTTTTCCATGTGTTCTCTTGCAAGATCGGGATGACCGTTCATGCGGTAAAGTCCACCGAGATTGGCATGAAGGTTGGAAACAAGGCGAGCATTGTCAGCAGTGATAGTTTCTATCTGGGCAAGTGCATCTTTTTCCAGTTTTATTGCTTTTTCAGGTTTGGTTTCAAGGGCTGCCTGAAAATCCAGTAATAATGCCCGGTCAGAGTCGGTGCCAATGTTTTTTGTCTTTAATAGACATTTCAGTTCCTGAATGATTCCATTCATACCTTTGTGGTAGTTATAGTTATCCATGTATGGAAATGCATTTTCCAGAAAAAGCAGATACTTTGGTATATCATCCTTTTCAATCAATTCTATGATATTTCCGATTGTTTGAAACAGTTTCTTGTAATAATCAACTTCAATCCCATGCATTAAACATATTTTCTGTAAAGAATCCAGTAATATGTGGCAGCGAGTTACAGATGGTTTTGTCTCTGAAAGGGTGATTTCCTGAATCATCGGATGCAGAGAGATAGTGCGACGTTTTGTTGTCTGGACAAAACCAGTCTCAATTAAATCGTTGATCTCATTTAGTGTGGGCAGTTCCAGCCATTTGGCAAATATACGGGCAGAAATACCGGTGGAAGGAAGAAAGCACATATTACACATGATATCCTGCTGTTCAAGAGATAAAGTGTATAAAGAAAACAGCGTATGGATATGACTGTAATAGGTGGCTTTGCTGCTTTGTCCATCTTTGATTATTTTAATTTTATCTTCGTTATGGAAAGATGCTTTTTCCACCTGAAGTCTTGTTAATAACTGGTCTGGAGTTGAGATTCCATTTTCCAGAAGTTTTGCTGCCAGTTCCACGGCAAAAGTATGAGAGTGAACAGTTTCGATGATCTTTTCAACTGTTGCCCGGTACGTGTCTGCCTCTGAATAAAATACTGATGCCAGCTGGAAGAGAGCGTTCATATCCTCAATTTCTTTTAATGGCAGAGTACAGTATTCATCCAGTTTGCTTCTGGTTGTAAACAAAATCTGGCAGCGATATTTTAATACTACTGACAGAAAGCTGTCCTGTGTCGCAGTGACATTAAAATTATCTATGATAAGCAGAGTATCGGATTTCAGGGAACGCAGAAAACGGTTATGTCTTTGAAACCGTTCCTGTTCAGTGCTTTCCGGAAGATCGTCAATAAAATCCATGTCAGTAATATCCTGATGAAGATCACCTGTATATTCTACATATAGAATGTTAGTGTAATGCTTTTTGTAATGTTTTGCGTAGGCTTTGGCAAGTTCGCTTTTACCAATACCGGCAATTCCGCAAAGAAAAACATGACGGTTTTCCTCAAGCATGGTATATAATTCTTCCAGTTCTTTATCTCTTCCGATAAAATGACGGCATGGTTTCGGAACCTCACTGTCCATAATATAATCCAGCACAATGGGTGACAGGGCACCTCCGGCAATTAATTTTTGATTTTTAGTATCACGTTTGATAAATTGTCGCTCCATGCCAAAAGAAATCAGCTTTGCAAGAAAAAGCAGACGTGAGCTGGCTGGTTTATATAAGGGAGTCAGATTTTTCTTTTTCGCATCTGAGATGCTGTCATCCTGAATGAATAAAGTGTAAATATCTTGTATAGCCATATTACAGTCAGACATCAGTGGAAGAAGATTCTGGTGGATGGTATGGGCTAATTTTTCCTGATTGGATGGCTTGGAATAGTAAGCGGATATTTTAGGACTGATTTTAGCCTGACCAGTCATCCAGCGGCAAACCAGACCGTTGTCCATTGAAAAATCCTGATTTGCCGGATCATCCATAAAATCTTCAAATAATTCGTATAAAAAATCAGGCTGACTCATTTGATTACTTTCGCTGATATGATTTTTTAAGCAAGTGCTAATAGAAGAAAAATCGCATCGATTCAATAGAAATTCCCCTTTCGTAGTTAAGATTAAGTATATCTATCATAACACGAACATATATTCGATTCAAGAAAATGCGGATATTTTTAAATTGATTGTGTCAATTTACAATCAATTTCTATTCAATGTGGTTTTCCGGCAGGTTCTGTAAAATAAGCTCAGATCAAACAATAACGGGAGGAGCTTATGCAACAGAATATTGAATTTGAGCGGTGCATTGATTTTCTGGTACGGATGATTGATAAGTACGGCGAAGAAGTCCTCCGGGAGTTGGAGGAAGAAAAACAGAATAAAGAAGAAAAAGAAGCGGCAGTTTCTATTTTTGCTTACTTGTTTATCATAGATTACTTTAAAAAATTTTACATGTGAACAGTTTAATATATCGAGTAATACGAACTAGCATTTAGAGGATTGCATTATTTCATGTATAATTATAATTTTGCAACCCAAAAAACCTAGCACAAAGTGCTAGGCTTTTCATCGAAAGTAATGCCACCATTACTTAGTGCTCTTAAGAGCGTCCCATTTGTTGACTGTATTCTACTATTAACGAATGCAAATGTCAAGAAAATTATAAGAAAAGGAACTTGAACCGATAAATATTTTGGCACTAGGATATACAAATGAAGAGGCTGATGCAGGCAGACATGATTCACAACGTATTCCAATGAGTGATCTTATTTCACTTATTTAATAATATAGGGAAACGAATATTTCAGGGTTATTTTATCAAAGGAAAATAACCCTGAAAGTTGTTTATGAAAATATGTAAATTTATATTCGGGACTTTTGGAAGTATTAGAAGTGATGAATTTATAAAAAACAATAAGGTGGTGGATATTATGGGAAAATGTTAGTATTTACATTTGAAGATGATGAGAAAGAAATTATGAATTATATTATATCTTTGGCAAGCATAGGAGCAAAAACGGTACAAGTAGCGTGACAAGATTGATCCAGTCACGCAGGAAATCATGCTTGACCGTGACGGCAATCCGCAGAAAGAGGAAATAGAGATTACAATTCCTGCATTTCGTGCGGTGTCGGTATTTGATGTGTCACAGACGGATGGAAAGCCGATCCCGGAATTGGAAGCGAAGGAGCTGCTGTCAGATGTGGAAGGATATCAGGAATAGATTTTAATATGTTATATATAAAGCATTTTCATTAATATGCCGATATAATTTGTGCAGGGATGGCATTGTATTTCAAAGGATTGAATTTGAGGTGCAGTGCCTTTTATTATTCCGTTCGGACCTTTCTGGAGAACGGTGCGGTTGTGACTGACAGAGCAACTGCGGAAAGGAGTAAAAATGAACATAGGAGCAGTAGGATACAGTACCGATTATTATCGTGCTGGCTATCGTAAGAACAGTTCAAACGATTCAGCTTCAAAGTTTACAACAATGGGTTCTGCAACACAAGAGACTACATCGTCTAACAATGGAAAAACAATTGGTGTTACAACAGCAGGGAATACAGGATTGTTAGCAAAATATGCTGACTCTTCCACACCAGCTGAACCAATAATTAAAGTGGGCGATTATGAGGTTCGTGTTAATGATGTAGATCCAAATAATGCGACAGAGTTAGAAATGTTTGCTCTGATGTCTTATATGGAAGATGTGGGTATGATTGAAAAACATGGTATAGCTTCCTATTCAAAGATGAAGGCATATGCATCGCAGTCAGAATATGATGGTGTTTGTTCCGGCATTTATGATAAACAGGCTTTCTGGGATAAAAAACAGGACTGGTTTGCAATTATTGACAATGCAAAACAGACATTTTCAGGTATGACAGAGACATATTCGCAATCAGTGGAATGTGGAAAGCTTTTATCATATTTTGAAAAGTGGAACACAAAGGTAAGCAGCAGAGATTTATTTCGTGAAGCAGTTCAGAAATTTTGCGATGACAATAGGCTGACAGCACAGGAACATAAAAAAGATTGGCGTGAAATGACAGATGAAGCCGCTCAGAAAGCAGCTTTAGAGGCTGATTCAGATATGAGAGCAACTGCGGCTTCGGCGGCAGCGCTTAGTGCAGCTGCAAATGGTTTAGGGACTACATCTGAAGCTGATAGGCTGTAGATTTTGGATAAGGTAAGGTACTAGAAATGGATTTATCAAATAGCATTAATAGAGTGATAGTATCTATCAATTCTAATAAAAGTATTTCAAAAAGTGATGATAAAAACAAGTGGAAACTAACGGATTCAATAAAAGAGAAAATAACAGAATTGGCTAAGAAAGATGCGAAAAACAACATATATATGGGAAATGAGTTTATGAACTTGCGGAAAGCAGAGGTCGCTAAAGTGGCACCAAATCGGGCAGCACTGATAGGTAAGTTTAACCAATTAATGAGTTCTGGAAATATGGGGGATATGAAAAAAATACAAGAAGCAGACGAAAGATGGCTGTGTATTTTATTTGGGATACCATATGAGGCTGAATATCAAGGAGAGGGAACTGGTTCTGCGCTCCATATATATAATGAGGAAGGGGAAGAAGTTCTTACATATACTCAAGGAGTAGGGTGGCATGAGAAAGAGACAAAAGCAGAAACAAGTGTACATTCAGCGTTAAAATCAGTATATTATGAGGCGTATCACGATGCAAGAAAGGCACTGAACACTGGAACATATGTGGAAACCACAAATGAAAATGTTGTGGTGCAAAGTAATTTCGATATGAAAGCATAAAGTATGTAATTCAGCAAATGTATATAAGGGGAATTTGACAGACAGGAGGAATACGATTATGGTAAAGTCAATGAAGAAAGTAAAGAAAATAATAGCGGTTGCATTGGTATTCACAATGTTGTTTGCTTCACAGGTAACAGCGTTTGCAGCAGACACGAAAGCAACGAAATCAGCAAATAAAGATATGTCGATTGCATTGATGCCGGGAGTTACAGGGGATTCCAATACAGTTACTTTTAATTTTAGCGGTCTGCCGGATAATGCGATTGTAAAAGAAGTTACGGTTGATTGCTCCAGTGCATCTGTAATCGGTGGAAAAGGCGCAATATTGGCACAGAGCCTTACAATTACCAGTCCTATCGGGGAAACGCATACTGTTAGTTGGGGCAGAGGTAATGTGACTACTACCAACTTATTTATAGCGGAAAAAGCTGCCGGAACATGGTCTGTGTATATGACAGGGACAAATATTGCATCTCCGAGTCTTGGCTCTGCATTTATCGGGGGTACAAAATATTCAAGACCTAAAATGACAATAATTTACATTTTAGAAGAGTAAAATTAAATATTCCCTACATACACATTTGTATGAATAACATTAAATAAAATCAGTCCCTCAATAGTATTTTGAGATTCCCGCGTGAGGGGGAAAGTCAATTACAAACAGAA
>OIYG01001580.1_pt1 | contig 16546 bp, 22 predicted proteins | sample 1587861 | NCBI WGS metagenome assembly OIYG01 (sample SAMN03283272) | human gut metagenome | biome: human-associated habitat; material: feces | host: Homo sapiens | place: Peru | collected 2012 | reverse complement strand
GATTTTTCTATATCCAGTAAGATGGAGAGTCTATAACGGCAATCTGTTAGACCGGAAAGCAAGTCGTGAGCTGACCATGCTCTACAAAAGACGCATGGAAGAGGAAAAGAGCAAGGGGGAGTTTGTTCCTTATAGGACTTACTTCCGCTGCTCAAGGTTTAAAATTAAAGAATGGAGGCGGTATGAAAATACGTATTGCAAAGAAAAAGGCTAAGAAGGAAGTTCTTGTTGAGTACCCTTCTTGTAAAAAGAATCACATAAAACTGACGAAATTTAGTGATCGTTACAATAATCAATATGATTATATTTATAGAGAATATAGCAAACCTTCCTTCGATAGGGTTTTTCTGACAGTTCCAAGAGGAAAAAAGAAGAAGCCCTTTGATGAATTTTTGAATAAGAATAAAGGTGGTTTTATACCACCACAAATTTATAAAATTTAAATAATATGAAGATTAACATTTTAGATTTTTTCATGGCAGCATTGCAGATTGCCTTTATCGTGTTGAAGATCTGCGGAGTGATTAACTGGTCGTGGTTGGTAGTGCTCATTCCTATTATCCTTTTTGTAGTTATCAATATCGCTGCACATTTGTTCTTGTGGTGGGCGAAGAGATACGCAAAGCGTAGAACAATCAAAACACCGTGGGATTAAGTTGAACAAACACACTATGAAGAAAAGAATTATCTACAGCACAGAGGTTTCTGTTAGCAACATGATATTGGAAGCAGAAAAAGAAATGAAGATTTACGACGAGGAGGTAGCGGAGGTCTTCCTAATGGGATATATATATCTTTGTTCACAAAGAAAGCTGTTCGGCATTATCCCATTGCCCAACAAACACGATTGTAAAGTATTTACTCACATATTTGTACGTAATAAATATACTGGTAGCGTACACGCAACAGTACCAAGTCTTTTGAGCTTTGAAAGCAAGAAGCGGCTCATGGAGGAGACACAGAACTTGGAGTCATGGCTGCGCAACAAGTGCAAGCAGTACAAGCAAAGCAAACAGGAGGAATAACAAAAAGGCGAATGGACAGGGAAAACCTATTCATCCGCTTTTCGATTAAGAATTTACATACCACCAAATTTTATCAGATGGGTGGTCGGTGTCCTCGTCAAGTAGAAAGCTACGTGCGAGTTCGCAAGACTTCTGTAGCAGTCGGCTGCGGTCGTGAAACCATGAGCGGAGAGTCTCAATATGATTGGAGTACATGAGGTTGACGGTGACGCAGAAATCCCAGAAATTGTAATCGTCGGGCAAGGAAAGATACATCTTGTCGTAAGCTGCACGTATATCCTCATAGGGGAAGAACGGTGCATAACGCTTGTGCGTGTCGTCAACAAAGTAGTACATTCGTGCGATGGTTGCACGTGCATTGTCCTCGTTGAAATGATGGTCGGAGTCGAGCAGATAGAGCATTTTGTGAAGAGCAGACTCCATCTCTTGGTCTGTCATTCCGCAAGAGTTGTTGCGGATGCGTGAAGCTGCGCTATCGAAAGCGTCAGCAAGTAAGTTGCGTACATTCATAGTTATTTGGTTTTAGTGTTAGACGTTCTGTTGTGTCGGAAGATGCGGCATGTCACCTGTACGAAGGCACAGACATACAGAGCCAAGGTCATGAGGATAAGGATGAAGTCGGCATCGTACATTTCGTTGGTTATGAGACAGGAGCCGTAATATAGCCGTATTGCATTTGTGCCAATGAAGTAAACGAACGGTATGCGCCACAGCCAACATAATCTGAAGAAGTGGCTTGCAGGGAGCATGAAGACTACGGGGAAAACGTAAACCATAAAATAAAGGTAGGCTATACACTCTTCGTTCTCACGAATGTCGATAAGTATCTCACGTGGATTGTCATGAAAGCTGTATACTCCATACATATGGCATAGCATGAGGAAGACAGGTACGTATCTTAGAGACTTCTCGTAGAAGAAGAAAATTGAACGGTTGAGTATTATGCTCACCCCTGCTGTTGTTTGTTTAGATAACTCTTTCATAAGCCTTATTGTTTTAGAAAAACGTAAATATAGCGAAAATAATAACAAAATGAAAGTTTTTAGAAAGATTTTGTAAACAAATGCACGTTTTTCTTGATATATATTAAAAAAAGGATAAGGAGATTATTTCTCCTCATCCTTTATCACTTTGCCAACAATCCACTTGTTGCCGTATTTCTTAATCCATATGTCGAGCCATTCGAGAGCCGAAAGAAGGTCTTTGTTTTCGGTGGATGGTGCGCCTTGTAGGGTGGAGTATTCGCCATAGGACACTCGCCAGAGGTTTTCGGGGGTCTTCGTTATCGTGAGCGGTGAGCGGTAGGTCTCACGTGCGTCGTATGTGCGCAATGTTGGAGGTAGCGACTTGAACAAACGATGATAGCGACGGTCGGGGTGTCCTTCTACTTTGGGGCATGGGTCAATAGGCAGCGGGTCGCCATCTCGCTCAAGTTTCTCCTCTACTGCCTTGCGCACGAAGGAAGCTCTGTGTCCTCTCAGGTTGTCAAGGCGGTCGTATACTGCATCATTCATCCAGAAGGTCATACGCTTGGGATATTGGGGGTCGGGAGATTTGACGGTTTTAGGTCGGGTAGGTCGTTTGGGGACGTATCGTTCTATCTCGTAGACATTGCCTTTACTGTCACGTCTGTAAGCATAAACGAGAGATTGGGTAATCTTGTTGTAGACTTCTGCCTTCTCGCTCTCGGGATAATCAGCCATGAGCGACTTGACGATTGACTTCAGTTGCGTCTCGCCTTGATAGGCAACCTCTGTGCGGTCGAGTTCGAGGAGCTCGTCGTATATTACTATTATTGATTTCATATGATTAAGTGTGCTTGGTGTTGAAAGAAAAGGCGAGCCACAAGATTGTCATGACTCGCCATTGGTTATGCCCTAACAGGCAAGTATCAAAGCTAAGATAAATACTATTACTATGCACCATTCTTTAGCGTTCATAATGGATTCCTCCTTTCTGTTTTGCAAAGTTAATAAAAATTTACGGTTAGGCGTTGGCTTCAAGGGAAATATCCCCTATGGCTTTGATGTCTGAGACTGAATTATCCTCGATGAAGAACTTCACCTTCATGTTGTCGTCGATGTGCGCCATTGCCACGATTTCTCCTTTCTCGTCAGACACAAGGCAAATGTCCCCACGAACCTCCGACTGCTTGCGGAGATATTTTACTGTAGCGTCCTTTACTGCGAGTAGGTTAAATTCTTTTGTTATGGTCTCTCCCGACATAGGGAAGAAAAATGTGAATTTCTTTTTCATAATTATATTGTTTTAAATTGCTTGTGATTTGTTTTGGTTTAGTCCGATGAAAAACTTGTGCTCGTTCATGTCCGCTACAAAGTAGTGGGAATTGTCGTCGAACGGAAACAATTGTACTGAGTTCTTGGCATAGACGTTATCCTTGGCGAGTGCCCTGTTGGTGATGTCGTTGATGAACAGCCATTTTGTCCTTTCGGTGTCGAACTCACGAGATATGTCTATACGACTGTCGAACAGGGAAAATCTGACTTCGATGAGTCCGTAATCCTCGGTGTAACCGGCAAAAGTCTGCTCGTCGGGGATATTGTCCTTGCATTCGATGTAGCCATCTGGGAAGAGTCGGCTGAGAATGCGTTTCTTCTCAGCCGTGTTAAGTGAACGGAAGCGTGACTTGTAGATTTCTTTTCTTGTCATATTGCTATTTGTTTAGATGTTAGACATTGTTTTATTGTAGCCATATTGTTGTTGACGAGATTGACAATGCGGTCGTGATAGAGCGTGAACTTGTCGCAAGCACCGTAGCACTGAACTACCTTCATCTGCTGCAAGTCTACCTCGACGGTCTCGATACGCTTGTTGTCGATGCGAGCGGAAAGAATAAGCGAGTTCTGCTTTTCATAATATCTGTTGGCGTATACGCAATGGTGCATCGCTGTGCCTTCCTCGTAGAACTCGTCTACCGACTGTAGGACATGACACGAGATTAGGCTGTCGCTGATGGTCATGTCGAAGAAGCAGCTACGAGCCTTGATGTACTTCTCGTTCTTATCCATAGCACGCTTGATGCGCTGTATCTCCTCTTCGTGCTCGGCTTTGGTCTTGCGCTTGGCTTCAAGAGCCTGACGAGCGTGCAATGCCCAGTCGTGCGTGTGCATGAGATTGTCGGGACACACGAAATGAGGATTAGAGAGGTCGCAACCTATATACTTCATGTTTTGTAGCATGTCGAAGTAGAGATTGTATGCCGTGTGCCCTTCGTTCTTCGGTACATAGTTGTGGCGGAACATAATGCGCACGGCTGTCATGTATTCCTTGTCAAGTATGTTGTTAGTAAGCATGTACTCGGCGAGTTCGTGACGCTGCTTAAGGATTGTCTCGGCAAACTTGTCTACGGACAGGAAACGATACCATTGCTTGCGCTCATTGGTAGGTATAAGGTTGTCGCAATACTTGTATGTGCTATCAACGGACTTGTCGTACATGTAAGAAAAGCCTACGTCGGTGAAGTGCAGCCACGATGCGCAGTATTTGGGGTTCTGACGTATCTCCATTGGGGAGGAAAGGAGAAAAGCGTCTACGTAATAATGGAACGCTCTCTGACGTGCTATAAGTATCTGCTTTTCGCCTACCTTGTTCCAAAGTTGGAACACCTCCCATGTGCTATAGGAAATATCACGCTTGCCGTGACGGTCGATACGGAAATATCTGAGCACTTGCCAACCTTTGTAAGACTGGTTGATAACGGCATAGCAACGGTTGTACATATCCTCGTACTTGCAAGAGCCGTATGTGTTGCGGATTAGGCGAGCGTTGTCACGTTTGCCTATCTCGCCTAACTTGTGTGAGAGGTTAACGACCTCTTGTTCTATCTTGTTGCGTGGTTTCATATTAAAATTCTCCAAATAAATCAAGTTGTAATGAGTTGTCTACTTTCTTAGCCTTTTTCTTGGGTTGTGGCTTGGGGATAAGTACTGGCTGCGGTTTTTCTTGCTTGGGTGCTGCTGCCACTACCTTAGCCTTTGGGGTGTCATTGGTTGGATTGACGTCCTTCTCCTGATAATAGTGGACTGCCATCTGTAGCACGTCTTCGTCGGATATGGCTGCACAACCACGTATTGCTTGTTTGCGTGCCTGTTGAGTGACATAAAGGAGGCAATTGGTCATAGATTTCTTCTTGTCCTCGTAACGCTCACGGAAGTTTGGGTCTTGGCTTGCCATTTCACCCAACTTAGTTTCAAGATATTCCTGTAATGTCATAGTGTTTCTATTTATCGTTAATTTTACAAGTTTCCCAACAATGGATTGAGAAGTTATCAAAATCATCAGCCGTAAGGATTAGCTCTCCTTTGCTGCGTATATCGTTAGCGATAGCCTTTGCCTCTTTTGCGCTATTAGCCTCGATAACAACCTCTTTGCTTAAGGTTTCAATAACCAATACTTTGTACTTTGCCATAATAGTATGATTTAAATTGTTGTTAATATTGGTGGCTGCTCCGACCTTGCATCGAAGTGGAGTGGCTTGAACCACATTCAGCCTGTGTGGGGTTACTTCTCGTTGATGATATATTCGAAGTATGTATCGCAAGACTTCGCAAAGACTTTAAAGCGTACATTTAACCGAACATCTTCGTCTATCAGATTTTCGTTGTAGCTGTCTTCTATCTCACGTGCCCACTCTTCGATTTGCTTTGTCTCTCTATCGTGTAGAGAGTTTTCGAATGACATGTGAACGAAGTTGTTGTTATACTCAACCTTGGCGACTTGGTCGTAGATAAAACCGACATATCTGTTTCCTCGCTCCACATACTGACTATTATCAAATAGACCGTCAAATAGGGTGTCGCTACATAAGTCCTTCTCGTTGATAGGACAGGGGATAATGCTTGTCTTCATAATTTATATGTTTTAAGTTCGTTCCGTTGTCGGTGTCGCTCCGAGATGGTTTCTTTCCCCAACGGATAATTGTTAACGTGCGTAACATACTGCTCTACCGTGTATCTTGTGTAACATGGCAAGTAATTCACGTCTGATGATTTTATTCACGATTTTACGCAAGTGGTTTTCGAGTTCCTTCTTAGTCCAGAATTTACGAGTGGATGGTTCGTTGTCAAGATACCATTTGCAGATGAACCACATCTTTCCACCGTACACATCTGCCAATCCCACAAAAAAGGGTGTGCCATTGATTTTCACTTCTTCAATCATTGTTCTTTGTTTTTAAGATTGTGAGACCAATTGTAGAGCCGTTCGAAGTGGTCTGAACCTGTGTATGTGTCGATGTCTCCGTACTCTTCAATATCGTTCATAAGTAGGCGTACATCTTCTTTAATCTGTGCTCTATCGTACTCTGCGTCTACTGCTTTCTTTGTTGATACTGCTGCAAGTGCTGTGCTTGCTAACAATGCTGCTACTAATAACTTGTTCATTTGTTAAAGATTTTTGTCATAAGTTCTGTTATACATTCTATATCGTCATCGATAAACCTTCGTGTTATCGGTGCGAGGTTCTTACGCTGTAGCTGCTTGCGCTTGTTGTCGATATAGCAATTAAATACATTGCGCAACAGTATAGCGTCTATTGGTGTAAGATTAACTACTCTTGTCTTCTGTGCCATGAGATTTAAGTTAGGCGAAGCGTTGGGAGGCTGTGCCTCCCTTATCTTCCGATTTATTCCTGTGTAAACTCTCTCCAATGTCTACCTACATATATACCCGCTACATAGGAGGCAATCATAACTACAATTATAAGTTCTATCATATCTGTATGTTTTAAAAGTTAGTGCCGTGCGTGGACTTGAACCACGTGTAAGCCTTTACTTTCACGGCTACCGACTGTTTGTAAGTTGTCATCTTTTCTTAACGTTGTCTTCAACGTGCCGTAATGCTGTACGACACACAGGACTTTGTCGTGTGGGTTCACGTCTTGTAATTTAACGACGTTACCAAGATTTGTCGGTGGAATAGAGCGTCCTTTCTCGCTGTGTTTAGAGTATCATCCTCTCGATTTCGCTTTCAGTCATTTTTAGGCGGATGGCTCAAAGGAATTTCTAACGAAAATCTGTACCGCATTCTACGTAGTGTTGTGCCGTGTGCGGTCTCGCTCCGCTTGCCTTTCTCTCGGTCACGGCTGTGGGGTGGTTATTGGAGGGGCAACGCCCCTCCTTATCTTCAATTAGCGTTCTTTCGTCTGTATGTCAATAAAATACTTCTTGTTGACATCTACCTGTACAATATCGTAGTGTATCTCACGTTTAGAGTATATTGACTCTATTTTGTTGATAACACGCTTAGCCATTGTAGCGCAGTAGTCACCACCGAACGAACCTCCTATAGTGTTGTCGTTTCCGTATTCGAGTGTGAAGGTGTTCATGTCTTCATCCTTGTATCCTTTTCTTGTCGCAACAGCGAGTATTCCGTAGTACGAGTGTTGAAATATGTATTGTTTACCTGTGAACAACACATTCACCTCGCATCCTTGTCTTTCAATTTTGTAAATCTCCATAATCGTATGTGTTTAAATGATTAATATTAGTTCCGTGTCGGGTCTTGAACCCGATGTGCGCCTGTCGCTCACGGATGAAGAGGATTATTATTTCGGCTTTTCGTAGTAGCATGAAACCTTGTAGCCGTTCTTGACAAGAATGTTGAGTAGGGTTTGTGCGCTCTTATAGAAGAGATTCAACTCGATGCTTACAACTTCGTCAGTAAATAGCCGTTTCTTACTCTTGATGATGTTGTCACAATGTTTCTTATCAGCAAAGAAGCTATACACGAGGTATCTTTCTTCTCCATCAAGTTCAAACTCGCTGATAAAGATAGCAAGGGCGTTGCCTGCGTAGATGTTTACATCATAGGTTCTTTCTTTCTGCTTGGTGGTTATCTTACCCATCTTATCAGACCATTTCCATTGTAATGCCATAATTGTATGTTTTATTGTTATTGATGTTTGTTACTTGATTACGATTGCAAAGGTAAAGCAAATACTTGACTAAAGCAAGTTTTTGGTAAAGAATATTCTTTTCTTTAACGTTTCTTAGTAAATAAACTTCTTTACTTATTTAATATTGTTAGTATATTTGCAGTAGTTAACATAAAGTAGATAATTTACATGAGCACAAGAATAAAAGAGATAATGACAAGTAAAGGCTTTACCAACGTGTCATTAGGTGAAAAAATGGGTGTCAGCAAACAAGCGGTTGGACAAATGCTAAAGGCAGAGTCTCTAACAACTGCTTCGCTCGAAAAGATTGCGATTGCGCTTGATGTACCGATGTGGCAGTTATTTGCTTCTCCTGAAGAGGTTAATACACCTCAGGAGACAAGCAGCGACTTTGCAGCCTTCGTGCGCTTCAAGGGCATCCATTATACTGCCGACTCTCTTGAGGAGTTCAACACAATCGTGGAAGAAATAAAAAGTATAGCAAGATGAAGAAGATATTTATATTAGGGTTATTGTGCTTATCTGTACTGGGTGGATATGCCCAAGATGATAGTGATGATTGGAAGGTAGGAGGAAAGCATTATCAAGAATGGGAAGCAAAACAGACGTGCACGGAAGTTTGTGGAGTTCGCTTTGGTAGCTCATATGAAAACGCGAAAGAGATTCTTAAAAGAAAATATGGCGAACCTGAGTATCTGGAAACAGACGAAAACACAATAGTTTATCACTATAAATCGTATGGTGGTATGATTTTTACATACATATCCTTTTGTTTTCAGCGTGATGGTGCTCTCAGCTATATGAACAAATGCGTAATGGGATATGAATGTAAAACAGCAGAAGAGGCAAAAAATAAAAGGGATGCGATTTGGATTAAAGCAAGAAGTAAATACGCTGCGTGGCACGAAGGCATAGATGATAACGGATTCAAGTACTACGAGAGCGGTTGCTCTCCTCTTGGCGGGTTCGGTAACGGCTTTGTCGTTGATATTGTAAAGTTTGACGAGCCATACAATGGGTGTAGATATTTCTCACGCATCATGTACGGACCATACAACTATGTGCAAGAAGACTTTTAGGGCGACATCCCCATCTGGCATGAGGGGCAGGGCGTAAGCCCTTGGGGGCGGCAGCCCCCTTATCTCCCCATAGTTCTCCCTTTCTCCAATACAGATATACACCTTTCTCCTATATATAAGTCACTCTATCCTCACTGGAGTGGCTTTTTTGTGTTTATGCGGTGAGGTGCTTTGTGCGCATTATTGAGCGTATAAGGCGTGTTTTTGTGATTTTTCCGTGTTTTTCCGACTTGTAAGCCGTTTTTACTGACCTTTGCAACTCTTTGTTTTGCCTTCTTTTGACTTTTTTGTTACAAAAGTGGTTTTTCGTGCGTACATCTATATGCCTTTGAATTGTTCTAAAACTCCTCTATACTTTTAGGTGCTCACAAAATTACGGGGGTTAGACCAAATGAATTGGTCTGTATGTCGGATTTTTGTATTAAGTGCCCGATAAAGGGATTGGTGATGGAAAGTAAAAAATTGTGACATGACGAAATACAGAAAAAGATGTTGTTGTTCTCCGTAAATTTGACGCAACTAAGGACCTTTTAGGCTTCTTTTGGGGTATTGGACTTCTTCCCTTGTTCTATGTGCACCCTATAGCCATGTCTAAGATGCGTCCAAAATATCGAAGCGATTGAAACATGACCCCTCATGGGTCATAGCCCAAAGGGGTAAATGGCTGATAGATAGGGAGTTATGAGGTTGTAAAGTGGCTTTGGTAGACGCATGGTAGGTAATACGAGGAAAAGATGATTGCTCTTGATGATGTGGAGGGGTGGCGATAGTGGCATGAGTGGTATGTGGCATGGTGGGTGATATGGGAGGATAGGTTAGAGTGCTGACGTGTTGGAGAGGTTAGAGCATGATGGCGAGGATAAGGAAGCGATGAGGCATAGGTGGATGATGAACGACCCAAAGGGGGTGGGGGCTTAGGTACTGGCTGCGAATTATAGTAGATAAAAGCATAGGTATAAAAAGGTACTGTTCTCAAAGGAGGTCATCATCATTTTCCCCAGAAAAGGTACTCCACAGAAAGGAGGTCGTTAGTATATTTCCTGAAAAAGGTACTGGAGAGAAAGGATGTTAGTTATGGTTATTAAAAAATACAGTAGATATGACAGACATTAGCAGATTGTTTAGGTTGCCGTTAGGCGTAAGTGAGTTGTCGGGCGCGAATAATCCGATGATAGGTTTGCTTGGTGCAGCCAGTTTAGGTTTGAGTGTAGGTAGTTCGTTGTTTGGAGGTCTTAAGTCGCGTAAGGCAGCCAAGAGAGCATTGGCCGAGCAGAAATATCGCACGAATGCGGAGAAGGCTTGGTATGACAAGGAGTATAATACGGACTACTTGGATACAAAGGCTGGTCAGAACTTGATGCGTAGGGCTCAGGAGGTTCAGGACAATTACATTCGTAAGGCGGATGGAGCTGCAGCAGTTGGCGGTGGAACAGCGGCGAGTACAGCTATGGCAAAGGAGGCAGCAAATAGGACGATGGGTAATACTATTGCGAATATTGGTGCCAATGACACGGCGAGAAAGGCGAGTGTTTCTGATCAGCACATGAGGAACGAGCAGAATCTTTCTAAGCAGAGAGAGGATATATACAATCAGCAGGCAGCAAACACGGCTGAAGCAGCTCAGAATATGAGTAATGCGATGATGAGTGCAGCATCGGCGTTGGATGGTCCAGGGAAAGGTAAAACAGACGTAGGTGCATCTGGTGTTGCTGGAGAAAAGACAGCGAGTGACTACTTTGGCGATAAGTTGTTGAAGAATGTGACGGGAGTTTAGGGAGCGTTGTAACGCATGTAGGGAAAAAAATAAAAAAGATTATACTATGGGAAAGAAAAAGATTGATATAAACGCGAAGAAAGGTGTAGACGTTAATCGTGTGATGGAGGCAGCGGGTTTGTTGAAGGATTTGGTCGTTGACGAGCAAGCAGCAGAGATTGAGCGTTTGAAGTCGGCTCTTGCTGGTGTGACAAAGGAGCGTGACTGGTTTGAACGTTGCTTAAAGTCGGCCGAGAGTGCTTTGGCTTATAAGGACAAGGTGATAGAGAGGATAAAGAAGAAGAACGCTAAGCGCATGTCAGAGAAGTGCGATGTGATTGCTGTACTGAACAAGGAGATAGTATTTCAGTACAAGCGTAGGGAAAAGGCAGAGAAGTTTGTCAATACCCTTGGTCAGGCGTTTGACTTGTTGAAGAAAAACGTGGAGGATTATGAACACAGTATTGGACGATAAGGAGAAGAGGAAGGGTGTTGTAACACAGCCTGGTGTTGTGGCTCCTGGTGTTTTGGCACAGCCTCAGCAACCAGCTAATGTGTTTAGTGGTAAACGACCTACTACGTTTGAGAATATGCCTGTAAATGTAGGATGGACACCTAACGGGGAACCTGTGACTGAGGGCAGCAAGGCTCAACAATCGTGGCAGACGTCAAATCCGAGGGAGTTAGAGGGAAGGATGCCATCTTCTTACGCTCTTAACTCTAAGCCTTTGGGTGGTGTTGATTTGGGTGCTGTTGGTGGTGATAAGGGTGTTACTGCTGTGTTTGAGAAGGACGATAGCCAAAGGGATGGTGGTTTCTTTAAGTGGCTTGGCGGATTGTCGAAGAAGCGACCAGGAAGGCGTGAAGGCGAGAGTGATGATGATTATGACGAGCGTATGACGAGAAACAATATGCGCATAGCCACTTTAGCTGACGCAATACGACACATGGGGAACATCTATAATACTTCCAAGGGAGCTGCGCTACAGAAGTTTAATAATCCGACTGCTGAGATGCAAGCAGACCTTGACAAGAGAAAGGCAGAGCGTGCGAGAAATGCTGCTGCTGAGGCTGACGCTGCGTATAAGAATGCCAACTTGCAGATAAAGATGGATGCAGCAGATGCAGACAGAGCTTATAAAGGGCAGATGGTTGAGCTTAAGAAAAGTGCTGACAAGAGAGCAGATCAGAACGCTAAGGACTTGAAGGCATATCGCGATGGAATACTTGGCGTGCAGCAAGGCAACTTGAAGTTGGCAGGTGAGAGGTTAGGCGAAACCAAACGCCACAACAAGGCTCAAGAAGGCCTCAGCGCAAGCAGACTGGCTTTGTCAATGGCAAAAGCGGCCCGTACGGCTGGAGGCTTTGGAAGAAGTGGCGGCGTAGGTGGCGGTTATGGATATGCCACTCCATACGGAAGATTGGCAAGCAAGCAACAGCTTACACCTCAGCAGGAAGCCCAGGCTTGGGCAGAAATGAGAAACTTGGGAATGATAACCCCTAAGAAGCAACGAGAGCTTGACCTTGCCATGAATGGCTATACGGCAAACGACGGTACGGTAGTAAAGCCCAACGCTACGCAAGCACGCAAGATAATACAAGGCGCCATTAGCTACGGTCTGCTTGACAGCTCGGGAAAGGGTGAAGCTCTAAGAAAGACGTTCAGGGACGGATTTGGCTATACTGACGTGAGAACGAGCGGGACAGCCCAGCGTGGCGTGAATACTTCGGGTAAGAAGAAGGTGCGCAATGTGACGAAGACCGTATCGAAGAGCCAGGCTAAACAGATTAGGGAACAGCGCAAGGGCGCCAATCCTATAAGATGGCAAGGCTCTGGCAGTAAGCCGAAGGCACAAGCTAAGGGCGGTACAGCCAAAGGTAAAAGTACGGACTGGAGCCAGTATGTGAAGTAGAATATAAAAACACGATAAAGAATATGGCAGACAATAGATATTATTATTTCAAGGATGCGAAAGGTAACAGGCATACGGTAGACAAGACAGCGTATGACAAGGACCCGATGGGATTTGCAAAAGCATTTCCTGGTGCTCGAATGGAGGTGATAGACCGAAAGACAGGGCGAAGAGGCGATGTGAGCGTAAAGGATGCGAGTCGTGTTGGTGACTTTGGTGCTCATCTGTTTACGGGAAGAACGATAACAAGGGAAAAGTATCAGCCTAAGACTTCTTTAGGTAAGGCAGCGCAGAGCGTTGCGCAGAAAAAGTGGGGAAAGGAAGAATCGGGCGGTAAGCCTGACTATGCGCCTGTAGGTAATGTTGGTGTTAAGCCGAACGATGCCTCACTGGGCCTTACTAAGTCTGTGGGTAATGGTAAGGAGAGTGAGCTTGTGAAGGGTCTTAGGGAGGCTGACGCCTTGAAAAGACGCGACGAGGAGCAGATGCCTATAGACTATACAAAGCCGGGTGCTGTAAAACAGATGGTAGGCGGTGCGAGAAGAGCACAGAAGTCACTGGAGCGTAGAATGGAACAGGCTGGACAAGAGGCTGGTAGAAATGCTGAGGGTGAGATAAGACGAAGGAACGCTCCTGCCTTTGACCTTGGGAACGAGGACGTGAACAACAATATTGTGAAGACACGCGGGCAGTTGGAGGATGAGTTGGAAGAAAGCAGCAGACAGCTTGTTGACAAACAGCTTGGCGGATATATAAACAATAGTATCCAAAAGATGTTTAAGGATGCGACAGTTAAAGGTGTTGCAGCAGAAGATGCTTTGAGCAAGGCTTCTCCATTTGCATATATGGCAGCAGGAAAGGCTTACAATGAAGCCCTTGATCCTGACAAGCTAATGAATCAGCTCAGCAAGAATGCCGAGAAAGACATGGCTGGGTTGTTCTCTGACCCGAAGATGCAGAAGGAAATAGTAGAAAAGGCAGCTTCGTTAGGTATCGACCCAGAGGATTATGTAAAGAATTATATAGCTCCTGGCTTGCAAGCAAAGATATCTGAGGAGTTTGAGAAGAGCGAATTGAGCCGTAATATGCCTAAGAGTACGGCAGAATATATCATCCGTGGTGTCAACGACTCGATGATAGGCACTATCTTGTCGATGGGTATGATGTCGAAGAAGCAGAGACAGTATGCTCAGCAAGGCATGGCTATGACCGATAACGGGGAAAATCCTTATGTTAAGCCGGGTATGGGTGCGAGAGTGGCACGCGGAACATTGAGCTTTGCTGCAGACGCTCCTGTGTTTGGTGCATTAGGAAAGGCTGGTGCAGCCGTGGCAGGCAAGGTTATGGGTAACGGTGTGGCACAGGCAGCAAGAATAGCGAACACGACTTTGCGCGGTCGTATCGTCAGAATGGCTACAGCGGGTGCTGTGAGTCAAGGCGTGACTGGTGTGCTGTACGGTTCGACCAATGCAGCTGTGCAGAACTACTCTACTGGCGATGATACTTCTATTGGCAATATCGTGAAGCTTATGACTATGGGCGGTCTTTCTGAGGGCGCAAGCTGGGCTACTATGGGTGGCATTGGCGGTGCTGTAGGTGCAGGAATCTATAATGTAAGTGGCGTGAAGCGTATTCCAGCCAAGGTGTTCCAGTTGGCTATGGAAGGCGTGGGTATGCACATGGGTGGTAATGTTGCCAAGATGATAGAGGGACATGATACAGATTGGCTGAGCGTAGAGGGAAACCTTGAGGCTTGCGCCAATGTTGTAGCCTTGAAGCTGACACATGCAAGACTGCCTAAGCGTTATGCGAAGGATGGCAAGAAGGAAAGCTATCTTGATATGGTGGCGAGAAACATTGCCAACCTTATGGTGTCTGACGGTCAGCGAGCATCCTTTGGTGGATATACATTCACCAATGAGGAGAAAGAACAGTTGTTCGGAAGTAATAAGGCACCGTTACGAAAAATGTACGAAAGGCTTATAGAAGACATGCCGTTAAGACCGGAAGGATTTACTCATTGGGCATTGCGAACCAAGAAGACAACAGCCAGAGGAAAGGGTGAGGAGTCGTATAAGGATACGGATGCTGAATTTGTGAAGACTGCCTATGATGAGATAATGGCAGACAATACAATACCTTGGGACACAAAGGCTAAGTTCTCTGCTTTGGTTATGGGAACGGTTCCTTCGTCACGTCCTATGATGGAGTATATTGGTTATGGAGGAGGCACTGTAAGCGAGTATAGTAAATATGGAGAGCTATTGTCAGAACATATCGTCAAAACTGAAGACGAACGAGACTCTGTAGTTTACTCACTCAGACTGAGACGCGAAAACCAACGTTTGAGTAATGCCTATGGTGCAGCTCAGATAAAGGACGAGAAGGTGGCGCAAGAAACATTGGAGACTGTAGCTGAGACGTTTGGCTTTACTGCAGAACAGTTGAAGGCAGCTATGGACAAAGACCCGTTGAAGCGCAGCGAGGAAGAACAGAATGCTTGTGTGGCTCTGAGAAAGACTTATGAGGGAGAACAGTTCCCGGAAGGAACGTTGCATCCCGAGCAGTCGCAGACAGAGGGCAAGGACGTGGTTGAGGAGAATAACCTTGGCACGGAGAATCCTAACAACGAGGCTGTGGCTGAGGTGCTGAACAACATGAATAATGCAGAAAAGGCGTTTAATGCAGCCTTGGAAAGTAACGATGTGTTGAAGCAGGAGTATGAGAGACTGGCAAAGGAAGGTCTTTCGGAACCTCAGATATACATGGAGCTGATAAACTCGGGACTGACGCAGGAACAGCTTGTACCTTTTGCCGACTATATCAACACCAAGGCTAAGGCTGTGGGCATGTATCGCGGAACTGAACAGAAGATTGCTGAGACCGTGCAGAAGCATGTGGAGCAATGGAGCTACAAGGGCGAGCTGAACGGTGAGAAGCAAGAGGGCGGCCAGATGTTGTTCGTGAAGGACAACAATGGCAGACTGCTTATTGTTGGAGCGGGCGATGTTGCCTTTGATAATGAGGGTAGAGCGAGAGAAAGCGTTGGCGACATGCTTAGCGTGCTTGACCCGAATACAAAGGAGATGGACTTCGTGAGCAAGAAGGACGTGCAGCTTGACCATGTGGAAAAGACGGAGGACTATGCCAAGAACTATCAGGAGATGTTGGAGGTTAAGAACTCGGTGGCTTACGCTGAAAGTGAAAAGGGAAAAGAGAAAAGTGAAGAATCCGATACTAAGACTGAGAGTGTTGTAACACCGAAGGAGGGCGCGTCGGCGCCTGGAGTTGAAGATGTAAAGCCTATAGGGGAAGGAGAAAAAAAGAATCCATCCGATAATGGCAATGGAAGTAACGAGACTTTAACATTTGCCGATGGGTCACCTGTGCCGATGATGAAGGACACGAAAGGCCGTGAGACTGCTGACTACTCGCAGATGACACCCGAACATGGAGCGGAGTGGATGTCTTCGCAGTTTGGCGAGAACGCAGAAGCTGCTGTAGACGGACAGATAAAGAGAGCCGAGAAGATGCTGAAAGAAGCCGAAAAAATAAAGGTGGATTACACGGGCGACTTGAACGACGCCAAGGAAGCTGAGGCTCAGAAGGCGAAGGCAGTTGATGCCGCCAAAGCAGAGCTGGAGCTATATACCAATATCAAGAAGGTAATGACCGCGAATAAGGTTAAGGCTGGAATGGAGAAGGTAGGTAGTGCAGGTGAAGAAGGTTCGGTAAGTGAAGCAGGTAATTTAGGCGCTGTTCGTGAGAAGTTTGAAAGCGGTAAGCGTATTGTGGGCAACAAGCGTACACGTACATTGGCTGACGGAAGCAAGCTAAGAGGACACTATGAGATTGTCGAGG
>OIYG01001577.1_pt1 | contig 16549 bp, 13 predicted proteins | sample 1587861 | NCBI WGS metagenome assembly OIYG01 (sample SAMN03283272) | human gut metagenome | biome: human-associated habitat; material: feces | host: Homo sapiens | place: Peru | collected 2012 | reverse complement strand
GCGGCTTACGTCTGGCAGAAAACAAGGATTGCCTGACCGTTCTGGATTTCATCGGACAGGCCAACAAAAAGTATAATTTCGAGGAGAAATTCGCAGCACTGCTTTCCAACACCACCCGCAGCGTCAGTCGGGAGCTCAAAGAGGGCTTTGTCTCTGCACCTAAGGGCTGCTACATTCAGCTGGAGAAAATCGCTGCAAAGTATGTGCTGGATAATATCAGCGCCTCCTATGACCGCACCTCCGGGCTTGTGGCGCGGGCGGCCGCCTTTACCGAGGATACCGTTCTGCCCCTGACACTAGGGAACTTCCTCGACTACTACCATCTCGACCCCCGTGCAATTTACAGCAAAAAGGTCTGCTTCAGCAGGCTGTGCGTCCGCGCAGGGGCGGTATCCGATTTTGCAGAACCTTTGGAAGAAACTATGACCAAAGCCTTTGCACGCTTTGCGGTCATCGATTCCCGCAGGTGGATCCGGTTTTTGCTAGAGCTTCTGCCGAAATTGGATAACACCGACTTTGCAGCCCTGCCGCCGGAAGAACAGCGGATGCTGCAGATGTTCTATGTGACCCTTTGGGGTAAGACCGCAGAAAGCTGGGAGGATGAAGAAGTTCTCGATAACCTGTATTCTCTCTCAGACAGTCCCGTTTTGCTGGGGGAACTGCAGGCACTTTTGCAGTATCAATATGACCGCATTGATTTTATCGACGAACCTGTGGATGTGGGCTTTGATTGTCCGCTGGACCTGCACTGCACCTATACCCGCGACCAGCTGCTAGTAGCACTGGACTTTTTGAAGCCTGCCACTGTCCGCGAGGGCGTAAAGTGGCTGCCGGAAAAGCAGCTGGACGTATTCTTTGTGACCCTGAACAAAGCAGACAAGGATTACTCGCCCACCACTATGTACAAGGATTATTCCATCAACGAGAGCCTGTTCCACTGGCAGAGCCAGAGCACCACCGCCGAAAACTCTGCCATCGGGCAGCGCTACATCCATCACCGTGCAAAGGGAAGCCGGGTGCTGCTGTTCGTGCGCGAGTTCAAGGCGGATGCCCGTTTTGGCGGTGCAGGGGCGTATACCTATCTGGGGACGGTGAACTATGTGAAGCACGAGGGCTCCCGCCCCATGAATATCACATGGAAGCTGGATCGTCCGATCCCTGCAAAATTCCTCAAAAAGACCAACAAGCTGGTGGTCGGTTAAAAGGAGAATATCATGAAGGTTGTTCGCGTTGTTGCAGCTGTGATCTGCGACGATATTCAGACGAAACATAAAATTTATGCCACCGCCCGCGGCTACGGCGAGTACAAGGGCGGATGGGAGTTCCCGGGCGGCAAAATCGAGCCGGGCGAAACCCCGCAGCAGGCACTGAAACGAGAGATCCGGGAAGAACTGGATACCGAGATCGCGGTAGGCGATTTGATCGGTACCATTGAATACGATTATCCCGCCTTCCATCTTTCCATGGACTGTTTCTGGTGCGAAGTAGTTTCCGGCGAGCTGGTGTTGAAAGAAGCCGAGGCTGCACGCTGGCTGACTAAAGAGGAGCTTGATTCTGTTCCGTGGCTTCCGGCGGATCAACTTCTTTTAGCGCAAATACGTCCTGTATTATAATTTTTTATGATAAATCCCTCTCTTTAGCTTTCTCAAATTTCCATTTTTTACCCAAATATAATAATCATGATCCAAAGCCTCTGAGCCGAAAGACTCAGGGGCTATTTTTATGTCTGGAGGTGAGCATTTTGTTATTCCGCACCATCACTATCATTATTACCATCGTATTTTAAAGCGCAGCTGCGCAGAAAGGAGAAAGCCTTATGAACTTTTGGTCCGAAATCGTCAAAGAAGTTGGCACCGTCTTGGTGGAAGTCCTCGTCCGCATCGCTGAAGAAATGGAAAACAACTTATAAATATAAGCGTCAGATTCGTGCTGAACTGATGGTTGAACAGGATTTACCGAAAGGAGCAAGTATCTTTTATGAACCGCCAAAATCATTCTGAGCCGGAGAACCGGCTCACTCCGGAGGAAAAACAGGAGTTTTGGAAGCTTCTGGACCGACTGTCCCCTGAACAACGTGAAGCACTGAAAGAAGTGCTCAAGTCCTTTACCTAAAAATAATCCGGGGCAGCCCCCAAAAGCCGTCCCGGATTATTTTTTAGCTGGTTTCTTTAGTTCACAGACAAGGAGCTGCCGATTTTGTTTCCATTGGCATTGGTCTGAGTGGCCGCACACCAAAATCAAGTCTTATGAAATTCTGCTTTTTTGCGCGGCAGCCTACAGCAAAATCGTTCTTCCGTTTTTCTGCGCTGCCTTCATGGCAAACCGCACTGCATCACGGCCTGTCATTGGATCTACGATCCCAATGGTCAGATGTTTTGGGCTGCGGAATAAACGTTTCCACCCTCCGCAAAGCAGTTCCTGTGCATCTGCCCCTTCCAGCGTGACCGATACTTTTTGGCTATCCCCCGGCATCAGCTCCGGCAGGGACAGCGGTAAACGCGCCGTGCACAGAGTGCTGCCTGCTGCATCCTCCACATAAAGATTCACGGGCCAATCCCAGTAGAACGGTGCGGCGCCCTCGTTTGCCACAGTCAGTTCTGCAGAAACACCGTCTGTGCACAGGGTCAGCTCCAGTTCCGTTACCCGGAGCCGATAGCCCAGTTGCTTCAGCACGGCATTATATCCTTTCGCATACTTTACCTGTGCCGTTTTGGGGCCGAGAAAACTCATGTGCGATATCTCCAACAGGTGCAGCGTGCGGGGAAGATCCTGCTCCAGCATATCCTGCATGGAAAGGCTGCTGGTGAACTCGCCACCAACTGGAGCATCCTGCCAGAAATCCGGCATAGGCGTCAGCGCATCGGGGTCGCTGCCGTACCAGCCGCCCTCTGCGATCCATTCCAGCCACTCCATGGTGTCTTTTTCCTCACCGGTCATATCATTATAAAGGCCAAGGCTTTGTTCTGCCGCGAAGCGGAACGGCCTGCGCATCAGCAGCTTTGCCGTAGGAAAAGCCGCAAGGTAATCTGCGGCATATTCGTCCCGGATCGTCTCGTCCGGCATGGATACCAAGCCATCTTCGCTTTTGATGTGCCACTCGCCCCAGTGGCCAAGGCTGCCCAGCTCCACATAGGAAGCAAAACCATCCGTGCCCAAAAACTCCGCCAGCGCATAAAGCACACGGTGATGCGCTGCCCGGAACACCGCATTGGCATAGTTTGGAGAATAGCCTTTCCCATAATCCGTATCGTACCAGCTGCCATCCTTTGTCTGCGCATAAAGCCAGTCCGGGATATCCAGATGAGTCTCTTGTCCCGGCACATCGCAAACAAAGCGGATCGCCAGATGGATCCCCTGCTCCCGCAGCAAGGCAAAGCCGTATTTTTCGCTGATCGCCTCCCACGCATAAACGCCCTCTTCCGGCTCCGCCTCCCGCCATGTAAGCTGCAGATAGCGGAGCGTTGCATCGCCTGCCTCTGCGGTATCGATCATCGGGGCATATCCGATCTGAGCATTGGAAAACGCGCTGTCATCCGCAGCATAGGTTCTTGTTTTTGTGGTCGATGCGATCATTGCCGCTCCCATTCCCAGCAGACAGAGCCCCGCCGCCAGGATCTTTGATATTTTACCCATGATACTCCCCGTTGTACTGGATAAGGGTGACATCCTGCACCCCATTTACAGCACGGATGCGGTCTGCAAATTCCATGTTGGGATCTTTGCAGAATACCTCTACCGCCATCTCGGTGTTTTCGCCCCGCATAGTCTTGGATTTGACTGCATACTTGATGCGTCCCAGTGCCCGGACGATATCGTCTCCGGCATCGGTACCCACATAGTGGATCACCGCAATGTACACCCGGCCTTTAGCCTGCCAATGGGAGAACAAGTAAATCATGGCGATCATGACAGCCGCCGTGACCAGCCCCAGTGCATACATTCCGGCACCTGCCGTAATACCCGTGGTGATCGACCAGAACAGATACAACAGATCCAGCGGGTCCTTGACTGCGGTACGGAAGCGGACAATGGACAATGCGCCCACCATACCAAGGGAGATGACCACGTTGGTACTGATGGCCAGCGTGACCATGCAGGTAAGCACGCACATTCCCACCAGCGTTACCGCAAAGCTGCGGGAGTATACTACGCCTGTATAGAATTTGCGGTAGACCAGATAGATAAGGATGCCCAGCGCCAGTGCCGCCAGCAGCGCCACAGCAAGCTTAGGCGCATCGTACTGGACAAAAGCATTCAGGACAGATTTTTTGATAAAGTCTTTTGTGCTCATGGCTATTTGTAGTTCCTTTCCCCTCAGGTTTCGTTCCAGTATTCAAACCCGTGCTGATAAGCGGTCTTATCGCAGCACAGCACATACTTGGAAACGGCGGTCAGCTCCTGCGCACGGGGCGGGAGGATATCCCGCACGACCTGCGGCAGATACTCTGTAAATTTTACTTCCATTACCAGTTTGCCTGGTTCCAATACCGGAAGCGCGGGAAGCGTTGCGTCAAAGATATCCCAGCTGCCAACGGCTGCGCGTACGTCCATATCAAAGGTGACACGCACTGTGCCGGCGTTCATGATCCATGGCTCCCGGTCGTAATCCACGATGACCCGGGGACGGAGCACATTGCACACACACTCGGTGTAGAACTCCTGACACAGGCGGTGGGGGCTGTGCAGCAAAAAGTCATAGTCTCCGGCGAGAATAGCATCAAACTCTGTATGGGTCAAAGGTGCGGCTTCCTTGTAGATATAGCTGCCGCATTTTTTCTTGCGTTCCAGCTTGATGCTGCGGTCGCTGCAATTATAAATGCGGATGCGGTACTTTTTGCGCAGAAGAACGCCCGCCTCCTTTTCATCATAGGCAGTGTTCCAGTAATCGTCAAAATACAGGCTGCGGATGAAGTACCCGCCCTGCTGCGCGTGAGGGTCCAGATGAAGCACCGGAGCCAGCCGCACAGTCAGTTCTGCCTTGTCCGCGTAGGAGATCAGATATTTCAGCTCGTGGCGGTAGGCTTCCGTATGGCTGCGGGGCTGCGGAGCCAGCAGTTGCTCCCCCCGCTCCAGGCACCGCTGCCAGAATGCGGGCTCATTCTTCATAGGTGTCCTCCACAATGGTGCCATCCGGCTGGATGTAAAAGCATTTTACGCCGTACACCTTGCCGGTATCAATGACGTAGTAATCAAAGGCATCCTGCGTATAACCGGAGGCGTTGGTAGCCCGCACCCGGATAAAATACTGGCCTGCACCGGGAGCCTCGGCCTGCACCACGGGCAGCACAATGTGTTCCTGTCGGTAGAGCACCTGCCGGAACTGGTAATCCCGGGCAAGTTCCACTGTATAGGTGATGTCCTCAGCATTGAAATCATAGGAGGGGTCCCAGTTCAGCTGGAGCACGCCGTTCTGCATAGAGGGTGTACCAATAAAGAATGGCATAGGGTAATGATATCCCTCCGGGTACTGCTGATAATTTTCCTCAATTTCCTCCGGCAGTGCCTTCGCCACCATATCATGCTGAGTTCTTGTAAGGGGCAAATGCTCCACGTCCGGCATTTGCCAGATGTACTGTTCGGTGATGGTGCGGTAATGCGCCGTCATCTCCTCAATACGGTCGGCATTCAAATAATCATACAGCTCCCGTACAGCAGTGTCCAATGCCTCCCGATAGCTCGCAGTCTGAAGGCAGCGGCGAAACAGCACATTGCACCAGTAGTTGCTGATGCCCCACTCCCAGCTTTCAGCATCTGTAAAATGGATAAGTTCGCGTTCCTTACGGCAAAGCATATCATCATTATCCCAGTCCAGCAGATACCATGTGCTGGAGTTTTGCGGGCTGTAAAGATACACATTGCGGCTTTGGGTATCGGCATTGCCCGTCAATAGCTGAAACGCCATCCAGTAGGCAATATTCTCCGCATCAAAATATGTTTCCAGCAGCTTTTCCATCGGCTGGGATTCATCGTTCAGCTTTTCCAGCATCTCGATGAGTTTGCTGTGGTCGCTGTTACCCTTCGTTTCCAGATAAGAATCAAATTTTGCCTGATCGAACGTGGGGTCGGTGGTAAGCTTGATGGCATCTTCATAGCGGTAAAATTCAAAGAAATTCACCTTGTACAGCTGCCCTGTGGAATCCAGTCCATGGGCTTTCAGGGCTGTCTTGTTCAGCTGTTCCACCTGCGTGTACAAACCATAATCTTCAAACACGCCGTTTTCACTGTCGGTCAGATCTTTCACATAAAGATGGACAAATTGGGTGCGCAATCCCATCATCTGGTCGATTCCCTTAATAAGGTCATAGGCCATCTTATTACGGAACCGCAGTCCTTCGCTCATGTGCTTGTTCAGCGCGATGGTGCGCTGACCGCGCCAGCTGCCTTTATTTTTCTTGAGTTTGATCTTATAGTTTTTTTGTGTATAGCGGCTGGAGGTCTGACCGCGGATCTGCACTGTGGCATTTGGCACGGAATCTGCGTAGCCTACCTCGCCTGCAACAGGGCCGTTCTCATCACCGACCTGAAGCAGAGCGGCGACCTGATAGCGTGGCACCCCCATGGCCTCATAATCGTAAACCGAATAATGGTTGATCTCGGCCCAGCTGTGATTGGTGTTCTCGCTGTCATTGCCCCGGCTCACGGTCAGGTACATCGTCACCACGCCGCTGTCATCATAGACCGTGTAAAGTTCCGGGTTATCCCGCAGGTGGACACTGTTGATATCCTCCAGCGGAGCCTTTTCCACCTTGTCAGCTGCTTTATTTCCAGACGTCGCCTGTGAGCCGGCAGCGCCCTCTGTACTCCCGGCCGGCAGCACGGCACAGCCCGCACACAGCCCGGCCAGCGCCACACCCAGCCCCAGCACCCTGCGGCGCGGGATCAGATCTCTATCCTTCATTTTCCCTCTCCTCTCGCTCTGTTCCCTTTTTATGTTCCAAGAACAGCCCCAGCCGGGTGAAGCGCCCGGCTTTTGTTTCTGCCACAATAGGCTGCTGCCCCAACACCCGGTAGGGCAGGTTGGCCGTAAAAGTCTCCAACCGGAACAGCGTGACCAGATAAAACAGTGCCGCCCCGATCAGGAAACCAAACCCGTAAAACGCAGGGTCAAACGCCATGGAAAGCGCCGTAAGCCCGCTGGCAGAAACAGCAAATACCACGGCAGCTGCGACGGCGCCTCCGTAATCCGTGAAGTAAAGCAGAATCATCAGGACAGTGTTGCCCACGGCATAAAGGCCGTACCCTACACACAGGGTGCGGAAGTAGCCGTGCATCAGGTCGTTGAACCCAAGAGGCAGCAGAGCCAGCAGAGTGTTCTCCAGTGAAAGTACCGCCGCTGTGACGAACAGCTGTTTGAGCGCCGTGAACCGGAGTTCCCGGTTCAGCACAGCCAGCATCTCTTCCTCTGCTGTGACGATATCCCCCACAACGCCGCCATCATTGAACAGGCTGTAGTAATTCCGGTATTTGGGGTAGAAATTGACCTCCACCGACACCACAAAATTCACGCTTGTGACGAGAATGGTCAAAAACGCAATAAGGGCAGGCACATCATAATACGGAGCCCCATAAAACAGGCCTTTGACCTGTACACCCGACGGGCCTGCCCAGCAGATGACAAGGTGGGCAAACAACCCGATATTGGTGCACAGCCCTGTAAAGGCCAGCGGCAGGAACGCATCCACCCAGCGCAGGAATGTCCACGGGCTCTCCTCACTCTGCGGGAAGTAGCGGTAGAGCAGCACTACATCCCACACCATCATCAGGCCGTAGCCCATGGTCACCGCAAAGAGCATTCCTTCCAGCACCGGACAGCCCAGCAGCACCACCAGTACGAACCCCAGCCCGAACGCCAGCGCAATGGCAGCCAGAAAAGAACAGAGGATGCCCCGGTAGTCCTTGATGGCGGTCAGGTAGCTCATGGCGTTCCAGTTCACGATCATCTCTGCAAAAAGCCACAGGCAGAGCAGCCCCTGCAAAAGAGTTGCTCCGGAAACAAGCAGAAACAGCCCATACAGCGTGCAGCCCAATACAAGCATTATGCTGCTGGAGCCCCAGAACGATGGCAGGATGGTCTGCTCCTGTTCCTCATACAGCATATCTGCCAGATACCGTGTTACCGGCATGGAAAAGAAGCTGGTGACTGTAAGGGAAAACAGCAGCGTATAGGTGATCATACAGACCAGCAGATCCTGCTGATCCCGCTGAGCACCCACCCAGCCGCAGAGCAGCAAAATACCAAGCTGAAGCACAACGCCCAGCAGCATGGGGCCGGTGCAGATGATACCCGCATAGCCGTAGGCTCGCAGCGAGGCAAACAGTCCTTTGCGGCGGAACAGCTTTTTCAATTCAAATCCAATTCCTGCCATGGTTACTCCAAGTGATATTCCTTAGCGGTTTCGTCGTACATTTTGCGGTAGTTGGCCAGCATCTGCTCATGGTGAAAGTACGCATCCACCCGTCTTTGGCCAATTCGTCCCATCTCTTCGCGGCGGGCACGGCTGGCGCACATCTTCTCCATTGCATCGGCCAGCCCCTGACGGTACATAGGGGGCACGCAGTAGCCTGCAATGCCAAACGTATCCCCCGGGGCACCTTCCAGCAGTTCCCGGCAGCAGCCCACCTCGGTGGTCACACAGGGACGGCGGGCTGCCATAGATTCCAGCACAGACAGCGGCTGTCCCTCCGAAATGCTGGTGAGGATGGTAAAATCCAGCTTCTGCATATACTGCACCACGTCCACACGGCCTGTGAAGATCAGATTTTTGAGCTGCAATTCCTCCACCAGTGTATAGCACTCCTTGGCATAATCCTCATCGTCCACGCCGCCCATGATGTGGAGCCGGACGTTGGGCACCCGGGAGGCCAGCTCAAAGAACGCATAGATCATGGTCTTGACGTCCTTGATGGGGGCCAGACGCACCACTGCGCCGATATCCACCCAGCCATCCTCCTGTTTGAGCGGGATATTGCAGAACCGCTCGTACTGGACGCCGTTTGGGATCACGATGCACTTTTCAGCATTGCACCCCATCTCGATCTGCGTCCGGCGGGCATTATAGAACAAACTGCTGACCCGGAACGCCCGCCGGTAGATCTCCTCAGAAAGTACATAGAAGAACCGGATCCACCGGCTCTTGAACGAGGGCACCACCCACTCTGCGCGGATGATCTCCTCCTCACGTTCGCGGGTGTAGATGCCGTGTTCTGTAAGAAGCACCGGCGCATGGTTCAGGCTGCCGCCCATACAGGCCAGCAGACCGCCGTAACCAGTGGAGATCGCATGGTAGACATCCGCTTTCGGCACCCGGCCCGTAAGCAGGTAGAGCACCGGCAGCAGCATCGAACGCATGGTATGGAACGCATCCGCATAGGCCACATACGGATACTCCTGCAGGCAGATATCGGTGAACAATTCCATAAAATCCCGGCTCTGCAAAAAAGAGAGCGGGTGGGCGCCTTTTTCCTGAAACAGACGGTACAGCACATCCCAATCCGGGCTGCCCAGCCGTACCAATTCCCGCAGGGCGGTTCGCTCGTCTGCGGTAAACAGGACCGGTTGCCGCTCTCCGTGAAGGCGGAGGGCATCATCCAGAAAAACCTCCTCCACCTCTTTCACGTTGGGCGGCAGCTCATACACAAACTTTCCCCGGTCCTGCGCTTTGGCACCGATGACCCAGAGGGAAAATTCCTGCCAAGGCATGGCCTGAATATAAGCGTGCATCCATGTGGATACGCCGCCGTGGACATAGGGGTAGGAGCCCTCCAGCACCAGACAGATACGCATGGTCACGCCCCCTTCTTTTCAATGCGGACGGTGTCGGCATTGGCTTTGAGCAGATAAAGGTTCCCTGTCAGGCGGGTCAGTTCGCCGCCCGTCACCTTGCCGGGATTTCCCTCATTGGCGCGGAAGAAAAGCCATGCTTCATCCACAAAATTGCCAAGATGCAGTGTCCACGCGGTGTCGGTGCTGTCCAGCGTGACCGTCAGCTGTGCATACCGCTGGATGGCAGCAGAGCACTCGGTACCGGTCTGCCTGCGCAGATCCGGTGCGGCGACGCTGAGCCACTTGAGGTAATCTTTCAGGCCGCCCTTATAGACTTCCCAGCCTTCTGCAGCACCACGGTCCACATCCAGCAGATCGTCCGGGTGCATAAAGTGGGTGCTGACGTAGTGCATATTCAACTCGCTCATCGCGGCCAGCCGCATATAGGTATCTCCCACCATACCGCCGGATACGATGCGGGGTTGCTCCACGATACCGTCGCTGGCCACACCGAATTCCTGCACATAGGGCAGGGCTGTGCTATCCGCAAAGTAGGTGCTGGCAATGGTGCGGATCCGGGTCACCTTGCTGCCCAGTACCTTCCGCCCGGCAGCGGAAAGGATGTTGGAGGGCGGCACATAGACGCTGCCCTCGGTGTTGGGCAGCACGGTCTTTTGAAAATCAATAAGCTCGTTCATCGCAGCCACAATGGCATCCTCACTGGGCCACTGACGGTAGCTGTAAAGATCCTTGTAATCTGTATCGGGCAGTACCAGCGGCTGATGGTTGTAGCCGTGGTACCCCACTTCCCCGCCCTGCTGCAGCAGCAGGCTGCCATAGTATCGGAACTGCTGGGTGTCCGGCTGACGGACCGGCGCACTCTGGGTATCGTCCTCGTAGTTTTCGATCATGACACCGGTAAAACGGATAGAATATTGCTGTGCAAGCTTCATAAGATCCGGCCACCAGACCTTTGAATAAAAGTCTGCAATGCTCATCCTGTAATCCCTGCGGATATAAGTACCATCGCCGCCGGGCACCGGGGACGGAAAATCATCCAGATAGAACACAGCGCCGTTGATCACCGGGTAGGCGGTGGCATCGCACAGAAGGCTGTAGGAAGCCGCGTAAATCCCCCGCAGCACCTTATTATAAATGCCGATGTTGTCCACCACCACCCTGCCAGCACCAGACTTTGTGCCCCACACCAGCGGAACACCTTCGTCCCCGGTGCGGGCATAGACCGTGGCTTCCTCCCGGAGGCTGACGCTGAGGGAGGACTGGAATGGATCACTGAATTCATACCGCTGCCCGCCGCCCAGCATAAACTCCTTTGTGGGAACGATACTTTCTGCGGTCTTATACTCCCACGAAGAGGACAGGACGCCAAGTTTTGGCGAAATAACATCAAAATACGTCGTTTTCTGGGGCGTCATGGCAAACAGGACACTGCCGCCGTCCTGCACCCAGTTCATCAGGTCGATCAGGCTTTTACCTAATGCATTCAGGTCACTCATGAGGACAACAACAGTTTTATACCGGTCAAATTCCGGGATCTCTGCGAGAGACGTTGTGTGCACATCCACAGCCTGCGTACTCACTTTCATATCCAGCAAGATCTGATCAAACTGGTTTTTGGCAAGGTCTGTGCCTTCCTGCCCGGAATCGTAGAGCAGCAGACAGGTGACAGGCTGGCCGAACATGGCGATCTGCGCAGGCTTGACCTCTGTCCGGGGGAGATAATTGATCTTGAATTTCGTTGCATCGTATTGAATACCGCTGCGCTCCGCAAACAGGATAGCGGCCATCGCCACGAACACAGCCCAGATGATCAGCAGCTTTTGCCAGCGGAATGCCCGCAGCCGGGAAAAGATCTCCTTTATCATTGCTGTTTCCCCTGCCAGAACCGCACGATCTCGCGGCCCTTTGCACTGAGGTAGACCTCCTTTTCCTCGATTTGGCACAGTGTTTTTTGGATAGCCGCCCCATCGCGCAGCGCTACTGCCAGCTGCAGGCGGAGCACCCACGGCGTCTCGCGCTGAGGCCAGCGCGACGTAAGATCCTCCAGCGTTTTCTCTGCACGGTCATATTCAGCAAGGCTGAGCTGAACATCTGCCAGCCTGCACTCCAGCGCACAGCTGCGGCGTCCGCCAAGGTTTTCCAGCCGCTTTTTCAGCAGCTGCTCCAGCTGGTGGCGCTGGATCTCTGCCGCTCTGCCCTGTACAAAGCCATCTTTCAGGTAGCTTTCCAGATAATCGCAGTATTCTTCCAGCACGGCAGCATCGTCCGGGGCAGCGGCATAGCGCTGCTCCAGCTTCTGCAATTTCAGGTCCGCCTCCTTGGTGATCTGTGACAATGCCGTGGAAGCGTAGTGCACCACTTCGCTGTCGTTGTCCATGCGGGCCTGCTGAAGCAGATCGTAATAACCCGCGGGGTCATCCGTCAGCACCGAGAGGATAAGCTTCCGCTTTTGCGCAGGGCTGTTGACCAGCAACGCTTCCTCCAGCGGAACGACCGTATCCTCCCCTTCGTTTTCCATCACAAGGATGTTTTTGTGTATTTCTTCATTGATGCGCAGCTTTTCCAGTGTCTGTTCCCGCAGGCACCCGCCTGTAAGGCGATTGGAAGTGTGGAGCAGCAGCACGCACAGGGGCCCCCACAGCGGCACCAGAAGCATCACCGGGATAAAATATCCCTCCACCTCCAGTGCCCGGGCCCGGGTCAACAGCCAGAGCGCCCCGCATACGGCCAGATGCACCGCCAGCAGTACAAGGCCAAGCCAGAACCCGTTACGCATGCGGTACCTCCTGTTTTGCAGTGCTGATCAGCCGCAGCTGCTCATCCAGCGGCACCGCAGTAGCACAAAGCCCTTTTTCACCCAAGCGCCGGGTCAGCAGCGGCAGATCTTCTTCACTGGCCTGATTCATCAGCAGGTAGACCTCGTTGTCTGTTCCAACGCCTGCCGCATCGGTACTACGGATAGAGCGCCCCACCCGGTCGTTGAATTCAGCCCGGTCTTTAAACTCACCTGTCACACGCAGCAGCAGGTGATGCGCCATTTTTTCTTCCTGCAGGGTGCAGGCTGTGGCCAACTGCTCCGCAAACACAGCCGGACGCAGCAAACAAGTGCCGGGCAGATACCAGTTTTCCCGCACAGCGCTCTCGTACGCAAAGGCGCGCACCAATGCCGTTTCCACCAGTCCGCAGAGGATGCGGAACAGGTTCTGGTAATACAGGGTCATCTGCTCTTCGTTGGCCGTATACAGGCAGATCAGTACCACAAGGCTGCCGTTCTGCCGCACGCCTGCAGCATACATCGGACGCCCGGGGAGGAAGCCGCGATTCACCCACAGCCCTTCCTGTTCGATGGCGCGGAGCACATCCAGCCACTGCTCCACCTCCAGCGAGTGCGCCGGCTCCGGCGTCATTCCGGCACTGGCGGCTGTAAGGCGGGCAAACCCATGGTTCTTCTCCATCCGGTAGATGGTAAGGCTGTGGTTTTCCAGCACGTCCTCCATGATCTGCACCGTCTTGCGGTAGATCTCCTGCGGCTGCAGCATATCCAGCTGCTGGGTCACAGCATAGATCTTGCCAAAGCTGTCCCGGCGACCCAGGATCTGGCGGCGGAACATCTGTTTATCCTCCAACGTATCCTGATATAGTTTCCGGGTAAACGTAAGCCGCTTACACAGCAACTCGTTTTCTTCCTGCACGAAACGGGCGGTCTCTGTATTGCGCAGCTGCACATACCCGCAGGACGCTCCCACCACAAAATATACAATGAACGCCAACCAGTTGGCAGGCGCATAAAACAGCAGCATCAGGGTAGTGCCCTGCCGCAGATAGCCCGCTGCCAGAGAAACAGACGCCAGCACAGCGGACAGCACACCTGCATTGAGGCCGTAGACCGTGCCGACCAGCACAACGAACATAAGCCGGAAATCGATCATCTGGAACTGTGCGTCCGTGCCTGTGATACGCACCAGCAGTTCCGTGAAAAACCACGCGGCAGCGATCTCTATCAGCCGCAGCAGGCGTGGGCTCTGGCGGATCTTATCCACTGTTTTGCGTACAAAACTTTTTTTCTCCGCCTGCCGGGCGCACCACATATTATAGATCGCCGGCAGATCATCCAGAAGGCTGTACCGCTGGAACCAGCCGTACCTGCGGCGGACAGTATTATCCGCTGCAGGATAGGTCTGGATGGTATCGGTGCCGTACAGCACCTTCAGTCCGGGCTGCAGCTTTTGCAGCACCTCGCCCAGCTGACCCTGTGTGCTCCCAAAAACATCCGGCAGTGTAAATCGCTCCGGTTCCGGTGTCCATGTATCGAATACCCGGGCAACGAGATCTGCCAATTCTTCTGCGCAGAGCGCCAGCAGCGGCTGCGCGGCCTGTTCATCCATTTGAACCGTACCGGCAGATATCTGTTCGAACAGCCGTGCAAATTGCTCCGCACCACTGGCCGAGACGGCATACAGATAGGGCAGGCGGAACACCTTGACCTGCAGTTTACTGGTTTTGGCGTAATGGAAACACAGTTCCTCCGCCGCATTGGCCAGCAGCGTTTTGCCGGTGGGTGGCGTAAATGCTGCCTCCGGCCCTGAGAGGTACAGCAGTTCCACCTCCCGCTCGCGGCAGGATTGCAGCACCCGGCGCAAGCGATCCATTTCACCTTCCTGTTCACCGTGTGGCAGCAGATATTCAGAAAAATAGACAACACGGTCAAACTGGTAGGTTTCTGCAAGCTGATCCAACAGCTGCTTGCTTTCCAGCATCACCGTCTTGATCCGGGTGTCCAGCAGCGCCTCCCCTTTTGCGTGGGTGGTCAACACATGATCATCCGGGAATGCCGTCTCGATCCACTCCTGCGTCAGGAATGCTGTAAAACCTGTGAGTAAAATCTCCATTGCATTTACCGTTGCTGCCCGGCCATCCTCTTTTCAAGGGCTGGCAGTGCATATTTTTTCTTTAAGGGATACATCTTTTTATGATAGTGATAATATCACTCTTCACAAAAAATAACAATAGTTTTTCCTAGTCCGGCCGCCCGTAAAAAGCACATTTTCCCACGGAAGAAATTTGTGCGGCCTGTGCGGTCTGCACTTGTAGGAATACGCACAGCGGCTTTCAAAAGAAACAAATCACTTTATCGTCTGTATTTTGTCTGTTCGTACGCTGTACGAACCGTACAGGTTATTTGAACTCTATGCGCAATTTTGCGGTTAGCACCACCCGCTTCTATAGCAATTCAGCTTTTTATAGCAGTTTGCGTTTTTAATGCACAAGCAACATCCGCTTACCATCCAGTAGCTTTCACATCCTGAAACGCGCTGTCGGGCACACGCCCAAATCCAAAACGTTAGATGAAGTCTATCTCCATCCGAAAGCGACCCAGATGATCGAAGCCTTTGATAAAGCCAATCAGCTGGTCAATGATGAGGTTCTGACTCTGCCAGAAGAATAATCCCCACAAACCAGAAAAACCGTCAACGCATGAGAGAGCAATCTCTCACGTTTGACGGTTTTCTTTTTTACCCTAAAAGCACTCTTGCTCTGCGCTGTACCTCTTTTTCGATCATCTTCAAGCGATTTGGCGGCAGATTATAACGTGTCGCTCTGCGGTCAAAATGGAAATCCAGCAGCTTATGGAGCATTGCACGGTGACGAGGTTTCATTGCACTCTTTGCAGCTGCAAAGAAATCATCGTATGCAAGCGGAAGCAGTGTGCGGGCATATTCATCAAATGCTTTCTGGTTGTCCCAAAGATCCGTTCCGCCCAGACTGAACAGCGAGTTTCCGTGGTCAAACAGCGGTGCGGGTGCCGCAATCGTGTTGGTCTTATTATCTACCAGCACACCAAAGTTTCCATAGTGGCGGTCAGTGTTGCAGATGATCGCATCAAAGACCAGCATATCTTCCAGCGCATCCACAAAGTTCTGACCTAACGTCTGATAATACGCAAAAATTGCTTTTATTCCACCTTTGGACACAAGCTGTCCGATGGGAATATAAGAATACTCTTTGCTGGTGAACAGCTCACACTTGGAACAAAGCGTCTTTTTCAGATCTTTTGTCAGGGTGTAGCGAATCGCATTCACGCCCATCACCTGTGCAACTTGATAAGCATACAGTTCCGAGTACGGTTCAAATCCCAGATTGCTGAACCCTGACGTGCCACCTTTATAAAGATAGATTTTTCCGTTTTGTCTGCGCCAGCATTTTGGCAGCATCCCGTTGGTCGAGAACTCCGGGCAGGACGCAAGCGAAGTTCGTATGCTGCTGCCATATCCTGTAAAGGCGATTGCTGCCAGCACCTGACTGAATCGGTTATCGTAAAGATTTACTTTTTCAAAGGTGTCACCGGAGCCCTCTGCATCTACCCAAAAGCAATCATTGAGTGAAAGACCTTTATTGGCTGCAATAATTCCAAGCGGTCGATTCAAAGAAAGCCCCACCTTAGAGAGCAGAGCGTCTACATACGCTCGGTTCTTCGGAATTGCGCGATGCCGCAGCCAGCGTTCTACACCATCTTCTGATACAGTCAGATTCAAAGGTAGAAAGGAACGGTTTTCTTCGTAGACCTTTATAATATGGAGGTCAGTATCTGCACTGTCCATGTTTGCTTCAAAGGTAAGCAGCGGCAAATCAAAATGCCTGATGGTGTAGCGCACAGCGATTTCTCCTTTCATCCATGATCTTTTTCTTTATTATACGGCATCAGAATCCGAATGAAAAGCACCACCGTCATTCTGCACAAAATTCAAGGATAAAATTTTATACCCA
>OIYG01001569.1_pt1 | contig 16613 bp, 13 predicted proteins | sample 1587861 | NCBI WGS metagenome assembly OIYG01 (sample SAMN03283272) | human gut metagenome | biome: human-associated habitat; material: feces | host: Homo sapiens | place: Peru | collected 2012 | reverse complement strand
CTCGTTAAGAACATCACTACTTACGGTGTATTCGTTGACCTCGGCGGTGTTGACGGTTTGATCCACATCACAGACCTCTCTTGGGGCCGCGTAAGCGATCCACACGAGGTTGTAACACTCGACCAGAAGATCAACGTTGTTATCCTCGACTTCGATGAGGAGAAGAAGCGTATCGCTCTTGGTTTGAAGCAGTTGACTCCACACCCATGGGATGCTTTGGATGCTAACTTGAAGGTTGGTGACCACGTTAAGGGTAAGGTAGTCGTTATGGCTGATTACGGTGCATTCGTAGAGATTGCTCCTGGTGTAGAGGGTCTTATCCACGTATCTGAGATGTCTTGGAGCCAGCACTTGCGTTCTGCTCAGGACTTCATGAAGGTAGGTGACGAGGTTGAGGCTGTTATCTTGACACTCGACCGCGCTGAGCGTAAGATGAGCCTTGGTATCAAGCAGTTGAAGGAAGACCCATGGGAGACCATCGAGGTTAAGTACCCTGTAGGTAGCAAGCACACTGCAAAGGTTCGCAACTTCACTAACTTCGGTATCTTCGTAGAGCTCGAGGAAGGTGTTGATGGTTTGATCCACATCTCTGACCTCTCTTGGACTAAGAAGGTTAAGCACCCATCTGAGTTCACAACAGTAGGCGCTGACATCGACGTAGTAGTTCTCGAGATTGATAAGGAGAACCGTCGTTTGAGCCTTGGTCACAAGCAGTTGGAGGCTAACCCATGGGATGAGTACGAGGCAATCTATACTCCAGGTTCTATCCACAAGGGTACCATCACAGAGATGATGGATAAGGGCGCTGTAGTTGCTCTCGCAGAGGGTGGCGAAGGCTTCGCAACTCCAAAGCACCTCACTAAGGAGGATGGCTCAATGGCTAAGAAGGGCGAGGAGCTCGACTTCAAGGTTATCGAGTTCGTTAAGGAGACAAAGCGTATCATCCTCTCTCACTCTCGTACATTCGAGGAGGGCAAGGACGATGTTAAGCCAGCAGCTCCACGCAAGCACAACAACGCAGGTCGCAAGAATGAGGCTGCAGCTATCAACAACGTAGCAGCAGGTACTTCACTCGGTGATATCGACGCACTTGCTAAGTTGAAGGCTCAGATGGAGGGTAAGGCTTAATCATTAGCCTTTCGCTTCAATTTGAATCGCATTCAATAACAATGCAAAATATTTTATCCCCGGTTCTTCGGAATCGGGGATTTTTTATCTCACCATTTTAATAAAAGTTTAGTTATAAAGCCCCCTATTCTATTGATATTTCATAACAAAGTGAAAGCATTAAAAGGAAGTAGCTAATAGTTTGCAATTCAGGTACATCATATCATTTTTCCTCTTTTTTTATGCCAAAAAGAGAACAAATATGCATTTTAAGGGAAAAACATTTGGAAGTTACAAGTTTTCGTCGTAACTTTGCACCTGGTAAAAAAGATTATATTAATAGTTTATGAAATATTTTAAATTGATGGCCGCTGCTATGATAGGCAGCGCTACCCTCACTTCTTGTTTCAAGGATGAGCCTCTTAACGCAGAGTGCGATATTGAGCAGGCATATATTCATGTGGATAATCCGTTGGAAATGTTCGCCAGAGAAAATGATACACTTATCTGCCTCACCTCTATTCAGAAAGACATTAGTTTTACTGTAAAAAGAGGAACAGACCGTACGGCTTTAGCTCCCCAATTCAGACTAACAGAAGGAGCTACAATTTATCCAGAAAGTGGATCAAGCCAAGATTTTTCTAATGGTAGTATTATTTATACTGTTACCTCACAAGACAGAAATTGGAGCAGAAAATACAATGTATCTTTCATATATCCACCAATTGTCTTGGACAACATAGATTATAATTTCAACCTCTTTGAAAAGAATACCAACCTTCCTGCCAACAAATACTACGTTTGGTATGATATGAGTGACGAAGGTACTAAAATTTTCAATTGGGCAACAGGAAATCCTGGCTATTATTTAAGCAAGACATTAGCAAAATCCACAGATTACCCTTCCGTACCCGTTGAAAGTGAACTTGAAGAAGGCAAGCACTGTGTAAAGCTTACAACAAGAGCAACCGGCAAAAAGGCTATAGATATGGGTATGCCGATTGCAGCGGGAAATTTCTTCTATGGTAGATTTAATGCAAATATTGCCCTTGAGCATCCTATGGAAGCAACAGAATTTGGCTGGCAAATTAATTTCAAGCCTGTTCAGTTCAAAGGTTATTACAAATACCAGCGAGGAGAAAAAGTGATAGATAAAAATCAAATTGAGTTGAAAGACAAAAAAGATTATGGCTCTATCTATGCAGTTCTCTATGATAATGAAGCCGGAAATGTTGTATTAAACGGAAACAACATTCTAACCAGCGACAACATTGTTGCATTGGCAAAATTGCCAGATATAGATAACACTCCAGAGTGGACAAACTTTAGTGTCGATTTTTCATATATGAAGGAATTTGATGAAGCAAAGATGAAAGCATACGGATACAGTTTAGCTATTGTCAGTTCCTCAAGTGTTAATGGAGACAACTTTGAAGGTGCCGTAGGAAGTACTCTTTGGATTGATAAGTTTACAATAGAACGTGAAAAAACTGAATAATAAAATGAGAAAAGCTATTATAACAGCTATATTGTTTTCAATGGGTATTGTGCCAGGTTTATGCAACAACAACCTGTTACACAACTATAGTTATTATGCGCGAGTTGCATATAATTTAGGAGGCACAGCTCCTATAGGTATGCCGGAAACAATCAGAACTATGCATAAATATAGTCTTCGCCCTAATTTCATGCTTGGCGTTGATGCCTTCCATCCATTTTCAGAAAAATGGGGAATCATGTTTGGACTTCGTTTTGAAAACAAGGCCATGAAAATTGATGCTGGGGTCAAAAACTATCATATGAGTATGCAGCAACAAGGTAGCGACCCTATCGAAGGTATGTTTACTGGTAATGTCATGACAAAAGTTGACCAAAGTTTAGCAACCATTCCTGTTCAAGCTACATATGACATTAATGAAAAAGTCCGCGTCAAGCTCGGACCTTATTTTTCATACGTAACTGCACATAAATTCAATGGTTATGCCTACGATGGTTATCTGAGAGAAACAGACCCAACGGGTACCAAAGTGAACCTTGGACATGAAGCCAACGACAGAGGTGACTATGATTTTTCTGACGATATGCGTAATTGGCAATTTGGCATTGACGCAGGAATGGACTGGTATTTTTCTAAACGTTGGGGTGGCTTTGTTGGATTGACATGGGGACTTTCTGAAGTTTTCAAAAAGGACTTTCACGTCATCGAACAGTCTCTGTATCCTATCTACGGAACAATTGGTTTAATATATCAACTGAAATAATTAAATAAAGAAAGGAATATTAAAATGAAGAAATTGTTTACATTAGTTGCATTTGCTTTATCAACATTGAGCATGATGGCAGAAGATTATTCTTGCCCTCTCCTTGTTGTAGTAGAAGGAAATCCTCAACCAAAAGCAACTCAGACCGTATCTGTAACTCAGCAAAAGGATGGCAAGTATAGCCTTAGTCTGAAGAATTTCAAAATGGGTTCGATACCTGTTGGAAACATTGAAGTAAATGATGTTGATGCTATGAAATGTGGTACAACCATTTGCCTGTCCACACAGCAGACAATACAGATAACCGCAGGTGATGATGCTTCTGTCAAATGGACGGGTCCGGGTCTTGGAAATGTGCCTATTCTCTTGAAAGGAGAACTTAACGGAGGTACATTCAATGCTATCCTCAGCATCTCTATGGTTGATCCAGAGTCACCTATGAATGTAAGAGTTGAATTGGGCGATGTAGAGAACATTGGTCAGATTCCAAATTCAAACTTCGAAGCGTTCCATGAGGAGAAATACGTGACAAATAAAGAATTTCAAGCTAATCACTGGCATTCTTTCATCAATTGCGAGGTGGAATTTGGGTTAAGTTCAGCTAAAACGAAACATAACTGGCAGTCAAATGATGTACGTCCTGGCAGTACAGGAACTTCTTCTCTTGAAGTAAAGTCAAGAACTGTATTTGGTCAATCTGCAAATGGAACCGTAACAACAGGTCGAATTAAAGCTGGCAGTGCAACAGCTGATGATCCAGCCAACTGTTCTTTCCTTGATTTGTCAAATACATATAAAGACAAAAATGGCGACCCATACTACACCATCTTGACCTGCAAACCAGATGCTATTGAGTTTTGGACAAAGTTCTTTAAAGGAGTAAGAGAAGAATCAAACAAAGATAATATCTACGCTACAATCAGCGCTGCTATAACAGACGGAACATATTATCAAGATCCTCAGGACAATGACAAGTACACCAATGTTGTTGCCACTGCAAAGAATGACAAGATTGAAAGTTTGGACAATACATGGCAGAAGTTGACAGTTCCTTTCAACTACAATAAAACAGACAAGGCCGCAAAGGCTATCCTTGTTACAATCTCTACATGTTCTGTACCTGGTGGTGGAAGTCTTTCAGACAAAGATGGCGAGCAGGACGCTATCAAGATTGACGACATGCGCTTAGTCTATAACGCCAACGCCACTTCTATCAAATTCAAAGGCGAAGAGCTTACTGAAGAAGAAGGTGTATATTACACTACTTTCAACGGCGAAGTCAAGAACTCTGATTTAGAAGTTGAAACTAACAGCAAATCTGCTTATGTAACAAAATCTATTTTCAACACCGAAGATGGTGTTATAGCCATTATTAACATCGTTTCTAACGATCTTAAGACAGCTAATAGATACGTAATATTAATTGAAGGCGCAACCACCACAGGCATCAACAAGCCTCAGACCGTTACTCTCCCTAACGGCATCAACGCCATCTACAACCTCGCTGGTCAGCAGGTTAGCAGTATGACTTCTGGCAATGTTTACATTGTGAAGACAACTGACGGAAAGACCAAGAAGGTTATCAAGAAATAATGGTTTTAAAAAGTAAAATAACGATACAGAAGTAACAATTTACTTCCTATCATAAACATCAGAATCCTCGGCAGAAGGAAATTTCCTTTCGCCGAGGATTTTTTTCTGCGTGGGCAGGCGCAAATTTTTCCCTGCCCACGCAAAAATAAAAGTGGTATCCTACTATCCTATTCGATACACTACAGATATAAATTTAGGCATTCCCTATATATAATAAGGTGTACGTACACAAAAATAGGCCTTTTCGTCTTACAAAAAGTTAAAAAAGTGACTTTTTTCTACTTTTACATCATTTTTTCTTTCTTTTTGTTTGTTATTACAATCTTTTTCTTTACCTTTGCAATCGCAAACAAGAAAATAAAAATTTTAAACTCAATAAAAGATTAAGATTATGAAAGCATCAGAAGTCATTGCGAATCTCCAGAGAAGATTCCCTAATGAGCCTGAATACATTCAGGCAGTTAGTCAGGTACTTGGTACCATCGAGGAAGAGTACAACAAGCACCCTGAGTTTGAGAAAGCAAACCTCATCGAGCGTCTTTGCATTCCAGACCGTGTCATCGAATTCCGTGTATCATGGGTAGATGATAAGGGTAACGTTCAGACTAACATGGGTTACCGTATCCAGCACAACAACGTGATTGGTCCATACAAGGGAGGTATTCGCTATCACAAGTCTGTAAACTTGAGCATCTTGAAGTTCTTGGCTTTCGAGCAGACATTCAAGAACTCTTTGACTACTCTCCCAATGGGTGGTGCTAAGGGTGGTTCTGACTTCTCTCCACGTGGTAAGAGCAACAACGAGGTAATGCGTTTCTGCCAGGCTTTCATGACTGAGCTTTACCGTCACATGGGTCCAGACGAGGACGTTCCAGCAGGTGATATCGGTGTTGGTGGCCGTGAGGTTGGTTACCTCTTCGGTATGTACAAGAAGTTGACTCACCAGTTCCAGGGTGTCTTGACTGGTAAGGGTCAGGAGTTCGGTGGTTCTCGTATCCGTCCTGAGGCTACAGGTTACGGTAACGTTTACTTCCTCTGCAACATGCTCGCTACAAAGAACATCGACATCAAGGGCAAGACTGTTTTGGTATCTGGTTCTGGTAACGTTGCTCAATATACAATGGAGAAGTTGATTGAGTTGGGTGCTAAGCCAGTGACATGTTCTGACTCTGACGGTTACATCTACGATCCAGATGGTATCGATCGCGAGAAGCTCGACTACATCATGGAACTCAAGAATGTAGAACGTGGTCGTATCAAGGAGTATGCTGAGAAATATGGCGTGAAATATGTAGAGGGTGCAAAGCCTTGGTTTGAGAAGGCAGACATCGCTCTCCCATCTGCTACTCAGAATGAGATCAACGAGGAAGCTGCTAAGGCTCTCATCGCTAATGGTGTGATCGCTGTCAGCGAGGGTGCTAACATGCCATCTACTCCAGAGGCTATCAAGGTATTCCAGGATGCTAAGATTCTCTACGCTCCAGGTAAGGCTGCCAACGCAGGTGGTGTTGCTGTATCAGGTCTCGAGATGAGCCAGAACTCAGAGCGTTTGAAGTGGTCTCGTGAGGAGGTTGACGCTAAGCTCCACGACATCATGAACGACATTCACGCAAACTGTGTGAAGTATGGTACAGAGGCTGATGGTTACGTTAACTATGTAAAGGGTGCTAACGTAGCAGGTTTCTTGAAGGTAGCTAAGGCTATGATGGCTCAGGGTATCGTATAATCATATCAACTTTAAGATATTAATCAAAGAAAGTAGGCCGTTTTTGACCTACTTTCTTTTTTTATGCGTAAAATTTTCGCTTTTTAAAAAGCGCAACTTAACGATGCGCTTTATTAACATTTAACGATGCGCTTTATTAGCACCTAACGATGCGCATCATTAACACCTAACGATGCGCATCATTAAAATCTAATAAAGCGCATCATTAAAATCTACCATCCAAATGCCTCTGTTTAGCAGGAAATCTGCACCACTAATATGATACTGAACACCACAATAAAAATGGGTTCAGCCTACTATTCTGTAGGTTGATAGAAGAGCACTGCCTTTATGTAAGTCTCAAACTTGGAATCTTTATGCTTGCTCAATCTCATTTGGATGATAGCTTTCAAAACCGCATAAAAACAGAGGGTCAGCATCAAACCAATGACAATCGCCAAGACGGACGTCCAGGTTTTACCATAAACGTAGGCACTATCTGGCATTGCAGATAAGATGATGATTGGAATCAAAGTAATAATACCTCCAACAGTCATCTTATGGCGAGGAGTACCACCCATATCCATGATGGCTTGCTTGTCGAAGAGGTAATCCTCCAACTCCATCCGCTCGATACCATAATCCTCCAACTTTGGGAAGTTTGGACGGTCGCCATACTTCTTTATCTTGTCTGTCACCTTATGTTCGAAGTCATCAAAAAACTCCTTCTCTGGATCTTTTAAGTTCATTTTCTTATTATATTAAATATTGAATATTCCTGCAAAAAAATCACCACAACAAATACAAAAGAAAAAAGCAAAGGTATCTTATCACGAGAAACCTTCGCCTTCATTCTTTTTCTGTAAAAAAAAGAAAGCAGTGCCCCTATAAGCCGAGTTCTGTCAGTATCTTACCAGAAGTAAGAACAGAGTCTGCCATTTATCTAGCCCTAAAGTCACCCTTAGGTTCAAGCACTCTACCCTCCACAGTAGCCCGAAGACTTCGGACGAGCCGCCCTCAAACTGCGGTTTACATGAGCTTACAGCTCCCAGATGGCACAGCCTGACGATCACCCGCCAGCTGGTGGTCTCTTACACCACCTTCTCACCCTTACTCTCACCACCCCACTCAAAGAGTAAGATAGTAAAAGCGGTTATTTTCTTCTGCCGACACCTACTGTCACCAATAGCTTCTATTTTCGGAAGTGGGATGCCCTATGCTGCCCGGACTTTCCTCCCGCATCCCCATCAAGGAATGCCAGCGACAGACCGGAGCGCTGCTTTCAGTCTGCAAAGGTACAAAAAACTTTTGAATCTCTGCTATGTTTCTTTACTTTTTTCCAATATTAACCTATAGAGGTCTTCTTACGCCGTATTCTATTTCTTCCTACACCTTATTATATATGTGCACGAATCATACTGGCGTCATTAAATTAGTGCTTGCAGCAGCAACCTCCTTCGTGTTTTACACCGCCAATGACAGCCTGATGCTGATCACGCAACAAGTCGTTGACAGTCTTTACAGGATTGAAAGTGCTCAGAGGAACCTCTACAAAGACGGTATTCCAATCGCTCATCGCACCATTCCACAGACCAGGCAACTCCAATGCCTTCAGGTCCTTACCATTCTTACTCTTGCTTGAAATAAAGCCAGTAGTTGGATCCACATAATCAGGCAGATTGAATGGTTCGCCCTTATAGTTCTTTGTAGCACAAACGAGATCTACAGGATTGAAGTGAGTACCCTGAGTAAACATCTTCATATATTCCTCATTGTTTGTATCAATCTGAGAGCTCTCAAGAATCTGCAAACTTACAGTGCCATCATTATTATAAGTAAGGAAAGGACCGCCACCAGGCTCACCAACGTTCTTGACTACACCGCAGACACGCATAGGTCGGTTCAATTTCTTACGCAAATAAATAACCAGTTCGGCATCCTCCAATTCCTTGATATCTGCACGGCGGCAGCAGAGATCACGCTGAACGAAGCGGATAATCTCCTCCAATTTTTCATGATTATAAAGACCAGAGTCAAGCAAATTCAAGTATTCGAAAGCCTTCTTCTGAAGAGTAACCAGAATACCAGCAATAACCTGCTTATAGGTTACTGTGTCTGCCTTCAAGCGATCTGGCACTACATTATCAATGTTCTTCACAAAGACAACGTCGGCATCAATTTCATTCAGATTTTGGATCAGAGCGCCATGACCTCCCGGACGGAACAGCAAGCTGCCATCCTCATTGCGGAAAGGAGTGTTGTCAGGATTTGCTGCAATCGTATCGGTGCTTGGTTTCTGCTCAGAGAAAGAGATGTTGTACTTCACACCAAACTTCTCTGCATAGAAATCAGCCTTCTCTGCCACCTTCTGCTTGAAAAGTTCCAAATGGTCATGAGAAACTGTAAAGTGTACGTTAGCCTCACCATTGCTACTTGCATAGAGAGCTGCCTCTACCAGGTGTTCCTCCATAGGAGTACGCACCTCATCTGCAGAATACTCATGGAAGAGCAATAAGCCCTTAGGCAACTGACCATAGTTGAGTCCTTTTGCTTCCAAAAGGTTAGCCACCACAGCCTTATAGTTACCTTCACCCATCAGTTTCTTGATGCCCTTGCCTTCATTCTCACGACATTTGTCACAGAGAGCCTCACGGAAAGCAAACTTCTTGATGTTCTCGAAGAAATGCTTCTCAAAGTCTGTAGTAGGTACATCGTAAGGAGCGCTCAAGAAAGCAAACATATTCTTGAACATACGACTGGCAGCACCGGATGCAGGCACAAACTTCACGATTTTGTGACCCTCAGCCTTGTACTCATTCCAGGCCTGCTCATAGTTTTTCACTTCGTCATCTGTAGGAGCCATGATGCCCTTGCCGATAGCGGCAGCAGCCTCAAGTTTCAAGAAAGGAAAACCATTCTTGATCTGCTCCAACTGATGTTCAATTTGTTGCTCGCTAATGCCACGAGCCTTGATTTGACTTAGATCTTGCTGATTCATAATACCACATTTATGTTATTTTATGCGATTATGCCACAAATATAGTAACTTTTTTTGAAAATGCGAAATATTTGCGCGATTTTTTGTACCTTTGCAGCAAAATATTAACAAGGAGGGATAAAAATGAACGAAGTTTTTACATTTACACCCGAAGAGAAGGAGCAAACCATGCTCATCCTCGAAAGATTGAGAAATGCCATCGGAGAGACTTTCACGCAGGAAGATGAAACCCATTTGCGTGAGGATATCCACCATGCTTTCGAAAATCACCAGATACGCCGTGACGTGTTTGGACTGAATCCTATTTTGCATGCACTCCAGACGGCAGAAATAGCTGTCAACGAGATTGGTCTGAAACGAGATGGTGTCATTTCCATACTGATGCAGACCAGCGTCATCGACGGATACCAGACATTAGCAGACATCAAACGCAAATATGGTGACAACGTGGAGCACATCATCGGAGGTCTTCTCCGCATTCACGATCTGTACAAACGAAATCCTATTATAGAAAGCGAGAATTTCAGAAATCTGCTTATCTCGTTTTCAGAAGACATGCGCGTCATCCTCATCATGATAGCAGACCGCGTGAATGTGATGCGACAGATAAGGGACACGAAGCAGGAAGAGGCTAAAAAGGAAGTCAGCGAGGAAGCCAGTTACCTCTATGCCCCACTCGCCCACAAATTGGGTCTCTATAAACTGAAGAGCGAACTGGAAGATCTCAGTCTGAAGTATCTGGAGCATGATGCCTATTATTTAATAAAGGAGAAATTGAATGCCACCAAAGCATCCCGAGATGCTTATATCGCCCGTTTTATCAAACCTATCCAGGAAAAGCTGGATGAGGCTGGACTGAAATATCACATGAAGGGACGAACAAAGAGCATTCATTCCATCTGGCAGAAAATGAAAAAGCAGGGATGCGGATTTGAAGGTGTATATGACCTGTTTGCCATCAGAATCATCCTGGATGTGCCTCGTGAAATGGAATACAAACAGTGCTGGCAAGTGTTCGCCATCATCACGGACATGTATCAGCCTAATCCGAAGCGTATGCGCGACTGGTTATCCGTACCTAAGAGTAATGGATATGAAAGTTTGCACACCACCGTACTGGGTCCGGAAAAGAAATGGGTGGAAGTCCAAATCAGAACAGAACGCATGGACGATATTGCTGAGCATGGTCTTGCTGCCCACTGGCGCTATAAAGGTATCAGACAGGGAGAAGGCGGCATTGACGAATGGCTTGCCAATATCCGAAGTGCACTGGAGAACAATGACGATCTGCAATTGATGGACCAGTTCACCACTGATCTGAAGGAAGATGAGGTGTATGTATTTACCCCGAAGGGTGATCTGCTCAACTTCCCTAAAGGAGCTACTGTGCTCGATTTCGCCTACTATATCCACTCGCGTATTGGCAACAACTGCGTGGGAGGTAAAATCAACGGAAGGGCTGTAAGTTTCAGACAAGAGCTCCATTCCGGCGACCAGATTGAGATTCTCACCCAGAGCAATCAAAAGCCAAGACAAGAATGGTTGAATATCGTACAGACCTCGAAGGCAAAGGCAAAAATCAGACTCGCCCTCAAGGAAACCCAGAAGAAGGACGGACTTCTTGCCAAGGAACTCATCGAACGACGATTCAAAAACCGCAAAATCGATATTGATGAGAGTACGATGGCACGTATCATCAAGAAGATGGGCTACAAAGAGAACTCTGATTTCTATAAAGACATAGCAGAAGAAAAACTGGATGTCAACAGCGTTATCGACAAATACGTAGCAGAACGTGACCACGATCTCAACTTGTCCAACGCCACTAAGCCTGCTGAGAGTGCAGCCAACTTCGAATACGAAAATCCTACAGAGGAACTGGTGAAGCAAAGCGACGATGTACTTACCATAGACGAAAATCTCAAAGGTATAGACTTCGAACTTGCTCATTGTTGCCACCCTATCTATGGTGATCCGATTTTTGGTTTCGTAACCATCAACAAGGGAATCAAGATTCACCGTACCGACTGTCCAAATGCCCGCGAATTGCGCAGACGTTTCGGTTACCGTATCGTAAGAGCCCGCTGGAGCGGTAAAGGTTCTTCCAAGTATGCCATTACTCTGCGAATTATCGGCAATGATGATATCGGTATTGTCAGCAACATTACCAACATTATTTCCAAAGAGGATAAACTCGTGATGCGTGGAATCAACATTTCATCTAAAGATGGACTCTTCTCTGGTAATGTAACCGTCATGATAGATGATGCTACAAAGACAGAAACACTCATCAAGAAACTGAGTGCAGTAAAGGGAGTAAAACAGGTAATAAGAATCTAAACGTAAGATTAAAGTTAGCTGAAGTTATCACACAACTTTTTCGGCATAAATTCAACAAAATGAAGGCTAAATGCTTGATGCTTATGGTATCGCATTTAGCCTTAATTTTATTTAAGCACAAGCACATGAGCGTTAAAGTTTGTTACAAACAAACAGATTTTCATAAAAAAGCATTGCTATTTCGAATATAATAACTATTTTTGTGCGTGTGTTTTTCATAGTATTAGATTTAAGGTTAACAAGGAATGGGTCACAGCGGTGACCCTTTTTTTATTTTTTCTTGAATTTTCTATAAAGTTTCCAAGCCAACAAAGCCCCATCAAAGGCACTTGCACCGATGGAGAACAGACTCTGCATTCTTTTGCTTGGGCTTGCATTCTTGGACAAAGCATCAGGCTTTGCAAACAAAGATTTCCACAAAGCCTTGATTCTTGCATCATCAGCCTCGATATCCTTTTGCAACAATTCCTTTCGCAAACGGATTTCTGTCAATGAACTATATTTCGTCGGATTAGAATTATCTTGACTCATCATCTTATCATTATTTTTGCATGAGAATACCGGCAAGGAATTTCACCAAAGGACGTTCAATCCATTGATGGCGGAATATAAAGAATACCACTAATATAAATAGGTATATAGCCGCAACGATGCAGAATCCCCAGACATATCCAATAAGTTCACCCAAGCCATAAGCCAAGGCAAAAGAAAAATAAATAAGGGCTATCATGAGCAAGCCGACTAACACAACGGTAACAGTTAAGGCTGTCAGCAAGCGTACTACTTTATCCACTACATCGAGCTTCACATATTCCGTCTGAAGCCCGATATAGTGTTTGAGCACTTCAACAAGTTGCCCAATAGTTTCTACATTTTTATCGTTAGAAAACATCATGATAAATTATCGTCCTCAAAAAGACATGATAAATTATACCTCAGGAGCAGCGTCCTTAATGTCATCTACCAAATCATCAACATCTTTTTTGCTGAGCTTGATGTTATGCTTGCTGCAGAAATTGTCAACAGCATCAGCAATCTTGCTACGTGTATCCTCACCCTTTTCAGGAGCAAAAATCAAACCTAAAGCTGAACCAGCGATTGCACCGCCGAGGAAAGCTCCAATGTAACCTAATGCCTTCATAATTACTAAGTTTTTATTGTTAAACATGTTATCAAGAGATCAACGGGCTAACCTTAAAAGATGGTCCGATGACTTCTTTATGTTGCAAATGTACTAAATAATATTCAATAAACAATGATTTTTTCCTTAATTTTTATTTAAAGGTGTTGTAATACCCATGTTTTAACAAACTTTATGCGAGGTTTCTTGTTGTATTTGCAATATTATTTGTATTTTCGCAGAACGAAAGCGACACGAATTGTCAACGGGTGGTGATTATATCACTACTAAACAACAAAGAAATCAAATAAGTTAAACAATAAAAACATTAAGTTATGAAGAAATTATCAGTTTTGAGCTTGGGCTTGTGCATTGTTTTGGCACTTGCAAGTTGTAAGTCTAAAGAAAGCATGTATAAGAAAGCATACGAGAAGGCACAGGCTCAGGAAGTACAGCAGCCTACAACAACAGAACCAGTTGTTACTCCATTGGAGACAACTACTCCTAGCGAATCAACAAATACAGAAGTAGATAATGCATCTGTACGTCAGGAGAATGTATCACTTGTTTCTGGTTCTGGTCTCCAGAATTTCAGCGTAGTAGTAGGTTCTTTCTCTTTGAAGGCTAACGCTGAGGGTCTCTACAACACATTGAAGAGTTCAGGCTATGACGCACAAATCGTATTCAACAATGAGCGCAACATGTATCGTGTGGTTGCTTCCACATTCGTAGATAAGGCTGGTGCTGTAAAGAGCCGTAACGAACTCCGTGCCAGCAAGTACCCAGACGCTTGGTTGCTCTTTAAGAAATAATGCGCATCTTATCCATAGATTACGGTAAGAAACGTACCGGACTGGCAGTGACCGACCCATTGCAGATTATTGCAGGTGGGTTGGCCACTGTTGCTACATCTGAACTATTTGCCTTCATCGAAGGCTATATACAAAAGGAACAGGTGGAGCGCATTGTCATCGGCAAACCGATGCAGCCCAACGGGCAACCCAGCGAAAACCTGGCACGTGTGGAGAACTTCTTCAACAGATGGCGCAAGGCACACCCGGAGATTCCCATTGAGTACTATGATGAAAGATTCACTTCTGTACTCGCCCATCGAGCAATGATAGACGGCGGAGTAAAGAAGAAAGTGAGAAAAGAAAACAAAGGACTGGTGGACGAGATTAGCGCCACCATTATTTTACAAGATTTTTTGCAATCCAGAAAATGATTTTACCTATTTATATATATGGTCAGCCTGTATTGAGAAAAGTGGCTGAAGATATTACTCCGGATTATCCGGAACTGAAACAGCTGATTTCCAACATGTATGAAACTCTTGACGCAAGTAATGGAGTGGGTCTTGCTGCCCCTCAGATTGGTCTCGACATCCGTGTTGTTGTTATCGATTTGGATGTACTTAGCGAGGATTTCCCTGAGTACAAAGGTTTCAGAAAAGCATTTATCAATGCTCACATCATCGAGCGCGACGAGGAAAGCAAGACTGAGTCTTTGGAAGAAGGCTGCCTGTCTATCCCTGGCATCTCTGAAAAAGTAACCCGCCCTACCCGTATCCATGTGAAATATCTTGATGAAGAATATCAGGAGCATGACGAATGGGTAGAAGGTTATCTGGCAAGAGTGATGCAGCATGAATTTGACCACCTGGAGGGCACCATGTTTGTAGATCGTATTTCACCTCTACGCAAGAACATGATTGCCGGTAAGCTCAAAAACATCATCAAGGGCAAATTCCGCTGTGCTTATCGCACCAAAATTCGTCACTAATCAGCGAAAAAGCAAATTCAATAGGTTTTAGTTCTATTTATACATTCAGTATGAACAAAAAGAGATTATTGGCTATAGCTTTCCTTGCATTGTCTATAGCACCGGTTGCTGCGCAATATCGAGTAGATCGCCTCATTACTGCAGGTAGAAGTGCTCTGTATTACGAAGACTATGTTTTGTCTATCAAATACTTTAATTTGGCAATTGGCGCCAAGCCATATCTCTATGAACCATGGTATTATCGCAGCGTGGCTAAATTCAGCCTCGATGACTATACGGGTGCAGAGAGCGATGCTACAGAAGCATTGCATCTCAACCCTTATATCAATGACATCTATGACCTACGTGCTATTTGCCGTATCAGACAGAGCAAATATGATGAGGCTATCCAGGATTACAATTCTGCCATCAAGATTGAACCGAGAAATCGCAACTATTGGTTCAACCGTGCTCTCTGTCTGATGCAGGACAAGAAATACGATCCTGCTCTGGTACAACTTGATTCTATTATCAAGCAGTGGCATGACTTTTCCAATGCTTATTCTCTCAAGGCAGAAGTGTATCTCCAGAAAAAAGATACCATAAGTGCCGAAAAATGGCTGGATAAAAGTCTGGAACTCAATCCATACGATGGAGATACATGGACCACACGTGCCTACATGGCTCTCGCAAGAAAAGAATGGAACATTGCCGATGAGGCTCTCACCAAGTCTTTGCATTTCAAGCCTAACAATGTAAACAACTATATCAATAGGGCCTTGGCTCGTATCAACCTCAATAATCTGAGAGGTGCTATGAGCGATTACGACAATGCGCTGGATCTGGATCCGAACAATTTCCTCGCACACTACAACCGTGGTCTGATGCGTGTCCAACTGGGAGACGACAACAGAGCTATCTCCGACTTTGACTTCGTCATCAAGATGGAGCCACAAAATTTCATGGCGATTTTCAACCGTGCACTCCTGCATGAGAAAACAGGAAATCTCCGTGCTGCCATCCGTGACCTTACTACGGTAATCAACCAATTTCCTAATTTCTGGACAGGTCTCTCCTATCGCGCCAACTGTTACCGACGCCTGGGTATGACAGATAAGGCGGAGCTTGACGAATTCCGCATACTCAAAGCACAGATGAACAAACATCTGGGAATACAACCAAGATGGAGTTCCAAGACCAAGAAAGAAATACGTAAGCGCTCAGAAATTGATCCGAATAAGTTTGCCAGCCTCGTTGTAGAAGACGAACCAAAATACGAGCACGAATACAAGAGTGAGTATCGCGGACGCATTCAAAACAGATTGGTGGAGACCGCTTATCTCCCAATGTACAGAATCAGTTATTTCCCAAGTACACAAAGCATTACGGGTGTACAGGCATTTGACAAGGATGTAGAGCAACTCAATATTCAGAACAAACAAAATAAGGATACAAAGCTCTACATTGTATGCAACAAGGAACAGCTGGACGAGAATGGCTCTATGAAAATATTCTCGCTGATTGATAAGCTATCAGCAGAATTAAGCGTAGCAAAAGACGACGAAAGAAAGAAGGAACTTCTGATTCACAGGGCTGTTGCCAATGCTGTATTGCGTGATTTCGAGGCAGCCATCAGTGATTTCACAGAATACATCAAGTTGGACGATACCAATGCATTAGCATATTGGCAAAGAGCCGTTTGTCAGACAGAAATGGACGAATTCAATG
>OIYG01001560.1_pt1 | contig 16719 bp, 14 predicted proteins | sample 1587861 | NCBI WGS metagenome assembly OIYG01 (sample SAMN03283272) | human gut metagenome | biome: human-associated habitat; material: feces | host: Homo sapiens | place: Peru | collected 2012 | reverse complement strand
AATTTGAGACATAATCAAAAGATAACACTTAAGACATTATCATAAGATAAACATATAATAAAAAATGATTAAGTAAATTTATTGACAAGACACTAATTATTATATATAATACTTGTATAAACGTTGATTGGAAGAGTAGTATTAAATTCTATTCCAGAGAGTTAGTAAAAGGTGAAAACTAATATATAATTTAATACGAAAGACACCAGGAGTGCTTGAAGAATTAAGTAGAACAAGCCGGTTTTATGCCGTTATAGATATAGAGTGATTATGTAACATAATAACTAGGGTGGTACCGCGGATTAATAGTTATTCGTCCCTTTTTGGATGATAACTGTTTTTATTTTGGGAGGTATTTATGAAAAAAATATTTAATAATGATCTTAGAATTAATAATGTTAACGAAAATGTTCATTTATTTGGATGGGTACAAAAGAAAAGAAACCTAGGAGGTCTTATTTTTATCGATCTTCGTGATAGAAGTGGTATAATTCAGCTTGTTGTAAGACCAGAATGTGATTTTTATAACGATGCTGAATCTTTAAAAAGCGAATACGTTATCGAAGTCTATGGAAAAGTTATGGAAAGAGAAAGTAAAAACAAGAACATTCCAACTGGAGATATAGAAATTGAAGTAGAGAAACTTATCATTTTAAACAAAAGCATTGATCTTCCATTTACCATCGATGACATGACTACTGCTCTTGAAGAAACAAGACTTAAATATCGTTACTTAGATATAAGAAGAAATGAAATAAAAGATAAACTTATCTTAAGAAATAATGTAATAAGTGCTTGTAGAGAATACTTATCATCACTAGGATTTATCGAAGTTGAAACCCCTGTATTATGCAAATCCACTCCAGAAGGTGCCAGAGATTTCCTAGTGCCATCTAGACTTAATAAAGGTAAATTCTATGCACTTCCTCAGTCGCCACAACTATTTAAACAGCTTCTAATGGTCGGAGGTATAGAAAGATATTACCAAATTGCAAAATGTTTTAGAGATGAAGATCCAAGAGCAGATAGACAACCAGAATTTACTCAACTAGATATGGAACTTAGCTTTGTAAACGAAGACGACATAATGACCATTAACGAAGAACTTATATCCTATGTTTTTAAAAAAGTAAAAGGTATAGAAGTAAAAACTCCTCTTATGAGAATGAAATATGATGATGCCATCAAAAACTATGGTTCAGACAAACCCGATCTTAGATTTGATATGAAAATTAATGATGTTACTAATCTATTTAAAGATTCAAATTTTGAACTTTTCAAAAATTCAGAAGAAGTTAACTGTTTAGTAGTAAAAGGAAACGCTCCAAAGTACTCCAGAAAATCTTTAGATAATCTATCTGATTTCGTCAAAAAATATGGCCTTGGAGGTCTAGCTTATTTGAAAATAGGAGAAGAAATTACTGGTAGTATCGCCAAAGTACTCTCAAAAGAAGAAAAAGATAATTTACTAAGCACTCTTAACCTAGCAAATGACGATTTAGTATTATTTGGATGTGGTGAATACAACAAAGTAAAACAAGCTCTTGGAGCCTTAAGATGTAAATTAGGTAAAGACTTAGAACTTTATTCTAACGATGATTATGCTTTCCTTTGGGTAGTAGATTTCCCATCTTTCGAATATAGCGAAGAAGAAAAAAGATACGTTTCTTGCCATCATCCCTTTACTATGCCTAAAGATAATGATGTAGAAAAACTTTTGACAGACAAGGCAAATTGTTATTCAAAAGCATATGATATGGTAATAAATGGATACGAAGTCGGAGGAGGTTCAATTCGTATTCACGATGAAGAAGTCCAAGAAAAAATGTTTAAAGCACTAGAACTATCTCAAGAAGATATTAGAGACAAATTCGGATTCTTTGTAGATGCTCTTAAATATGGAACTCCTCCTCATGGTGGTTTAGCATATGGAATAGAAAGACTTATAATGATTCTAAGCGGAACAGATAATATAAGAGATGTAATAGCCTTTCCAAAAACCACAAGTGGTAGTTGTCTTATGAGTGATGCCCCAAATGGTGTTTTTGATGCTCAACTAAATGATTTAGGAATAAAACTCAACGATTAATAGAGGAATTTTTCTGCAAAATCCTCCTTTTTTTACACTTTAGCATCAATTTGAGAAAAAACTAAATATTAATAATATAATGTATTTCTTGAGGAGGGCTAGTTAAGATGAAAATCAAAAGAAAAAAGACTAATAATTTTGAATATACCATTCTAGGTATTGATTTGTTAATCTCTTTTCTTTATAAAAGTATGAAAAAGTATAGAAAAACAAAAAAAAACAACAATATGTCTTTCTTTTTTTAAAAAATGTGTTATAATTAATATTGTCATGGTTCCTTAGCTCAGTTGGTAGAGCAACAGACTCTTAATCTGTGGGTCCAGGGTTCGAGCCCCTGAGGGATCACCAATATTGATTATAAAACCCTTAATATATAAGGGTTTCTTTTTTTTATTACTCCAAAAATTACTCCGACTTTATATGAACTAGTAATATTTATCTGTAATCTTTGCTATCTCCTTAAATTAGTGGATATTTTTATATTCATTTATTTTAACTTTTTTATCAAAAAATATTGCCTTTAACAATTTTATCAGTTATAATTATTATGTCAGAAAACATATGTTAAACCGTACAAGCAACGATAAGGGAATCTAATTAATATTTGTGTTGAATGCTTAAATTTATTTAAGAATCCTAATAATATTATGTGGTTTACCACCTGTACTTAAACAGGTTTTCGTTATCAGTTTTCTGGCTTTTTTTATGAATTATTATAAAGCTTTAATATATTTGTAGTGGAGGAATGTTATGAAAAAGTTTTGGTTTATTATGTTTTTTGTATTTGTATTTTTTATAGGAATACAAAATTGTAATGCCCTTGAAATAGGTAGGTTAACTAGTCCTACTAAATTAAATGTAAGAAGTGGGCCTGGGACTAATTATAAAAAGTATGGTAGCCTGTCCTATAATGATATGGTTGTGATAAATAGTTTAACTAAAGTTGCTTCTACTGAAGGGTGCAAAGCTGGTTGGTATTTAATAACTCATAATAATAAAACAAGTTATGTCTGTAGTAGTAAAATAGTTATATCTAATCATACTATTAGAACTAATAACAAGAATGCTTTTCTATATAACAGTATTTATAATAAAACAATATATAAAAGGAATATAAAAAATATATTATTTACCGTAGTAGACAGTAAAAAGTATTATACTAACTATTGTAAAAGTGGTTTATATAAAGTAAATTATGATGGAAAAATAAAATACATTTGTAGTGAGTATGTTAACTATTCTAATAAAAACTCAAGTGTAATAACTACTTCGGATAAGGTAAAGGTGTATTCAAATACCAATGAAAAACATATTTTAGGAACAGTCTCTTACAACACCCCACTTACTTTGTATGATAACAAAAGTTACGGTAAATATTATAAGATTTATTATAAAAATAAAATAGGGTTCATAAAAAAAGTTGATGTTTTAAAAACAAAATATATAAGTGTTTCTAATAATAAAGATGGAATTAATGTAAGAACAAAACCAAGTTCATCTTCAAAAAAAATAATGAGAATAAAGTACAATAAAAAAATAGCAGTAGTATCGCACAAAAAATATAAAGGAGTAGGATGTTCACAGGGTTTTTATAAAATTAAGTATGAGCATAACGAAGGTTATGTTTGTAGTAGACTACTCTCTAATGCTCCAACTGTTACTAAGGCAATTGGTAACACTACAATTTATAAAAATTTGGAAGAAAAAAAAACAAAATATAAATATGTGAAAAATGAACCCATCATTTTAGAAACAACAAAAAAATATGAGGGCAAAAACTGTAATGATGGCTATTATAAAGTAAGCATAAATGAAGAAACAGCATATATTTGTAGCACTAATACAAGTCTTGAACATGAAAAAGCTGTTAAAATACCAATATTTACATTTCACAGAATAGTTTCCGACAAACTAAAAAATGCTAAATACGAAAAAGATCAATGGGTTCAGTCTTATGATATATTTGAGCAGCAAATAAAATACTTATATGATAATAATTATAAAACAATAAGTTTAGATGAGTTCTATTGCTGGTATAAAGGTAATTGTAACTTTCCTAAAAAAACCGTTGTTCTTGCATTTGATGATGGTAATTTAGATGATTATTACTTAGTCATGCCTCTTCTTAAAAAGTATAAATTTAAAGCCGTAACCTTCTTAGTAGGTTCAAGAATAAAAGACAAAGAAGAAGATATATATGATGAAACTAAGATAAAATACATCTCTGAAGATTTAATAAAAAAAATAAAAACCGATTATCCTTTACATGAGCTTCAAAGTCATAGTTATAATTTTCATTACGTTGATCTTAACAGACAAAAACACGTTAAAAATATGACTAAAGATGAAATAAGAGAAGATTTTAAGCAAAACGAAAAATATGGTTTCAAATATATTGCTTATCCATACGGAGTTTATACTAAAGACTTACAAGAAGTTGCAAAAGAAAACAAATACTTATTAGGATTTGGATTTAAACCATATAAAGCTGCTCAAAGAACAGATTATCAATATTTAATTTCTAGAATTAAAATTAATGGTTTTTCAACTGTTGATACACTAAAAGATTATTTATCTTACTAAAATGAACATTTTAGCTTAAACTAAGATGTTTTTTTCTTGTTATTATTTACTTTAAACCTAATTTTTTATATAATGATTATGGAGGAAATCAATATGAATAGAAGTGAATTAAGAGAAATAATTATTAAAATTTTATATCAAGTATATATTTATAAAGAAAAGAACATAGATTTTTCTGTTAATGATTTAATTAAAGAACAATTAGATAGAAAAAATGAGTTCGTAGAAAACTCTATAAATGGTGTTATAGAAAACCAAGACAAAATAAGTTTTATTGCTAATAAGTATATGAAAGACTGGAACATAGATAGAATAAGCAAAGTTGATAAAGCTATTTTATCCCTTGCTATTTATGAACTTCTTTATACAGAAACACCAGATGTTGTAGCAATAAACGAAGCAATAGAATTATCTAAAAAATACAGTGATGAAAAAGTTACTAAACTAATAAACGGCACTCTTGATACAATAATGCATAAAGAGGCTTATAATGAATGATAAATATTTAACAGTAAGTAGAATTAATCATTATATAAAATACAAATTTGATAATGACGTCAATTTACAAAAAGTATTTTTAAAAGGTGAAATAAGTAATTTTAAAAATCATACCTCAGGACATTTTTATTTTACTTTAAAAGATGATACATCCAGAATTCCTGCAGTTATGTTTAAATCTGCATCTTCAAAAGTTAACTTTGTTCCAAAAGACGGTACTAGTGTTTTAGTAACCGGTAGAATAAGTTGTTATGAAGCAAATGGTAATTATCAAATATATGTAGAAGAAATGGAAGAAGATGGAATAGGTAATCTTTATGTTGAATTTGAAAAACTAAAGAAAAAGCTAGGAAATCTTGGTTATTTTGATGAATCAAGAAAAAAGATGATTCCAAAATTTCCAAAAAGAATCGGGGTTATTACCGCTTCAACTGGAGCAGCTATTAGAGATATAATAACTACTATCAATAGAAGATATCACCTGGCAGAAGTCATTCTCATTCCAACACTTGTTCAAGGAGAAAAAGCAGGAGAAGACATAGTAAACAGTTTAAATAAAGCTAAAGATTTAAACCTAGATGTAATAATTTTAGGACGTGGTGGAGGTTCCATTGAAGATCTCTGGGCTTTCAATGAGGAAATTGTTGCAAATGCTATTTTTAATTGCGATATACCTATCATAAGTGCAGTAGGGCATGAAATAGACTTTACAATAAGTGACTTTGTTTCCGACTTAAGAGCACCAACTCCAACTGCCGCAGCAGAACTTGTAGTACCTAACAAAATAGAACTTGTAAATGAAATTAATAACAAAGTACAAAGACTAATAAAAAGCATGAATAATAAACTTGAATTCAGCAAAAATAGACTTAGTACATTGCTGAATTCCTATGCTTTAAAAAACCCTCTTGCACTATATGAGATCAAAACGCAAAAACTTGACATATTAATAGATAATTTAGAACTTGCTATTAATAGAATTCTAGAAATGAAATCAACTAGATATGTATCGCTACTTGATAAAATGGAAGCACTAAACCCAGTTAGAACAATAAAAAGAGGTTATACTATAACAAGATTTAATAATAAAACTATAAAAAGTATAAACGATATAAAAAAAGGAAATATTATAACAACAGAACTTGTTGATGGTATATTAACATCACAAATAATGGAGGTAAAAAATGAAAAATAATGAAAACAATTCTTTTGAAGAAAATCTAAATAAATTAGAAGAAATAGTAAAAAAATTAGAAAGCGGTGATATTGCTCTAGATGATGCAATAGATAAGTTTAACGAAGGAATGGCCCTGGCAAATAACTGCAATAAGATACTTGAAAACGCCAATGAAACAATTGTTAAGGCATTAAATAAAAATGGTGAAGAAGAAGAGTTTAAGGTAGTAGAATAAGAAAGTAACGGAGTGATTTAAGTGTCAAAAAAAGATTTATATGATTCATATTTAAAATTAATAAAGAATCCCCAAAAAACTAGAATTGGTAGATTGTCATATGGATATAGAATATATCTAGATCTCGATAAAAAAGAAAAAGGACAAATGAGATATTCTATTAAAAAATACAATAAAAGAACAAAACGTAATAGTCTGAAATTTAAAATGATATTTCTAGATCTTGCGTTTTCAAAAAAATACTATATGTGCCAAAATGACGAATATTTTATGTTCAAATTCTATAAAAAAAGTGATCGTGAAAGAAAAACATTTATAACCGGGATAAAAAAAAGGGAATATATCTACATGCTAAATGATGAAAAACAAATTGAATTGTTAAAAGATAAATATAAGACATATAAACTATTAAGAGATCTATATAAAAGAGATGTTTTAGAAATAAAATCAGCTAATGACTATAAAAAATTTGAAAACTTTGTAAAAAAACACCCAAAATTCATGAAAAAAAGCAATAATCTATCATGCGGAAAAGGTATTGAAATCATAAAAGTTAAAGATAATGAAAAACAACTATTCAATAGAATGCTTGATGAAAGCGATAGTGTAGTTCTAGAAGAATTAATTTGTCAAAATAATAAAATGAGTATTCTACATCCCGAATCTGTAAACACAATTAGAATTATTACTTATGTTGACGATAATAATGATATTAAAATAAAGTATTCTTTTCTTCGAATAGGGCAAGGGAACTCCTTTGTAGATAATGGCGGAGCAGGAGGAATAATTTGCTTAATAGATGATGAAACCGGAAAAGTTATAACAGACGGAATAACAGAAAGAATGATTTCTTATAAATATCACCCAGATACCTGTATAGAACTAAAAGGATTCCAAATCCCAGAGTGGAATAATGCAAAAGAACTTGCCATAAAAGCCCAAAATAAAATGAAAAAAGCAAGATTAATCGGTTGGGATCTAGCTTATACAGATAATGGCTGGGTAATAATCGAAGGAAACGGACATACACAATTCATCGGACAACAAATAGCAGATCAAATAGGAAAAAAACAACCATTCGAAAAAATGATTCATTATGAAAAGCTAAAAAAAGAAAAGCAAGAATCAAAATACGAATTTTCAGTAATAATTCCCATTTATAATGCGGAAGCTTATCTTAAAGATACAATAAATTCTGTTATAAACCAAACAATAGGATTTAAAGAAAATATACAACTAATCTTAGTAGATGATGGTTCAACTGATAAAAGTAAACAAATATGTCTTAATTATCAGGAAAAGTACAAAGATAATATAAAATATATTTATCAAGAAAACAAAGGCGTATCAAGTGCGAGAAATACAGGAATGAAGTACATAGAGGGAAAATATGTAAACTTTTTAGATGCAGACGATAAGTGGGAAAAAGATGCCTTTGTTAAAGTCAAAAACTTTTTCGAAGTTAGAAATTCTACTATAGATATTGCAACATGTAGACAAAAATTTTTCGAAGCCAAAACAGGTTATCCTAACATGGATTATAAATTTAAAGAAGCAGAATCATATATAGTTGACATTAATCAAAACCCAGAATACATGGTACTAAGTGTATCATCAACCTTTATAAAATCAAGAGCCTTAAAAAATAAAAAATTTGACGAAAGATTAAAGTATGGCGAAGACGCTAAATTCTTAACACAAATACTCCTAGAAAAAGAAAAATATGGATTAGTAAAAAATGTCATGTTTTACTTAAGAAAACGAAAAGATAATTCATCTGCTACACAAAATTATAAACAAGATATAACAAAATATACAAATACTATAAATTACTATTATGAGTATCTTATAGAACTCTCAAAAGAAAAATACAATAAAGTAATACCATACATAAAACACGTCATCTTAAATGGAATCAAATTCAGAATATGTAATACTATCCCAGACATATTAGACAATAAACAAAAAAATGAATACATCACAAAAATTAAAAATCTTTTAAAATACATAGATGACAAAACTATAATTGCTACTAGAAACATAAATTTAGATATTAAATATTATATTCTAAACCTAAAAAACGAAAAAAAGATAATTCCTATTATAGATAGTAAAAATAATATTTTGTATAACAATTTAAAATTAGGAGTTTTAAACAAAAATAATATTTTGTATTTAAAATCAATAAATAAAATTAATAAAAAACTAATAATAAAAGGATATATAAAATTACCTTCATATCTAAATAATCCTAAATTATATATTAATTATAATAATAAAAACCACAAAGTAGTACTTAAAAATGAACTAGAACAAAAATTGTCATTTAAAGACGAAGTAATTTATGATAGTAAAGAATTTACAACAGAACTAAACGATATAAAAGAAGGACAAATAACATTTTATTTAACACACGATGCAGGAAAAATAGACTTAGTATTTAAATTTGATCAAAATAGTATATTAAAAAACATGTACCAAGGATATTTAAAAATAAATGATTACATTGTTTTTCAATATAACAGAAAAGTTATATTACTTATGAAGCGTTCAGTATCAAATATAATAAAATATTATTTAAAGTAAAGAAAGAAAATTAATGCTGAAATTTATATTAGAAATGGCAAATAAAAACAAAAAATATAATTAAAAAGTTTAGAGATAGTTTTTCATTCAAAAGAAAAATATATGTCTATAATAATATTTCAAATTTTTCATTTGAAAAGAGGTAATACAATGAGAAGTAAATTAAAAAAACTGTATTTAAAAAATAATAATTCTTATAAATTTATATATGCATTTTTATTTATAGCATTTAACATTTTTGGAAAATATAACACTTTTAAAAAAGAAACCATTGATGCCATAAATACATACGAACCAAAGAAGTTGTCTCCTAAGAAATATAAAGAAAAGTTTAAAAAATTAATCGTTTTTAGATATATCTATTACTTAAGAGCTAGCGAATATTATTTATACGATTTTGAAAAAGCTAGCATCAAAGAAAAAGACAAATTCATGACAAGACAACTTACCAATAGATATTATAATGTTATAAATAATATGAAATATAGAAAAGTTCTAGATCAAAAGAATTTATCTTATATGGTATTTAAAAATTATTTTAAAAGAGATTTAATTTGTATAAAAAATAAAGATGACTTATATGAGTTCAAGAACTTTTTAAAAAATAAAAAAGAATTTATCTTAAAACCCTTTGCAGGACATAGTGGAGAAGGAATTGAAATAATAAATGTAAACGATTTTGAAAGTATAGACAGCCTATTTACTTATACACTTACAAAAACCCCTTATGTTGCAGAAGAACTAATAGATCAAGATGATGGACTTGGTTGTTTCCATGAAAATTCTGTTAATACTATAAGAGTAGTAACCTTTTATTATAAAAATGATATTTCTATTCTGTGGGCTTTCCTTAGAACCGGACAAGGTAATAGCAAAGTAGATAATATGGGTTCAACAGGTTATGGTGCTTTAATCGATAGTAAAACCGGAGTAATAATTAGTGATGGAGTAGATTGGAAAGGGGATAAAACAAAAGCCCACCCAGATTCAAAAATCGCTTTCAAAGGATATAAAATACCTAAATGGAACGAACTTTTAGAAACTGTTAAACATTTATCTTCAGAACTATCTGAAATGCACTGTGTTGGTTGGGATTTAGCATTAACAAAACAAGGCTGGGTCCTAGTCGAAGGAAATGCTAGACCACAATGCGTAACTATTCAAACATTCACAAAAAAAGGATATAGACCTTATTACGACAAGATGTATGCTTTAATAAATAAAGATAGAATGAAAAAAATAAAATATATGAGAGGAGAAGAAGAATGAAAGTAAGTATTGGTTTTACTGGAGATATTGCTTTTAGTGAATATACAAAAAAAATATATAATACTCCAGAAAAAATAGATAAAAAAATTTACGATTTCTTTAATAAGAACGATTATAATATATTAAATTTAGAATCTCCTATCACAAAAAGTAATTTATCTGAAAAAGCAGCACTTGCTCACAAAAGTAATCCAGAATCATTAAAATTCATAAAAAATAAATTTAAAAATCCTGTTATTAGTCTTGCAAATAATCACATGATGGATTTTGGACAAAAAGGTTTATTAGATACATTAAAGTATATAGAAACAGAAAAACTCCCATACATAGGAGCAGGTAGAAATCTTAATGACGCAACAAAATATATTATTCTAGGTGATAAAATCAAAATTGGAGTAATCTCATTTCAATATAAAGATTATTACGTAGCAGGCAAAAACACCCCTGGTACCGCTCACATAAAACACATCAATACAATAAAAAAACAAATTAATAAGTTAAAAGGCAAAACTGATTGGATTATTGTAATTTATCACGGAGGAGAAGAATTTATAAATTTACCTATGCCATATACTAGAAGATTATATAGAAAATTTTTAAAATATGGTGCAGATATAGTAGTAGCACATCACACCCACACAGTTCAAGGTTATGAAAAAATAAATAATAAAATGATTTTTTATTCACTTGGTAACTTTATATTTGATACCGTTTTTCAAAGAGCACAATATGGTACTGATAGAGGTATGCTTTTAAGAATAGAGTTCACAAAAGAAAACTACTCTTTCGAAGGACTACCTATAATAATAGATAGAGATGACGAAGAAATTAAATCATCAGAAAACAACCATCTATTCAAAGACATTATCTATAATTATAAAGAACTATGGAAATGCGAAGCTAGAAAGCTTCTAAAAGTAAAACAAAATAAAAAGAAACTAAGAGAATATAGAGACAATTTTTCTATAAGTAACCTTTCTATAGAAAAAGCCAATATTAAACACTTAGTAACTTTTGATGAACTATTAAAAAACAACTACTCTAAAAGTTTAGACAAAGTTTCAAAGATTAAGAATGATAATCTAATAGAAAGAAAAATCAAAAGAATTATATCCATTTTTAGTAGTGGCAATATCAAAAAATACATTTATATAAAATGGGCTCAAATATTTAGATAAAGGAGTACTTATGAAATTAAAAGATAAATTAAAAAGACAAATATGGCTTGTATTAGTTTTTATAGTACGAATTGTTTTTTCAAAAAGAAAATATAAAGTTCCTATATTAAAGTCCTTATACTATAATTTATATGGTTTTACCGCAAATCAAGTTGCACTTTATGATCTTAATAAACAAAACAAAAATGAATATTTATCAGAATTTGATTGGTATAAGTCTAGAAAAATTAATTATCCAAATTCGTATAAACTTAATAATAAACTTATATGTAATAAAATAATTAAAGACTATGTCAATATACCAAAAACATATATTATAAGAGAAAATGGTTTCTTTAAAGATATAAATAACAAAATAATAAGTAATGATGATGTTATTAAAATATTAAAGCAAGAAAAAAGCTTTTTTTTAAAACCCATATCAATAGGTAAAGGAAGAGGAATCCGTAGAATTGATTACAAAGATAATAAGTTTATGATCAATTTTAAAGAAGTATCGCTAAAAGAATTAATGTCAGAACTTTGTTCTAAAGATAATTATTTTATTTCTGAAAGAATAAAACAAAACAAGTACCTAGACAATATATATAATAAAACCTCTAACACAATAAGATTGATAACCATAAGAGATAATGATAACGTTTCCATCTTAGCAGCAGTTCAAAGAATTGGAACCAAAGAAACAATCCCTGTTGATAATGGTTCACAAGGTGGTCTAGTTGCAAACATAGACATAGATAAAGGTATATTAAGTGAAGCAAGATCTTTAAACAATAAAAATATTTATGAAAAACACCCAGATTCAAAAAATGATATAAAAGGTGTTATAATTCCTAACTGGGATAAAATAAAAGAAGAAGTAATGTCTGTTGCATATAAGTTAACTGATTTTAAATTTATTGCCTGGGATATATTACCTACCAGTAGTAGTTTCTCTGTAATCGAAGCCAATAACTCATCAGGAGTTAATATAATACAAGTTTTTGGAGGGCAACGTAATAAAAAACTAGGTAATTACTACAGAAAACAAGGTATAATAAAGTAAAAATTTTGTTTTACGTCAATAGTATGATATAATAATTACTAGAGAGGAGTTTAATTTATGGCTAGTACTTTGCAACATTTAACTATAGCAAGAAGAATAAATGATATTTATTTTAACTTTAAAGGAAATGAATTATCTGAGTTCTTATTAGGCTCTATAGTATGTGATGCCCCCAAAAAAGATATTACAAAAAACACAACCACAGGAATAAAAATGCCAGATACTTTAGAAAGAAAATCTGCTAGAGCTTATACTCATTATTTAAGACCTAGCACAAATGAAAATAAAAAAGAAATATTTATCAGTAGTAAAATCGCAAGTATTTACGGATATAATCCTGTTGATGATAATGCCAATTCTGTAATTTGCTATGAACAGTTTTGCCCAATGATAAAATATTTTATCAATAAGTATTATAATTACTTTAAAGAACCATTTATGATAGGGTATCTAATTCATTTAATTACTGATGACTTATACTTCAGAGTAATTACCCCAATGATTATTAACGATAATATCGAAAGCATAAATTCTTTCATTAATGAAAAGTATTTCTCCTTAGGCTATAAGAAAAAAGAATACATATCTAATGGAGAATACTTAGCATGGACGCATCACTTTCTGTACGAAGATTATAATAAATATAATACAATTCTAACTATAAAATATGAAAATAAAATCCCAGATTTTTATAATCTTTCTAGATATTTAAGAAATTGGGAAGAATCAAATAAAAGTTTTAAACCTTCAATGATAGAAGACCTAAACGATACAGAATCAATGATTAGTTTCATAGAAAATGCTAATAACTTAGCTAAAAATATCAGATTAATAAAACAAAATATAAAATTTAACAATGCTATAAAAAATCAAACACTAGATTACATAACTTATGATTATTATGAAAAATTAGAAAAAGAAACAGAAAACATATTTAAAGAAATCTATTATAATATAGATAAATATAAAATTTAAGGAGTGATAATATGGCCAGTACAGCCCAACATTTAGCAGTAGCATTAAGAACAAATGCAAATATTTTCCATTACGAAGGAAATGATTTAAAAGAATTTTTACTTGGAGCAATTGCCTGCGATGCCCCAAAATTAAAACCAAAAACAACTGAGAAAAAAGAAGATAAAGTAGAAACGAAAGAAGTTTCTGAATTAGAAAAATTTGCATCACAAATGAGAAAAGCAGGAAGAAATCATTCGCATTTTTTACCAGGTAGCATTATAAAAGAAAATCAAAGTAAATTTATTTCCCCTGAAATTACAATGGAATATGGTTATCAACCAGTAGATGATAGACCAGAATCAAAAGTAGATTACAATCAATTTTCTCCAATGATTGATTATTTTTACTCAAAATATGAATCTAAAATGGATGAACCATTCATGAAAGGTTACTTAACACATTTATTAACCGATAAAGTTTATTTCACAGAAGTAGTTCCTACTATTGTAAATGAAAATAAAAATGAAATAAAAGATTACATAAATGAAAAATATAATAAATTTGGTTATAAAAAGAAAGATTATTTAACAAATGCAGAATACTTAGATTGGTCACATGATGCATTATATAATGTTTTTGATGATTATAGTTATTTATCATTATTTGAAACAAAAGACGTTTTCCCAGATTTATCTGATTTAGCAGATTATTTAGAAACTTGGGAAAAAACTGATAGAAGTTTTAAACCATCCATGGTCGAAGATCTAAACGGATCAGAAGCAATAATTACATTTTTAAAAAATCCTCGTATCTCTAGTTTGATTGTCGATGCAAAAGAACAACTAAATGAAGGTAATATAGTAAAAAGAAAAGATCTTTCAACAAAAGGGAAATGGTCATATAATTTATACCTAGATTTTGGTGAAAAAGTAGAAGATGAAGTAGAAAACTATATCAGTTTTAATAAAAAAAGATAAAAGAAAGGAATTGGCAATCATTACGTTTACCAATGGTATAATTAATATGAAAACAATAGCTATTTATATTTTTAAAGGTATCTTAAAATTTATTTATTTCTTTTTAAAACTATTACCTACCAATAATAAGAAAATAGTATTTATAAGCAGACAAACTAATGATATAAATACAGACTTTAGTATGATAAGAGATGAAATAAGAAAAAGAGATAATAGTATAAAAATGGTATTCTTGTGTAAAAGAATTGAAGGGAATATCTTTAAAAAAACAGCATATTTCTTTACAATTATTAGACAGATGTACCATTTAGCAACATCAAAAATTGCAATAATTGATTCTTATTGCATCCCAGTCTGTGTTTTAAATCATAAAAAAAGCCTTGTTGTCTTGCAAATATGGCATTCTATTGGTAAAATTAAAAAGTCAGGATATCAAACGCTTGATACTGCCTCTGGAAGAAACAAAAAAATGGCTGAACTTATGTGTATGCATAAAAATTATACAAAGATACTTGCTGGAGGACCAGCATTTGATGATTTTTACGAAGCCGGATTTAATGTAAAAAAAGATGTTTTATTACATTATGGACTTCCTAGAATAGATTATCTCTTAGAAAATGAAAATAAATTCAAAAAGGAAGTACTAGAGAAATATCCTGAATTTAAAAACAAAAAAATTGTATATTATGTTCCAACTTTTAGAAAGTATGATATAGATGGCCCAGCTAAAATGTTTAAAGAATACAATAAAGATGATTTTGTATTAATTGTAAGAGGTCATCCTAATCAACCTCTTGAATTTGATCATAATATTATATATGATTGTCCAGGCTTTAAGAATATAGAACTTTTAGCTATTGCTGATTATGTCATAACAGACTATTCATCAATATGTTTAGAAGCTGCTGTTCTTGACAAAAAAGTTCTTTTTTATGTCTATGATTATGACAAATATATGTCAGAAAACGGTATAAACTTAGATGCTACCAAAGTTTTACCAACTTGTACGTCAAAAAACATAAAAGATTTATTCAGAATCATTAACGAAGATACTTATGATGTTAAAGCATATGAAGATTTTAGAAAAAAATACTTACCAAGCAAATTAGGACAATCTACTAAATTAATTGGGGATTATATAATGAAAAATATTGATAATTAGGTGATTACATGAAATATATAATAATGTGTGATGGGAAAGCAACTCGATGGAATAATTATAAAGGATTGCCAAAACATTTCGTTACAATAAATGGAGAACCATTAATAAAACGAACTGTTAGGCAACTTAATGAAGAATTAGACAAACCAGATGTTATTATTACTTCTCACGATAAAAGATATGATATAGATGGTTCTACTAGATATGAACCTAAAAATAACGTTTTAGAAATAGATAGATTTACTGAGGAATTAATAGAAGATAATATTTGTTTTCTATATGGTGATACATATTATCCAGAAGAATCTATAAATGTTATTATAAATGCTGAACCAGATGACATCCTATTCTTTGGAAATAAAAAATCAATAGTAGCAATAAAAATAAAAGACGGGAAGCTATTTAAAAAGCACGTTGAGCGTGTTAAAAAACTATACTTAGAAGGAAAAATTAAAAATTGTAAAGGTTGGCAAGTTTATCAATCATTTATGAATTTAGAATTTGACGTAAAAAAAATAACAGATAAATATATAATAGTCGACAAAGATACAATTGACTTTAATACTCCAAAAGAATATGAAAATAGTAAATTACAAAAGGATGGTGTTAACAATGATTAAAAGGTTTTTTGGTGATTTAAAAAAATACTGGAAATATATTAAATATTCCACTAAATCTCAATTAAAAACTGAAGTCACTGGTTCATATTTAAGTTGGATTTGGCTTTTCCTTAATCCAATTTGTTTTATGCTTATTTATACATTTATATCTATTATAGTATTTAACTCTAAACAAGAGTACTACACAGTATTTGTTTTTATTGGTCTTACAGCATGGAATTTCTTTCAAGGAACAATTACATCAGCAGTCTCACTCGTTAGAAATAATAGAGATACTGTTATAAAAGTATATGTACCAAAATTTATTCTTTTGATAACAAACATGTCAGTAAAAACCATTAAG
>OIYG01001551.1_pt1 | contig 16804 bp, 11 predicted proteins | sample 1587861 | NCBI WGS metagenome assembly OIYG01 (sample SAMN03283272) | human gut metagenome | biome: human-associated habitat; material: feces | host: Homo sapiens | place: Peru | collected 2012 | reverse complement strand
AAATCTTTTTTTGATAGACTTGAAGATGTTGCAAGGATAAAAACTTGTAAACCGACTAAAATAAGCGCGAGTAGCTCAGTTGGATAGAGTGTTTGGCTACGAACCAAAAGGTCGGGGGTTCGAATCCCTCCAAGCGCGTATTAAAATCTCTCTTTTGGAGAGATTTTAATTTTTTAAGGGGGATTCTCACCCCAAGGGGTTCTTCCCTCCAAAATACGCCAATAAATTGGCTACAAAGAGTACGGCTCATAAACTCGCCTACTCCTTGCATACGTTTTGGAGTCCTTCTCTTTCTCCGTATTAAAAAAGAGAGCTTCGGCTCTCTTTTTTTATGGATTTTAACCCAACCAGAGGGTGTATTTTTACGAGTAGTTTGATATATTCGGTTAGTTTGAGAATTTTGCAAAAATTAACATCAAAAAGGAACTTTTACGGAATCATTTAGCGGAACTTTAATCTAGTCTAAAATTCTATTAACAATTTCAAGGCAGTGAACATTAGTTGTATCAATTACAGGAATAGATGCTTCTTTTACTATATTCGGGAGTTCGGTACAACCCAGTACAACTGCTTGGGCACCTTTCGATTTGCAATTTAAAATTATATCAAGTAATCTTTCACGAGAAGTATCTAAAATTATCCCCTTGCATAATTCCTCATATATAATTTCATTAATTATTTCTTGCTCTGTTATATTTGGTATTACTACATTAATTCCAAATTCGTCTTTTAGTTTATCTTTATAAAATGGTTTTGTCATTGTATATTTAGTTCCAAACAAAGCAACAGTGTTCATATTATTTTTTATAATATAATTTCCTGCTGCTTGTGCAATGTGAATTAATGGAACTTTAATGCTATTTTGTACTTCAGGTGCCATTAAGTGCATTGTATTTGTTGCTATTGCTATATAATCAGCTCCCATTTTTTCAAGTTTTTGAGCGGATTTTATTAAAATAGCTGTTAATATTTTCCAATTTTCTGTTGACTGTAATTTTTCAATTTCATCAAAATCATAACTTTCAATCAACATTTTGGCACTATGCAAATTTCCAAGCCTTTTATTAAGTTCGCTATTGATTATTTTATAATATTCAATAGTTGATTCCCAGCTCATTCCCCCAATTAAACCAATTGTTTTCATAAATTCTCCTTTGTTAAAAGATTATAGCATAAAATTCTCAAACCGAGTGTTAATTTACAGAGGGATTCTCACCCTACGATAACAATAAAGTCTAACTTGAAGAATTGTTAGATAAAAACGACGGTCTAAGTTCAGCAGAATTTAGCGAAAAAATTCAAAATATTAAACATAAAACCGAAAACAACAAGAAACAATTGATAAAATTATTTCAGACAAAAAAGTTGCTGAAGCTAAATTAGCTGAATACAATAGAAAAAACAAAGATGTTTCAGAAATTACATTCAAAGAAGGAAAAGTTTTGTAGGTCGGATTTACTAATCCGACAACAATTTTCCCACGACTCGGAAGTTTTTATCCTTTTTCTATCCTTGCAAAAATTCAAATTTGTCGGGGTTTGGGGTGAATTTTCCAAAACAAGCAGGAAAAAGGATAATTATAAGGATAAGAAAAGGATAATTTTTCTCAAAAACTGGGAAGTGGATAAAATTTAAACAACACCTAGATTATGCCAATATTTCCTCTTTCAAATTTATCCGTCAGATTATACTGACCTGAGGAATTATTAAAAAAAGTTAACGATAAAAAATTTTTTTAGCAAATTTTTCTATCTATCGTTTTTTATTTATATATCGAATATATAAATGGAGTAAAGTAATGAGTATAAATATTAACGATACAAAAGCTCAAGAAATATACAAAAATTTTAACTATGATGCAGTTAAAAATGTTCAATACACTCCTACTCCAACAGCAAATACATTAAAAACCGATACGGTTGAGTTATCAACAAAAAATAACGATAAAAAGAAAAATATCAAAAAATATATTATAGCAGGGCTTGCAGCAGTCGGAGTTATAGCAACGGCAATTCTTTGCTCTCAAAAAGGAAAAACAGCTAAACTTCAAAATTTTGATTTTAAAAATATTCCCGAAAATTTCACCGGAAAAGTTAAAGGTAAACTAAAAGGCGGTGATAAACTTGTTATGGAATATGAAAACGGAGTTTTAATTTCATCGGCTAGAAGCGGGAAAAAGAATGTTTCTAAGGTTTTTGAAACAGTAAATAATGAAAAAATTGTTAAAAAGACAGTTAATGGTAAAACTTCTACAATCAATTTAACTCAAGCCAAAGAAGCTATCGAAAAAGAACAAGCGCAACTAAAAGAATTGTTAGATAAAAACGATGGTCTAAGTTCAATAGAATTTAGCGAAAAAATTCAAAATATTAAACATAAAACCGAAAAACAACAAAAAACAATTGACAAAATTATTTCAGACAAAAAAGTCGCTGAAGCTAAATTAGCTGAATACAATAGAAAAAACAAAGATGTTTCAGAGATTACATTCAAAGAAGGAACAGCATATCTAAAAAGCAATCCCAAGTGTAAATTTTTTGGCACAGTACACACTACTCTTCCAAATGGCGATAAAGTCACTATGGAATATGATACTTTTGGACAATTAAAAAAAGCGCAAAGAAGCGGAGAAGTTAACTATACAAAAGAATATTCAGGTCAAATTGAATCTGATAAAAAAGTCAAAATAACAAAAGACGGCAAAAGCGAAGAAATAAATTTATATCAAAAAGGACAAAATAAAGTTAGTCAAATAAAAGAAGAAAAATTAAAAGCCCCTTTAAACGAGGCTTTAAAAAGATTTAAGGAAACTCCTGAAGGTACAAAAGAAAAATTAGAAGCAAAAATTAAGTATTTAGAAGCTCAAAAAAATTATTACAACAAAATAGGGATATATTACGAAAATGATAATATAGACAAAGAAATTGCACATTGTAAAAAAGGCTTGTCATATTATTCTACAACTGTTTTAGATTTATCTAAAACAAAAGCATCGGAAAAATCTGAAACAAGATTTTTAGGACCTTCATATTTCAACATTAAAGATGAAGAACAAGAACTATATTCACAATATAACAAAAAATCAGCCGACTACGCCTTTTTAGCAGAAAACAAAGATTTAACACTTGATTCAAAAGTTGATTTATTTGACAGTTTCGACAAAAAACCATACGACATAGCTGAAAGATATGCAATTATGGCTGATAATTCCATAAGACAAAAAGGAAATGCTTATGTTCTTGAATCTGTTCCTGAAGTTTTTGAGGGCGTAAAACAAGAAGATATTTTTGAAAATTTAAACAAGTTTGCAAGAAGCGAAAAAGGAACAAAATATACTGATTTTGAAATCGGCGGAAAAAAATTCCACGCAACACACGTTGGCGGTGGTCAGGTTGGTTCGGTGTATAAAATTGAAGATGAAACCGGACACAAAATTGCTATGAAAATATTTGGCGGTCGTGGAGAAAAATTAGATATGAACTGCGGTTTAAGCGAAATAGCAACATCTAGAAGATTAACCCAAGACAAAGTTGCAGATGTCCCTCAATTCTTTATGGCAAATGCAGGCTTATATAAACTTGATAAACAAGGTGTTGTATATGATGATACTCCTTGGATGTTATGCGAATTTATCGACGAAACCAAAAAACCAAAAGAGGGCGCTCTTAAAGTTAAAGATTGGCTATCTCAAAGAAATATGTTCTATGCAGACGGCTTTAAAAACGACAGAGAACATGGCTATATAGTTGATGTTGGCGGTATGGTTTCTAATAATTACGAAGATAGAGCCACTTGGGGCATTAACGGATTTGATAATAATAACGGATATGGTTTAAGTGATTTACTTGAAAAAGCCCTAAAATCAGGTCATGGCGTCCAAGACATACTTAAAATTTTCCATTAATTCAAAGCACCCGTGTTTGAAATTACTTAGGTTGATTCTTAAGTGATTTTATTTAACGAGCTTTATGATATCCAATCGTCAAAGAAGAAATCATCAGTAGCATTATTTAACAATGTTAAAGGATTAGTCTGTTAATTTTTGTTACAACAATTTTGAAATATCTAAAGTTTATAACTAAAAATGCCGACATCACTAAGCATAGGATGAAAGTTAGTTAAGTGGCGAAACAATGGATTTTAACGAATTTAATAATTTGGTAAATAAAAAAATAACACCTTCTCCAATATCTAATGGACAAACCGTTAATCAAATCCAATACAATCCATCACTTCACACAAACAACAATGATGAAGTTCAACTTGGCAATACTTATTCCACTTCCATTAAATCATTACAAGATGAATTAGAAAAAACAAAAAAAGAACAGGGTTTAATTGGCAAAACTTGGGATAGATTTAAGAATTTAACCCACATTGGGGCAGGTTCAGATAAAGTTGAACAAGCAATAAAAGACTATCGAAACGGTAAAGTTGATGAAAAAACCGCAAAAGATAAACTGGAAAAATATAGAGACGGTCAAAAAGTCTGCTTAGATTCTGTTGCAGATATAGCCTCAAGTATTGTTGCAGTCGGCGCTTTTGCAATGGCTGTTCCAACCGGCGGGATAAGTTTAGTTGCAGGCCTTGGTTTATCTACAGTCATAGCCGGCGGTCTTAAAGTTGGAATAAAAGGAATTGATTCAAAATTAAACGGCAGAGAATATAATAGCAAAAATATATTGTATGACGCCGTAACAGGCGGGGTTAATGGTTTATTTGCCCCAATAACTAATGGATTAGGTTCATCTTTAACAAAAACAATAGGTTGTAAACTTGGTCTTGAAATATCTGGCGATATAGTAGGGGCAGGGGCAAAAACAACCCTAAAAAGTTTAATTGTTAATCAAAGCATTGATGTAACAGGTGGAAAACTTTGGCAAAGAGCCGTTGCACTTGGTGCAGGTATGGCGGTTGATGGGGCTTTGGGTGGGACATCTGATAATGTCACAAGGGCAGCATTAGAAGGTCAAGACAAAAAAGATATTGCTCAATCAGCTATTCAAGGATTTATCGGCGGCTTAATTATGTCGCCCATTATAGGTGGAGGTATGAGGGTAGCAGGTAAAGCAGGTAAAAGCCTTGGACAAAAAATATTTAAAAATAATACACCAGACATTGATGTAAAAAATCCTAAGCCAAAAACAGATGACAATATCAACCCAGACACACTACCAAAACAGTCAATAGTCAATAATAGCGATACAAGTACAGATTTAGCCCCTACTCAAGCAAAAATAAATGATATCGATACAGCAACAGCACATACTAATACCGATATTGATACACCACATCTTAATAAAAAAGAAACAAGCTCAAGTCAATCAATAATAGATAACAATGAAATTCTAAAGACAGAAGAAAAAGTAGATACAATCATTGATAGCAAAAATATTAAAGAAACAGATTTAGCTGATTCAATACACAATAGCAACTCAGATATAGATAATATTAATGCTTCGCAACCTAAAATAAAACATTATACAAACGATGATAAATCAAGAATTATATATGAAAACGGTATAAATGATTATCGACAAATAAAATATATAAAAGCTCTAGATGATGAACACTTCGCTAATGCTGAATTATTAATGCAAAAAGGCTATAAATTAAATGTAGCACAAGCAGCAAAACTAAAACCTGAAGAATTCCAAAAGGCTATTAAAATACTTAATAAAGGTTATGAAGATATTGATATTCATGATATCGCTACACTTTCACCGGAAGAATTTACTCGTGCCGAAGAATTAATTGACAGAGGCTTGAAAAGTAGTATTAAATATATTACAAAGCTAGACGAAACATCTTATCAACAAGCGCTTAAATTAGTTGATAAAGGGTGTAATACCTATTTTTTAGAAGATATCGCAAAAATTCAACCTGAAAAATTTGAAAAAATTCTAGCTATTTCAAATTATGATGATGTTGGAAAAGAACTTATTAAAACTGCTACAGAAGAAGAACAAAGATTTGCAAAAGCAATTATGTATGGCAAGTCACTTAATAATGTCGAATATTTATATAACACGGCTGATGATTATTTAGATTTAGATTTTAATCAAGTTCTAAAAGCAAAAGAATTACTTGAAAGAAACACTTTAAGTTATTCCATTGTGCCTGATTTAGCACAACTTGACGATAGAGAATTTGCTCAAGCTGAAAGAGTATTAAAACTACATCAATTTTCTGATGGTAAAAGTGGTGTCTTTGATTTAGCTAAATTAGAACCTAAAGAATTTGAAAAAGCAATGGATATTCTTAATATACAACGTTTTAGTGAAGATGGATATACTGCTTCAGAATTAGCAAGATTAGATGAAACAAAATATGCTCAAGCTAAAAAATTATTTTCAAAAGAAAGCGTTAAAAATACCTATATTGTAGATTTAGCAAGTCAAGAAGAAAAACAATTTAATAGAATTTTGGAATTAATTGATAAAAATCTTAATATAAAAAACCTAATGCATGATAGAAACTTCACATATACCATAAATGCAATAGATATAGCACAACTTAGCGATGAAGAATACGCTAGAGTATTCAAAAGAAATTTAATTGATAAATATCCTCACAAAAATATAGCAGGCTTGGCTAAAATTGATGATGATGTGTGGAGTGCAATGACAAACACTTCCTTAATAAAACAAATTGAAAATTTAAAAGGAAATGCTTTACTAGATGTATTTTTACCAGAACATGGTGCAAGAGTTCAAGAAGTAGGAAAAATTGCCATTAATCTTAAAAAGCATGCCGGCAAAAACGATATAAATGAATTAACCATAAGAGAAAAAAGAAATTTATTAAAAACACTAATCGAAGGCAATGGTGACTTATTTAATCACAAACTCGGTAATTATGATTATCCAAAATTCATTAGAGAAATAGCGGGTGATGTAAAACTATTACCCAATAACAAAGAGGAATATTGTTCTTTATTACCAAAACTAGTAAAAGCAATAGGTATTGATACAAAGCCTTTAACACAAGAGGTTAAAGATGGCTTTTATAATGTATTAACAGCAGTTGAAGACAAAGGAAACAGATTTAGAACTTTTAATTTTGATAATCCACATTTAAAATTACAACTAGATTATCCAAGAGAAACTTTTATTAAAGATATTAATGACATTATTTCTAATCTTTCCAAAGAAGAGCAAAATATTGTATGCGATTATTTTGGTTTTGAATTTAAGCATATAAGCCCTAAGAAATCTGTTATAAATGGCTATCCTGCCAACTTAAACAACGGTGCAAAAATGGCAGAAATAAATAATCCGACCTTAAAAGAAATAATTGAAAAAATGCGCCCCGTTGTACAAAAATTTAGCGAAAATAATAGCATTACGATACAAGGCGAACCTGAATTATCCGAAGAAATAAATCAAATATTAAAAGCATTCCCTGAATTTTTAACCGAAATAGGCAAAAAACAACATAAAACCCATGATTACACCCTAGATATACATTCTTTAAAAGTATTGCAAAATGTAATCAACAATCCTAATTATGAAAACTTGCCCGATTCAGATAAAACGGCTCTAAAAATTGCAGCATTATTCCACGATATAACAAAAAGAGAAGGTATTAGAGATGCACTCCATCCACAAGAAAGCGCTTTTGATGTTTACTATTTAACTCAAAAATTAGGAATCAGCGAAGATGAAAAATTAAAAATATATGAAATTGTAAAAAATCATAATTGGCTTCAACAATGGAACTCAACAAAATTAGTAGATGGAAAAAGAGTTCCTATAACAATTGAAGAACAAACAAAAATAGCCAAAGATATTGCCTTTCAACTTAGAAAAGGTAACGCTTTTGAAATGGCAAGCATTTTAACAGAAGCTGACATGAAATCAGTGCAAAGAAATGGCAATTTCTTTAAAGGACTAGAAGGAACTCTTGATAAAGGTAAGAGCGAAGTAGGCAATCTTGTTAGTGATTTAAAGAAAAGCGCAATTGCACTTCCGCAAACAAAAATTCCAAATGCAAGCAATATTATTCTCGATGGAAAAATGGCAAAAGAAGTAATAACACAAACATCTGATGGCAAAGAAATCAAAAATGTTGTTTTAAATTTAGAAAAAAATATGGATTTATCTAAATATGGCTTTGAAAAAGGGCTAACTGCCAAAGATTTAAATGTTTTAGTTCATGCACTTGATAATGAAACAGATTCAGAAATCTTCCGAGCTTTAGGTCAAATTGATTCAGAAGCATTATTAAGCACATCTTACGTAAATTACGGTCAAGAAAATTATCATGTATTCAGAAATCAAGGTTTTATTCTTGAAACTGATTGCGATGATATTAACGCAGGGTACTATCATGATTTCGGTTCCGGCTATAAAAAAGATCTAGATTTATTAAAAAGTCGTTATTTGTTTAATAGCAAAACTAAAGAAACTGAATACAGAAGCTATATATCAGATTTATTAAAGGGTAAATTAGGCTTAAATGATAATGAATATGCCGATTTATATAAGAAAATTTCAAATAAATCTATAACAGAGTTAGACAAAACTCATCCCGATGTAGCAAAAGCAATGAGAGAAGTATTTGCTGAAATGGAAGGTGGAAAACGAGCACACGGAAGACAATATAATGAAATATTAGTAACAAGACCAAAAATTCAAGGAGTGTTTTATGAAGGCGAAAAATCAAACCCACAACATATTCCTGAATTTTTAAGAAAATATGCTGCTGAAAATAACTTACCAATAATTTATTTTGGTAAGTAATGTATCATTTCATGCTATCATGTATCAATATGCAACAAAAACTTTCAAAGCAAGAAATCATAGATATATTATCTGACGATTCTAGGAATGAATGGTTGTTTAAGGTTGCGGATGAAGTTAGGCGAAAAAATGTGGGAGACGATGTTCATCTTCGTGGTTTAATTGAATTTTCCAATGTTTGTAAGTGCAATTGCAAGTATTGCGGTTTAAGATGTGAAAATAAAAACATTGAAAGATATAGAATTTTAAAAGATGAAATTCTTATCTATGTTCAAAACGCTATTAATTTAGGCTATAGAACGATTGTTCTTCAAAGTGGCGAAGATAATTATTATGATGTTGAAAAAATGTGTGAAATCATTTGTGCAATTAAAAAATATGATGTTGCCTTAACTTTATCAATCGGCGAAAAAACTTTTGAAGAATATGAAGCCTATAAAAAAGCCGGTGCAGATAGATATTTAATTAGAATTGAAACAACTAATGAAAAATTGTATCATTCACTTCATCCTAACATGAATTTTAAAAATAGATTAAGATGTTTAGAAAATTTAAAAACCCTTGGTTATGAAGTTGGAACAGGGTGTTTAGTTGGCTTACCTAATCAAACAATTGAAGATTTAGCTTCCGACATATTATTTTTTAAAAAAATTAATGCCGATATGATTGGAATTGGTCCATTTATTCCACACCCAGACACACCTTTAAAAAATGAAGAACAGGGAAGTTTTGAGCTTGCTCTAAAGGTTATGGCTCTAACAAGAATTTTATTACCTGATATAAATATCCCTGCTACAACTGCTATGGAAACCTTAAACCCAAATGGCAGAATAATTGCCCTTCAAAGCGGCGCTAATGTTGTTATGCCTAATGTTACAACAAAAGAATATCGAAAAAAATATGAAATTTATCCTAATAAAATTTGTATAAATGAAAATCCTAATCAATGTAGAGGGTGCATTGAAGGCAAAATTAAGTCTATTAAAAGAACTATTGCAAAAGATTATGGCTTTAGAAAAAATAAAAAATAGAGCGTATTCTTTAAATATAATAGTAAATTAAATATTTTTATGGTATATCATAACATGTTTTAAAAATCTTTTAAGGTATTAAAATTTTATGCTTAATCAATTTTCAAGAACACAATTAATGTTTGGGAAAGAAAATATTGAAAAACTACACAACTCACACGTTGCTATTTTTGGTATTGGTGGAGTTGGGGGTTATGCCGTTGAAGCTCTTGTTAGAACAGGAATAGGTAAAATTACATTAGTTGATGATGATAAAGTTTGTTTAACAAATTTAAACAGGCAACTATATGCAACCCTTTCAAGCGTTGGAAAATATAAAGTTGATGTTGCAAAAGAAAGAATTTTAGATATTTATAAAAAAGCTGAAGTTAATACATTTAAAACTTTTTACACTCCGGATACAAAAGATATGTTTGATTTTTCACAATATGATTATGTAATAGATGCTATTGATACAGTTGTTGGAAAATTAAGCATTGTTGAAGAATGTTATAAATCTAGTACCCCTGTTATTTCTTGTATGGGCGCAGGAAACAAAGTTAATCCGACTATGTTTGAAGTTGATGACATTTATAATACTTCTGTTTGCCCATTAGCTCGTGTTATGCGACAAGAATTAAGAAAAAGAAAAATTCCAAAACTAAAGGTTGTTTATTCTAAAGAAAAACCCATAAAACCATTAGAAGATATGTCTATTAGCTGTAGAACACATTGTGTCTGCCCTTCTGGGACTGTTCATAAAAGCACAAATAGAAGGGGTATCCCAAGTTCAAATGCTTTTGTGCCTTCTGTTGCAGGGTTAATCGTTGCAGGAGAAGTTATTAAAGATATAATTGATTATAAGTAAATTTATAAGGATTTTTCATTGAAAAATATTTTATGTTTTGGAGATAGCAACACTTTCGGCTTTAATCCCTATAATGGAAGTCGTTACAAGGAAAATGAACGCTGGAGTGGGGTTTTAAAAGAAGAATTAAAAGAAAAATTTAATGTTATTGAAAGGGGCTGTAATAATAGAACCTGTTTTATAGATAACCCATCAGGAATTGAACAAACAGGATATAAAATTTTACCTAAATATTTAACAAAAGATATTGATATCATTATTATTGCCCTTGGGATTAATGACATCCAATTTTTATTTAATCCATCTTTAAAAGATATTAAAGAGGGGTTGATTAACCTAATTAAAATTACAAAAAAAATTCATCCTAAAATAGATATAATTCTTCTAAGCCCATCAACCTTAACAAATGACATTTTAAAAGGATATTTTTCTTGTCAATTTGATGAATTTTCTATAGAAAAATCAAAAGAATTATTTAAGATATATTCTTCAATTGCAGATGAATTTAATTGCAAGTTTATAGACTTAAATAAAATTGCAAAAGTTTCACACGCTGATGGCTTGCATTATGAAATAGAAGAACATAAAAAAATTGCCAATTATTTAAAAAATTTTTTAACTTCTAGCTTTTAGGAATAAAGAATTCATCCATATCGCCAACTAAATTGTTATTTTACCAACAACCCTATGGCATTTTTCATACCTATTTGATAAATTTATAGTACAATTTAAAAGGGTAAGCAACCTTATTTTACACCCGCCTCTATCACGGACTTGTAACGAAGAAATGGACAGAAAGGCAGGTGAAGCGATGAAGATATTAATATCTGAAAAAGCGTTATTGCTTATCTTATTGATAATAATAACGCTCTTAATTGCTCTAAAATAGGGAAGTAACGAAAAGTCTTAAGAGGTAACGAGCTCTTAGGGCTTTTTCCCTATATTTATATTATATACCACTTTTTTCATTTTGCAATCAAGATAGAAAATTGCTTAATTTTAGTAAAAAATAAGTGTATATTTAACAATTATTATTTTTAAAGAGGTTTTATTGTTTTTTATATTCAAGTTATATAATCAGGCTAAAAGACTTGTTATAATTGAATTTTAAGGAGATTTTTATTATTAATTTAACCAAAAGAAAAACCCAAAAACCTAATAAAAAGAGGGATAAAATTTAAGAAAAAACATGCCAATTTTTATCAAAACATGACCTAAAATATTCTAAAAAAATAATAAGTGTACTTTTGACAGTAATTCAATTTTTTAGTATATATCCCCTTGAAACCCAACAATAGCTTGAAAAAAAATATTTTAAAATAGGGGTTGACAAAAATATTTTTTAGGTGCATAATAAGAACATAAAGAACAAGTGTTCAACAAACACTAAAAACAAAAAAGAACAAGAGGTGAAAAAACCAAAATGTTAAAAGTAAATTCAATAAGAAATGTACAAAATACAATTAATAATAAAAGAAATCAAATCAACTTTACAAGTGGAGTTCAAACAAACTTCGGTGCAGATGTTATCAAAGCATCAAACAACTCTAAACATGAAGCAGGTTTTCTAACTGATTTCTTAGGAACAATTAAACAATCTCCAATGTTTTTCAACACTTTCTTCCAAAGACAAGCAAGCATTGAAAAATCATTAAACACAGAACAAAAATTTAACGCTATTGCGTAAGAAAGCATTATCAACACCTAACAACACAATCTCGAAGCATAAACAACAAACAACAAGCCTTATCGATTTTCGATAAGGCCTTTTAATTGCCAACTGTGTAAAACAGTCAACGCTCGGCTGCAGAATCAGTCATCCTGAACTTGTTTCAGGATCTGATGTGTTTCAGTGTTTACAAAGGTTTGCCCTATTTCTTTTAGTGATACTTTGTAAGATCCTGAGCTCGGCATTTGGTAAGGACTCTGCTCTGTCCGCCAGACCGCAACGGTCTGCCGTCACGAGCTTTGCACACCTGTTGCCCTCAACTTCGTTCACCAAGTTCGCCCTGCGAACTAAGGTTCACTCGTTTTAGGTTGCCTCCTCAGGATGACAGAATAGAAGTGCCCTTGGGGTAAGTTCACTCGTTTAGGGTTTTCCGCCTGTGGGTATCTCGTTAAACTCACTATCGCTAACGCTGTCGTTCGTAAACTCGATTATCCTACGGCGGTCATCTAAGGACTTCGTAAAAGCCTTGTTCAACACAAGTCTTTTACTACGCACAGCATGCCCTCACTTTGCTTGTTAAGCCCAGTCGGGCTAAGACTCGCTTTGTTCGGGTCGGCTATCGCACTTTATTTTCTTGGCCTTTGATTAATCGTTTAATGTTTTCTCTATGAAGATAAACGATGTAAAGGGCTGCAATTAGGCAATATACAACATAAAAAATGGGGTTCTTAAATGCGTACATTAAAACGGGCGATAAAATAAGGGCGATAATTGAACCAAGTGAAACATATTTTGAAAAGTATGTTATAACTCCCCAAATTAAAGCAATTGAAAGCCCAACCAAAGGGTTAAGTGCTAAAATTGTGCCTACTCCAGAGGCAACTGATTTTCCGCCTTTAAATTGTAAGAAAATCGGCTTAGAATGACCAATTATAACAAAAATAGCAGATACAACCGCATAAAGCCCATAAACATCTGTTGTTAAATATTTTGCAAGTAATACAGGAATAGCGCCCTTTAAGGCGTCTAATAGCATTACAATAAAAAACCATTTTTTCCCAAGCACCCTTTTAACATTAGTGGCACCTGTTGAACCGGAACCGATTGTTCTAATGTCTTTATCGGTTTTAATTTTAACAATTAAATATCCCGTTGGAATTGAACCGATTAAATAAGCTAAAATCATAAAAGCTAAAACATAAAGTAAGTTCAATTATCTATCTCCTTTTTGCCTATATGAAACAATAATAGGAACACCTTTAAAACCGAAGTTTTCTCTTAATTTTTTCAAGATATATCTTTTGTAATGGTCTTGAATTAAGTCTTTGTTATTAATAAAAATAACAAATGTTGGTGGGTTAACTTTTGCTTGGGTTGAATAATAAAGTCTTAAATTTTTGCCTTTAATGCTTGATGGCGGATTAAGGCTGAAAGCCTCATTAATAACTTTATTTAAAAGACCGGTTGAAATTCTTTTTTGGCGCTGAGCTTGGACTTCATCTGCCATTTTGAAAATAGAATCAAGTCTTTGACCTGTTTTAGCTGAAATGTAGATTTTTTCGGCATAGTTTAAAAATGGCGCTTCTTTTTCAATTTCAGCTTCAAATTTATGAGTTTGAGTGTTTTTAATTAAATCCCATTTATTAAAAGCTAAAATCAAGCCACAGCCTGCTTCTTCACAAATTGAAGCAATTTTTTTATCTTGATCAGAAAGCCCTTGTTCACTATCTATAACTAAAAGCGCAACGTCACATTCTCTTATGGCTCTAATTGCTCTATCAACCGCAAACATTTCAACGCCATAATCAACTTTTGATTTTTTTCTGATACCTGCTGTATCAACAAGTTGATAGACTTTATCTTCAAAAACAATTTCTTCGTCAATTGAATCTCTTGTTGTTCCTGAAACATTACTTACAATTGCACGTTGTTTTTTAAGCAGGTTGTTTAAAATAGAGCTTTTACCTGCGTTTGGTTTACCTACAATTGCAATTTTGATAGGCGAATTTTCATTTTCTTCTTCGTCGTTTTCATAAATCGGGGTGATATCTTTTGTAATAACATCTAATAAATCACCAACTCCGCCGTCACCATGGAGAGCTGAAAGCGGATACATTTTATCAAATCCTAAAGCCCAAAACTCGCTTGTTAAGTCAAATTGTGCTTTTGAATCTATTTTATTAACAACTAAAAGAACCTCTTTTTTTGTTTGTCTTAATTTATTTGCAATATCGTAATCATAAGGATTTAAGCCTGTTTTGCCATCAACAATGAATAAAATTAAATCAGATTCATTAATTGCAAGGTCAACTTGTGAATTAATGTTTTTAACAAATTCATCATCATTACCTTCAACAATACCGCCTGTGTCAATTAAAACAAAGTTTTTATTTTGCCAATTTGCTTGGATATAAATTCTATCTCTTGTTATATTAGGTTTATCATCAACAATTGAAAGCCTTTTGCCTGCAATTCTGTTAACAAGAGTAGATTTTCCAACATTGGGACGACCGATTATAGCTATAATTTTTTCTTTCATAAATTTATTATAATATAAAAAAAATTACATCCAAACACTTTAAAAACAGAATAGATATGTTATAATGTTAATGCTTTATGCGGGTTAAATTTTGCTCCTACATTTTGTTTAACAGGGAGAATTTGCTCAGTAAGCCTTAATTTAATGTAAATTATGTGTGATTAGTTTATGCAGTAAACTCGCATTTTCTAGCGAGAAACGAATTAACTCTGGCGTTCACCCACCTGCTTTTTAGCGGGGTAGCAAAATCACCCGTGTAAGGCATTTAAAACTTAAATTCATCAGGAACGGGGTCGTATCCGCCTTTTGAATAAGGATGACACCTTAAAATTCTTTTAAACCCTAAATAAATCCCTTTTAAAATGCCAAATTTTTCAATTGCTTGAATAGTATAATTAGAACAAGTTGGCTGAAATCTGCAAACAGGGGGAGTAAATTTAGAAAAAAATTGATATATTTTAATTAATTTAATTAAAATTTTTTTAAGCATTTTAGCCTCTATATGGGGTTTTAACCTTTTTATAAAGATTTAAATCAAGATCTTCATTTTTAATGAATTTTTTTAAATTAGCTCTTATTTTAGTGCGGAAAAATTTAAAATCATTATCTTTAACCATTGTTAAAGCGCAATTTTCATTCCTTTGAAAACTATATTTAAGGAAAATATCGCCTTTTAAAATGCTTTCAAAAACGTCTTCCCAATGAACATCATAACATCTTGTAAAAAATTCAGCGTTTAAATCATCAAAAAAGCTTTTATAGCCAAGGGCTTGGAAATCATATCTTGAAGTTAAAATTACTTCAAGCCCAAGAATTCCCACATATTCACATTCTTGCGTAACAAGGCAGTCGATTGTTGGAATTAAAGCCTCATTTAAAATTTTCTCTCTTAAACTATCGTTAATAAAATCTGGTTCAAAAAGAGCGATTTTGCCATCGCACTTTGCGCTTGTACCAATTATTTGAACGCTATAGCCGTCTGAAATAGCCCAAATAGTGGCACTTTTACCTTCTATATAATCTTCAATAACGGTTTTTTTATTGTCATTTGCAAAAAATTCATTTATTGCATTTTGTGCTTGAAGATATGTTTCAACAAACTGGCATGTTTCATTTTCACCCTCGCAATCTGCTTTTAAAACAAATGTACCTTTGTTGTTTCTTAAATATTCAAGTGCAGATTGTGGTTTTTCAAAAATGCTGAAACGAGGAGTTGGAATTTTGTTTTTGTACATAAATCTTTTAGCGTAAGCCTTAGATAAAATTATATCAACAGAGTTGAAATCAGGCGCAAAATAGCTAATTTGTGCGTCATTAAGTTTTTGTTGAAGTTCATCTGTTTCATAGTATTGATTATTAGTAACAACAACAAGATTTATGTCATTAGCACTTGAAAAATCAACAATATCATCAATTGAATTTAAGGAAATATAGCTTTTTAAGCCGTCAATTGTTGAAAAAACAATATTAAGCGGATTAATTTCAAAGTGTTCGATAAATTTTCTTGCGGCAAAATTATTACCCAAAACCAATATTCTCATGAGATAATTATATCATGATTTTATTTTTTTTATAAAAAATGATATAATTTAAAATATTAATTAAGAGAAGTTTATGTCAGAAGAAAAAAATTTAGATAATAATTTTGAAGAAAATAAAAATGAAAACCTTAAAGAAGATAGTTTATCTGACTTTCAGGATTTTGATGAAACAGAACCTTTAGAAGAAATCCCGCAAGATGAAAATAAACAAGAAGACATTGAGCCTAATACTTCTAATGAGTCTGAAGATTTTAACAATTTTAATCAACAAGAAAACCAAGAATTTGATTCAAATACTCTTGATGAATTAAAAATGCTTCAAGAACAAATTACTCAAGATGGAAGTTTTTTTGCGATGCAAAATGAGCTTTTGCAAAATGCGCTTAAAGAAACAGATGAAGAAAATGAAGCGGTTAAAAAATATGTTGTATAT
>OIYG01001547.1_pt1 | contig 16837 bp, 12 predicted proteins | sample 1587861 | NCBI WGS metagenome assembly OIYG01 (sample SAMN03283272) | human gut metagenome | biome: human-associated habitat; material: feces | host: Homo sapiens | place: Peru | collected 2012 | reverse complement strand
TAGTTATGATTACACAAAATAGTAGTAAGAATTATACTTTTACTTTTAATGATGGAGAAAGTGTAGTTAAAAAGGATTTAATTTTCAGTGATGATAATGTTATTACTTATGGAGATTATAGTAAGAAATTAAATGATTTATTAACTTTTGGAGATGTAGAAATTACTTATGATGAAAGAAATAAGATACTTACTTTTAGTGTTCCGGCGTATACTAATTATTCTACATTTAATTATGGGTTTAATTTTGTTATTCCTTATAAAGAGAACTTTGATATAGAGTTACCTGGTAATTGTAGTGCTATTAAGGTTATATATGATGGTGTTACTAAGATATATGAAAATACTGCTAGTTTAGATTATGATACTTCAAATACTTATAAGGTTATGTTATCATCAGGTAGTTATGTAATTGATGCTTATGGAGCGCAAGGTGCAAATAGTAGTGATAATACTTATACTGGTGGTAAGGGTGGTTTTGTAAGTGGAAAGATTACTTTTAATGGAAATACTACTTTAGATGTAAAATTAGGTGGTCAAGGTGGATTCAATGGGGGTGGAGCTTCAACTGGTAGTGGTTCTTATAGTGGTGGAGGTGCTACTACTGTTTATTTAGGAAGTAATAGACTTATTAGTGCTGCTGGTGGTGGCGGTGCATCAGTAAATGGTAATGGTGAAGATGGTGGAACTGGAGACGCTACTGGAGGAAATAATGGTTCTAATGGTGGTGGAGGTTCTGGGAAGAATGAAGATGTGTCTACCGGAGAAGATTGTGATTGTAATGGAGACGATAACTGTTCATATACTGCGATGGGTGGACCTAGTGGACATCAAGATTGGTGTTATTGTTCTGTAGAAATTGGTGTAAATAACTCTCCTCCAAGCGGATATAGTTGTGGTAGTATGGATAAATATGGAATGAAAACTTGTGAAAAAGATTTTAGAGCTGATTGTGATAGAACTTATACTACTGTTAGTAGTGGTGGTAATGGTGGAACAAGTGTTGTTAGTAGTAATTTTAGTGCTTCTAGTAAAAGAAGCGGGGTTAATACTGGTAATGGAAAATTTACTATAACTTGTACTAATTGCAGTGATTCACCAAAGACAGATAGTAATTCTTGTCCTAGTATAGTTGTTACGGATAGTATTTTAAATGAAAATAAAGTATTAAATAATATTACTTATGATTATGTAAATTCTGGTAGGCAAGAACTTACTTTAGAGTCTGGAAACTATATTTTAGAAGTATGGGGAGCACAAGGAGGGTCTACTTCATCTAGGACTAGGACTGGTGGTAAAGGTGGATACTCAAAAGGAACACTTAGCTTAACTGAAAATACAACGGCATATATTTATGTTGGTGGTAAGGGAAGTGATGCTTATATAGATGATAGTGACGATGGTGGTTCATATCATTTTGATAGTGTGAGAAGTGGCGGTTTCAATGGTGGAGGTAATGGTTATGCATATTTTTCTAGTAGTGGAAGTTCTACTTTAAATGCAGGTGGAGGCGGAGCAAGTGATATAAGAATAGGCACTGATTCACTTTATGCTAGAGTAATTGTTGCAGGTGGAGGTGGAGGAGCTGGAGAGTATTATGTTGGTGGAACAGGCGGCGGTACTACAGGTGGTGATGGTAGTAACTCTAGTGATAGTGCATTTACTGGTTCAATTCCTGGTTATGGTGGAACACAAAAGGAAGCGGGTGCAACGTTTTATAGTCGTGGTAATAAATTGACAAACGAAAGATATGGTTTTCTTGCTGATTTTGGCGTTGGTGGGGGTTATAATGCTAATTCTGAATTTACAGGTTATCGTGTAGGCGGCGGAGGCGGCTGGTATGGTGGTGGATTTTCATTTGGTGCCGGTGGCGGTGGTGGAAGTGGATATGTATATACCTCTTCAACAGAAGATGCTTACCCTAGTGGTTGTCTACTTAATTCAAACTATTATTTAACTGATACTTCAATGTCTAATGGAGAAAACCGTGGAGATGGTAGGGTTACTATAACTACATTAGATAGATATGATTATAAAATACCTAGAATACTAGGACTTACTGATTTATCTATTAATAAAGGAGACTTAGTGAATTTAAATACTGATATTAGTTATAAGTGTGAAAGTGATAGTCCAAATGGATGTACATATATTGGAGTTAAGTTTATTGATACTTCGATAATAGAAAAAGGAACATATTATTTATGTTATGTAATTAAGAGTTCTAAGGGTATAGAATATAGTTATATTAGAAAACTTATAGTAAAATAATTAAAAATAATTGCTTAAAATAAAAATATATGATAGAATGTAATTAAGGTATGGAGGATGAAAGATGAGACTAAAATTAAATAACAAAGGTCAAACTTTAGTTGAATATGTACTAATTATATCTTTAATAACTGCAGTTGCAATAGGTCTTGTTAAAATATTTGGAGGATATTTACAAGATGCTATTACTAAGACGGGATGCCAAATAAGTGGTAAGGAATACGTTGAAGGTGCAAAAGTAGGGGAAGGTTATTGTAAGGGCGATGAAGGGAAATTATCTAGTTAGATAGTTTCTTTTTTTGATACATAAAAAAATTAGAGACTTATGTTTCTAATTTTTATTAATTCTATAGAAATTTATTTTTGGGGGGTTAAACAGTCTAAAGTTTACTCTACTTACTCCAATACCACTTGATATATACATTTTTGTACCATTTATATTATAGTATTCTTCATAGTATTTAGTGGCATTTTTAGGTAAGAATGATTTTTTTAGGATAGGTATATTTACTTGACCATTATGAGAATGTCCTGATAGTAATAGATTAGCATTTATACTTCTTAAATCACTTGCATAATCTGGTTCATGAAATAAAAGTATTTTATAGATATCTTCATTTACTATCATTTTTGATATATCGTCATCAGTAAAGTTACCAGTACTTATTCCTCCAAGATATAATTTATTATTATTTTTACTATATATTATATCTACTTCGTTATTTAATAGTTTAAAGTTAGATTCACTATAAATTCTATTTAATGTATCAATATCTATAGCATAATCGTGATTACCAATAACAGCGTATTTACCGTATTTATAGTTTATGCTATTTAAGAAATTTTTTAGTATAGTTATATCATCATCAGTAATATTACTATCTTTATCTATTAGGTCTCCTGTAAAAACTACGATGTCAGGATTAAGTAAATTTATTTCTTTAGATAATTTATTTAAATATTTTTCTGTTATTACTCTTTTATAATGGGTATCACTTATATGTACTATTTTTAGTCCATCAAAGTCATCATTAATTTTATTATCTATTATGGGTATTTCTTTAGTTACTAATCTATTTGTTTCAATGTATCTAGCATATAAGAGAGTTGATGTTACAATTATTATTACTAGTAAGATAAATTTAATTATAAAATTCTTCATATATTCATACCTATTAGTAATAGTATTAAAGTAATTGTATTATGTATTTGATGCATTACTATTGTTTGATATATATTATTTGTTTTATAGTAAGTATAGGCAAATGCTATACCTAGACTACTATAGGGAATAAGATATAGAAATTTAATTAGTCCTGGAGTACTCATTATATGAAGATAACCAAATATTAATCCACTTGCTAGGATATATAACCATTTATTATCTATTACTTCCCTTATGCTTTTTCTAAATAATAATTCTTCGGCGAATGGAGCATAAATTGAGATACTTAGAAACATAAGAAATGGACTAGTTTGTATATATGTTCTTACTGTGTCTTCATTAGTAGATATACCACTTTTAAATAATACATTAATTAGTATGTTACTTACAATCATGACTGCTAGACCTACTAAGTAATATTTTAGGGATGTTTCTATGTTTTTAGAGAAATTCTTAAAGAATGGTTTAAAGTCTTTTTTTAATGTTTTGTAGTAACATAATCCTATAATAAATAGAAATGTAAAGTCACAAAGTAGAGAATATACTACTGTATCCATATTGGTAAAGGTATTTACATCTATTTTAAAGAGTAATATAGGTATTGCACTAATTGTAAAAAATAGTGTAAAAAGAAGTATTGTTTTAATTAAACTTTTTGTTTTTTCTTGTATTTTCATTTTTTTATCACCAATATTAGTATATCATAAAAATTTGTTTTAATATATAACTTTTTAAATAGTGTTTACATAAAATTAGGAAGTTAGTAAAAAAATAAGTGTTTACTATTTAAAAATTTGTCATATTTTGTTATAATTGTATTAAGGTGGTAAAAAGGATATGAATAATAGATTTAAATATATATTGTTTTTAGTAATTAGTTTATTTATATATAGTAATAATGTTTATGCGAAAGAGGGTTATATATCTTGTCAAGATGCTTCGATTGGACTTAATTTAAGAGATAATGTAAATGGTAATGTAGTTAATTGGGTAGCGTGCGGTAATACTCTTGATGTTATTGATACTAATAGTGGTAGTACAAGTGGGGTATGTGATAAGTGGTATAAGATTAATTATAAGAATGAAGAATACTTTGCTTGTGGAGACTATATAACTTTAAGGGAAGAATTAACTGAAGAAGAAATTACTGATTATAGAAAGTATTTAAAAGATAAAGGATTTCCTGATAGTTATATCGAAGGATTAGTTAGTTTACATGAGAAACACCCTAAATGGAAGTTTGAAGTATTTAATGCTGATATAGAGTTTGGAAGCATGGTAGAAATAGAAAATAATAAAAATGGTAAGAGTTTACTTTGGGATAGCAATGGTAGTTTTGATGGTTATAAATCATTAGAGAGTTGGAGTTATGACTATTTAACAAATATATTTAATAGGAATTATTCTGGTGGAGGTGCAAACTGGTATGCTGCTAGTTTTAATACAATAGCGTATTATATGGATCCTAGAAATTTCTTTAATGAAAAACAAATATTTATGTTTGAGACTTTGGGTTATAATTCTAAAATTCATTTAAAAAGTGGTGTAGAAGCAATGCTTAAAGGAACTTTCATGGATGGCAAATTAGCAGATACAGAAAATAATATTAGTTATGCAGATGCTTTTATGGATTCTGCGAAGAAGAATAATGTAAGTCCTTATGTACTTGTTTCTAGAGTAATACAAGAAGTTGGGGCACAAGGCAGTACTATTGTTAGTGGAACAGTAAGTGGATATGAAGGGTATTATAATTTTTATAATATTGGTGCTACTGGAGATCAAAGTCAAATTATTATTAATGGACTTAAACATGCTAAGGAAATGGGATGGGATAGTCCTTATAAAGCAATAGTAGGTGGAGCGTCTTTCTTAAGTGATGATTATATTGATGAGGGACAAGATACTTTATATTTACAAAAATGGGATTTATTTGGGCCTTTATTTGGTAGACATCAATATCAACAAAATATACAAGCACCAAGTACTGAAAGTATAAAAGCCTATAGTGGTTATAATAATACAGGGTTACTCGATAGTGAGATAGTATTTTCTATACCGGTATTTAAAAATAATTCAATACCTACTTCGACTAAGTTAGATAATCCTGGAAATCCTAATAATTATTTAAAGAGTTTAAAAGTTAATGATATATATTTATTTGAAAGTGCTACACATGATGTTAGTTTTGATTTAGAGTTTGATGAAGAAGTTACTTCTGTAAATATTAGTGCTACTAAGGTAAGCTCTAAATCTAGTATAAGTGGAATCGGTAGTGTTTCTTTAACGGGAGAAAAGCAAAGTATCTTAGTTACTGTTGTTGCAGAAAATGGATCGTCTAGAGATTATGTCATTAATATAAAAAGGAATTTAACTCCAGTAAATCCAGAACCAACACCAGATCCAACGCCTGAACCTACGCCTGATCCTGAACCCGAGCCAACACCGGAACCTGTTTTAGAAAAAGAAATAAGTGAGATACTTAATTTATTAGAAATAAAACATAATGATAATTATATATATGGATTTGATGTTAATACAAATATTGATAGTATAGTTAAAAAAATAAGCGAAGCATATAATTATGTAAGTGCTAGTGGAGTAGATAAAGATAACAATGTTAAAAGCAATAAGATTATATTTTCCGGAGATAAGATAGTTATTAAAACTACTAAGGAAGAAAAGACATATACTATAGTTATTAGAGGGGATGTTAATGGTGATGGTAAGATTAGTGCAGTAGATTATGTATTTATAAAGAATCATATTATGAATACAAATAAATTAAGTAGTGATGGACTTATTTTTGCAGATGTAAATAAAGATGGCAAGGTAAGTGCGGTAGATTATGTACTTATAAAGAATCATATTATGAATATAAATAAAATTACACAATAATTAAGGAGGAATTTATGAAAAAGATATTTAATTATATAATGTTTTCAGTGTTTATGTTTGTTATGTTTACTACAAATATACAAGCATATAGTTATGAAATTACCAGTAAATCAATATATGCTGGGGAGTATGTAACTTTAACTATTGATGCATCAAATGACATTGGTAAGTTTGATATTACTTCTTCTAATACAAATATAATTACAATAGAAAGTGGTAGTAGGTGGTTAGAAAAAGAAAGAGCAACTTTTAAGGTCGTTGCAAAAAAGGCAGGAAGTGCAAATATTACTATTACTCCAACTGATGTTTCTACTAGTGAAGGCAAAGAAGTTACAAATCCTAAGGTTATTTCTATTACTGTTACTAATAAACCTGCACCACAAAAACCAGTACAAACTCCAAAGTCTAGTAATAATTATTTAACTAGTTTAACTGTTGATGATTATTCTTTAGATAGTGATTTTGATAAAGAAAAGTTAGAGTATAGTGTTACAGTAAAACCATTTACTAAAAGTATTAAGATTAATGCTCAAAAAGAAAATGATAAGGCTAATGTAAGTGGGGTAGGAGAAGTTAATTTAAATGATGGTGATAATAAGTTTTCTATAGTAGTAACTGCAGAAAATAACGTTAAGAGAACATACGTACTTAATGTAAATGTACCTGTTTTAAAGGATATTGAAGTAGAAGTAGATAATAAAAAGTATACTATTGTAAGAGAAGAAGGTAAATTAGATTTAATCGAAGGATATACAAAGAAAAATATTAGTATAGATAATGAAGAAGATGTATTATCATTTTATAGTGATGTTACTAAGTTTCAGTTAGTTATTTTAAAAGATAATGATGGAAATATGGATTATTATATATATGATAATGGTAAGTATACTAAATATAAAGAGTATGATTTTTCTTCCGTTAGGATATGTATACTTGATAATAATAATATAGATAAAGATAAGTATGTAAAGACAGATCTTACTATTGGGGATGATAAGATTAATGCATATAAGTTAAAACTAAAAAGTAAGAGTAATACTACTTATGCACTTGATGATAAGTATTTAGATTATTATATAATATATGGAATTAATGTTAAGACTGGTAATAAGGGATATTATTTATATGATAGAAAAGAGAATAGTGCAATAAGATATGATGAAGGTTTACTTATAAATGAAGTGAGTACTTTAAGTAATAATGATAATTATAAGACATACTTTTATATATCTTTGATGGTATTTGGAGTAGTTATATTAACTATTGGTATTGTACTTATTGTTAAGGGTAAAAAAAACAAGAATAAAATTAATTTTAAGTAATATAATATAGTATCATTACTAGTATATGAAAAGAAAAAGAGCAAGTGTTTGCTTTTTTTCTTTGATAGTATATATAAAAAGAAAAGTACTTATATTTAAGTACTTTTCTTATATAAAGAGATTGACACACACATACTAATAACAAGCATTGGTGAATAACTTTTTAATTTCAAATTTTAATAATTTGAAATAAATTAGGATGTGAAATATTTATCTCAGTTATAATAGTATCATATTATTTTTACTTTGTCAAATGTTTTTGTCGAAAATTTTTATTTTTTGTCAAAAAAGTGTGCGAGATGTAGAAAAATAGTGTAATTTTAGTTTATTTTTCTTTTACTAATTTTTTCGGCTCTTCAATTTTGATATTACTTTGTTCTAATGTTTCGATGTAACTTGTTACACTACTATTTAGTACGTTTATTGTACCTTTAGCGTTATAAAAGTCATTTAATTTATCTAAAGTAATTTTTGCGTCATCAGCATTTTTATATAATAATGCTTTGAATAAATCCATAACATCTTTGGATAACTCAATGGTTCTTTTTTCATTTTCGATTCCTTGTCCTATTAATAGTTCTGATCCTATTAATGGTAATAAGTCATCTCTTGCAGTTTCTAAAGCATTAATAGTAAGAAAGTGATTTACTATCATTTGATTTAATTTTACTAGTTCTTGGTTTAATAGTTGATTTGATGTAATAAATCTTTCTTTTTTGTTTTTTACTATTTGTAGTTGTGAAGAAACATCAAGATAATTTGAATATTCAAATGGATTTGATGGATCAATAGTTTGTAATTTGTTTTCTAGTAATTTTATCATATCTATAGTTTTTAATAGAAATTCATAATTCTTTTTTGAATATTCACTTATATATTTTTTTAACTTATCGTAAGTAAGTAATTCTTTGGATAATAATTCTATGTTTTTTGATATTGCGTCTTTTAAAATATGGAAATTTTCTATTTTAATATTTGATTCTTTTTCTCCGGATTCAACACTAAAGAGACTACTAAAAAATCCTTTTTTCTTTTCTTCAGGTTGATAACACTTGTTAACTAATTCATTAATTGTTTCAACTGATTTTTCTGTACTATCACTATCAATCAATTTTTGTTGTTCTTGGTTTATGGTTTTAAAGTGACTTGTTAGAATGTTACCATAATTAACTATATTAATTGTGCTACTTAAATCTATTGAAGATACTTCGATGTTTTGCAAACTTTTAATACATTCACTTAATGTAGGTATATATTCTTTGCCTGTAATTATTTCTTTTTGTAATATACTATAGTTTTCATCACTTAAATTACTAATGATTTTTAAAATATTACTATTGTTTACTTCATTACTAAATAGTTTCTTTATAATACTAGAAATAGAATAATAATCTTTTTCTTCAAGATATTTTTGATAATTTAATCCTAATTTATAAGATATTTCAGTACTTTTTATATTAGGGTTAGTAATATTTAAATACTCTAGTATTCTTTCTTTAGTTATATTATATTTTTTTAATGTCTTTGCTATAAATACTATATTATTATTTTTATCATCATCTGTTTCTATTGTGTTATATGTATCAAAGAATGCTAAAATTAAAGATAGTTTTTCTTTGTCTAAATCTGTAATATTTGGTATTTTTTCTATTATAGTATTATATTTTATTGCATTTGTTAAATATTCTCTGCTTAAATTGGAATTAGTACTTCTTAGCAAACTTTCACACCTTTGTTTAGTAAAATAATTTTCGTATTGAGTATCTAGATCATTAAAATCTTCATAGTTTTTTGATATATGATGTAAGAATCTTATTAGATATGTTCCATCATATAATTCTTTATTAAAAATATTTCTAAATATATGATATGGTGTTAAATCTTTTCTTTCTACCGAACTATTATAACCTTTGAAAATGTAATCTAAGTAATTGTTGTATAATATTTCATTGAAATCTTTATCATTTGTTACAACACTAGAAAAATACTGTTTATTATTTGTAAGTCCTTTTTCTTTAAGAAAATCTTGTAATGATTTGTCATTTAATGTTGCATATAATATTGCAGCAACTTTTTTGTCTTCAGGACTTAAATTATTTAAAATTTTTTCTAATTCGGCATCTTGTTCTGCGATACATTTTAAATAATTAATTGTACTTGGTTTTAAATCAGTATATAATTCTTTATATATAAAGTCTTGATGTTCTTGCTGTTTTCTTTCAGTGAATTCTTTTAATTCTTTAGTAATATCATCAATCTTTTTATCTTTTGATAAATCATTAAAGATGTTTTCTAGAACTAGACTATTACCATTATTAAAAGTAATTTTATTTTCTTTTTGATTTATAGTTGTTGATTCATAAACACTTTTTATTTTACTAAAACTAACTTTAGTACTTTCTAGTTCTTCTTTAGTGATATTGATACCTAGAAGATTAAATATTTTATCATAAGTTATGTCATGTTCTTCATAGAAGTTATATAAAGATTTGTTAGTAAATAGGTATGCTAAAGATATTATATCGTTATTATTCTTTAGATATTTTGTATTATCTTTCTTTTTACTTAGTATAAGAGTGTATGCTTTAGTTAAGTTAATTAAGACATTTTTGTCATTGTCAGTTATATTTTGCTCTTTTAGAAAATCATTTATTTTTATTTGTTCATCTCTTTCATCAAGTAAGTCTAGGATATTATCTTTATATAAGTTATAACTTGATAGGATAGTTTCTACTATAGTACTATTAGTGGCATCTCTATTAAATAGGGTAGCAAATAATTCTTTAGTAGGATCTAATTTTATATTCTTTAAGCATTCTATATATGGTTGATAATATTTTTTTATTACAAGATAATTAGGTTTTAATGTAAGGTTAGATAAAACATCGTTGTATTTTGAAATTAATGATGTATCTATTTTTAATTTATTAATCATTTCTTTTATGTTGCTATCTTTACTTGTAAGAAAACTCATAAATAATGATAATGCTGCAATGTCTTCTTTAGAGTTACAATTTGCAAAACAATTTCTTAGACTTAATAATTTTTCTTTATCATTATTTTCAGGATTAATATATGCATTATATATTGAAGAAGCAGTTTCAATTAAATTTACGACATTTATTGAGACATTAGAAAATACTTCTTTTTTTAAATCGTTTTTAATTTTACTTTTTTCTTCCTCAATTATTTTCTCTATATTTAAATTATTATATTCTTCTTGTGTTATAAAGTTTTTACGAAGATTATTGCTACAATTCATATATAGTTCTGCATTAAAATTTTTTCTTCCTTTGTAAATGTTGTTAATTAAATCTAATGTAGTAAGTCCATAGTAATTTTCAATATTATTATATATTTGAAAATAATTTTTATATGTATTAAAAGCTTCTTTTAAATCACTTGTATAAATAGTTTTGTTTTCCAAGATATATGATAATTTTTCGTCGTGACTGCTAATAAATCTTTTTTTTGATAATTTATTTGCTATATATTGATAGTTGTTTGTGTCATATAGTGATTCAATAAACATGGCAATTTCTTTTAATTTTTCTGTAACGATTTCGTAGTAACCTCCTTCTTCTTCGGCTGTAATATATATATGTATTTAATAATACTTTGTAAACAATATAGAAATTTTAAAACTGATTTTACATACGTTTTTGTTTCTTTAGGTATTATTTCCATAAATTTTTCATAACTTATATTCATATTAAATTCCCCCTCTTTGATGGCATATATGATAGCATTTTTTTACTCTTTTGTCAAATTTGGCATAAAAAAAATAGTACTTAAATCTAGTTAACTAAATTTAGGTACTACTAGAATATTTAACTTATTTGTCAAAGAATAATTTTTTGATATATTTATCTTCGTTAATAGTTATATTTATGTTAGTGATAATATTAAGTTTATCTAATAAATTATTATCTATATCTAGGTTATATTTTATTATATCATTATATTCTTTTTTTAATATAGTGGTATCTTTAAGAAGATAGTCTATTTCTTTTAGAGAGTTATAGTTAAAAGTAATATCTATATTATATCCTTTGATTAGGGGTACTATTATAGCGTTATTAAGAGTAGTGGTAACAGACTTAGTGTATGCTCGTACTAAGCCTCCAACGCCTAGTTTTATACCTCCAAAGTATCTAGTAGTTATTACTAATATATTATTTAAGTTCTTTTCTGTTAGAACGTTAAGCATAGGTTTTCCCGCAGTATTTGAGGGTTCATTATCATCACTACATTTAATATTATTTCCTAAGATATAGGCATATGTGTTATGTGTAGCGTCATTATATTTATTTTTTATTAATTCTAACTTATCTTTTATATCTATTAAACTTTCTACATAATAGATATTAGTTATAAACTTAGAGTTTTTAATTATAATAGTACTTTCTATATCATCTTTAATAGTATACATTTTGTTCACCTAGATATATTTTAACATAAAAAGTAAAATTAGTTAACTAGATGTTTAATTTGTTTACATAAGAAGTGTTTTAATATATAATTATTTATGTAAGTTAAGTAGGTGATGATATGGATATAGATAGTTATTTAGATTATTTAAGATGTGTTAAGAAGTATTCAAATAATACAGTAAATTCATATAATGAAGATATAACAGAATATATAAGTGTTATTAATAAAGATTTAGAACAAGTATGCGAAGAAGATATAAAGAAATATTTAGAATATTTATATAACAAGAATATTAGTAAGAGTAGTATATCTAGGAAGTTAAGTAGCATAAGAGGATTATATAATTATTTATATACTAATAATAAGATAGATACTAATATATTTAGTGATATACATAATCCTAAAAAAAATAAGACATTACCTAATTTTTTAACAGATAAGGAAGTTAGTATGCTTCTTGATTTAAAGATAGATAGTATATATTTTTCTAGAAATAGTTTGATTATAGAGTTATTTTATTCTACAGGGATAAGGGTTAGTGAGTTAGTTAATATAACACTAGAAGATATTAATATGCATGATAAGACTATTAAGATATTAGGTAAGGGTAGTAAAGAAAGAATAGTGTATTTTGGTAAGTATTGTTTTGATAAGTTAAATAAATATATTAATGAAGATAGAAGACTATTTGATAAGTATAATAGTAAGTATTTAATACTAAATAAGAATGGTAATAAGATTACTACTAGACAAATAGAGAATATTATTAATTATTATACTTTTAGATGTGGATTAAATAAGAAGATAAGTCCTCATGTACTTAGACATACTTTTGCTACTAGTATGTTAAATAATGGGGCAGATATTGTTAGTGTTAAAGAATATTTAGGACATGAAAGTATTAGTACTACAAGTATTTATACACATGTTACTAATGAAAAGATTAGGGATGTATATAATAATTGTCATCCAAGAAGTTAGGAAGGTATATGAGGTATGAAAGAAGCTAAGTTATATTTTAAGTATGGGGTTATGAGTTCTGGTAAGACTAGAGATTTACAGATGAATTATCACTCTAATATGGAAGATGGGAAGAGTGTTATAATTATGAAACCTAAGATTGATACAAAGGGAGAAGAATGTATTAAATCAAGAGATAATCAGTCTAATAAGGTAGATTATTTAATAGGTAAAGAGGATAATATATATATTCTTATTACTAAGTATATATTAGAAAATAATTTAGATGTTATTTTAATAGATGAAGCACAGTTTTTAAGTAGTAAGCAAATAGATGAGTTAAGTGATATTGTAGATTATTTGAATATAGATGTTATATGTTATGGAATAAGAGTAGATTTTCTAAGTAATTGTTTTAATGGTGGAATTAGATTGTTTGAAATTGCGGATGTTAGGGAAGAACTTACAAAAAAGTGTGTTTGTGGTAATATTGCAACTTGTAATATAAGATTTGATAAAGATAATATACCTACGTTTATGGGAGATAAAATAGCAATAGATGGGGAAAGTTATACATATAAGACAATGTGTAGGAAATGTGCGAAAACATTAAGAAAGAGATATAATAATAAAAATTAATAAAATAAGAGATTTATATTTCTTTTTAATATAATTTATTGTATAATAATTATATGTAAATAAGAATAGGAAGGGAAGTATTTATGAATAATTTAACAAGTTACTATGTAAAAAAAGAAAGTGATACAAATACTTTAAAAGAAAATATTATAATGGGTAAAAATTATAGAATATCTGTTTTAACTGATAGGCTTGTTAGGTTAGAATATTCTAGTAGTGGTGTATTTGAAGATAGAGCAAGTACTAATGTTATATTTAGAAATTTTTCTAGATGTTTATTTGTGGTTAATGAAAGTGATACGTTACTTCAAATTAGTACTAAATACTTTGTACTTTCTTATGTTAAGAATAAGAGTTTTATAAGTAGTAAGTTAACTCCAGGTAATAATTTAAAGATACTTCTTAAGGATACAGAAAAGACTTGGTATTATGGTCATCCTGAAGCAAGAAATTTTGGGGGACTTAAATATTCGTTAGATGATTTTACAGGTAAGTTAGAGTTAGATAAGGGGTTATATTCTACGGATGGATTTTGTGTACTTGATGACTCAAATACTTTAGTTATTAATAATAATACTATGGAAGAGAGAGTTAAGGGTAATTTAGATATATATGTATTTATGTATAAGAGAGATTTTGGACTATGCTTAAAAGATTACTTCGATTTAACAGGTTATCCTTCGTTTATACCTAGATATACTTTAGGTAACTGGTGGTATAAGAATGAAGTATATACTAATAAAGATATAATGAAGATAGTTAAGGAATTTAAAAATAATGAGATACCACTTTCTGTTATTATGTTAGGAAATTATTGGAATATAGAAAATAGTTATGTTGTTAATGATAAATTACTTGATATTAATAGTCTTGTTAGTAGTTTGCATAAAAGTAATATAAGATTAGGACTTACTATTGATCCTACGATAAAAAGTGTGGATAATAGTTTTAGTTTAATTCCTTTATCTAATGAAAAAATAGATATATATATTAATAAGATAATACATGAACTTGATAAGATGGGGATAGATTTATATTCAATAGATTATAATAATAAGAATGATTTAAATACTTTACATTTACTTAATCATTATAGTTATGTAGATATGATAGTTAATCAAAATAAAAGAGGGGTTATTCTTTCTAGAAATAGTAAGATTGCTCCCCAGAGATATCCAATTATATTTACTGGTAAGACAATAGTAGATTATAATACGTTAAATAGTTTACCAGAATATACACTGAGTGCTGCGAATAATGGAGTTAGTTTTGTTGCTCATGCTATTGGAGGGTATTATAAGGGAATAGAACAAGAAGAGTTATATATGAGATATATTCAGTATGCTACATTTAGTCCTTTTCTTATTTTATCTAGTGATAAGGGTAAATATTATAAGAGAGAACCTTGGAAATGGAATGCTTTAAGATTATCTGTAATTAAATATTATATGCAGTTAAGATATAAGTTAATACCATATATATATACAGAAAGTTATAATTATTATAGTAAGTGTATACCTTTAACACAACCTTTATATTATAAATATAGTGCTATATATGATGAACCATTATATAAGAATGAATATTATTTTGGTAGTGAGATGCTTATTTGTCCTATTACTAAGAAGAAGAATTTGTTAATTAATAGGGTAGTACAAAGAATATTTGTTCCTAGTGGGTTATGGTTTGATTTTAAGACTGGTAAGAAATATCCTGGGGATAAGTATTATATGTGTTTTTATAAGGATGATGAATACCCTGTGTTATGTAAAAGTGGTAGTATAATACCATTGTCTTTAGATTATACAGTAGATAATCCTAGTAATTTAGAAGTAGTTATATTTCCTCTTAGTAGTAATACTTATACAATGTATGAAGATGATGGAGTAAGTAATAATTATAAGAATAGAGAATGTTTACTTACTAAGTTTAGTTATATATATCAAAAAGATAATTATACTTTAAATATACTTAGTAGTGGTAAATATAGTTTGATGGAAAAAAGAAATTATAAGATTAGATTTAAGAATACTATTAATATTACAGAGGTTAATGTTAAAGTTAATAATAAGTTTTATGATGCTAAAATTAGTTATGATAGAGATGATTTTATAATAGATATAAAAGATGTTAATACTAGTTATGAACTTAGTATAAATTTAGTAGGTAAAGATATAGAATTAGATGTAGTACAACTTATTAATGAAGATATTAGGGGTATATTAAATGATTTAGAGATAGAAACTAGTTTAAAAGAAAGAATAGATAGTATATTATTTAGTGATTTATCTATTAGAAAGAAAAGAATAGAAATAAAGAAGTTAAAGAAGTATAAATTAGAACCTAAATTTATAAATATGTTTATTAAATTACTTGAATATATAAGTAATGTATAGTATAATAATCATTAAATTTATTAATAATTATATATCTTTTATTAAAAAGTGTGAAAGGAAGAATATGTTATGTTAGATAATTTATATATTAGAATATTATTAGAATACTTAATTGTATTTAGTATAGTATTTATAATTAATTATATATTTATAATAAAAGGAAGTAAGAAGTTAAATAAGAAGAAGATTCCTTTAGAACTTATGTATTTAAATAAGTTATATAATTTAGATATAGATAAAATTAATTATAAGAAATTTATGTATATATCTAGTTTAGTAAATACTTTTATAGTAAGTACAGTATATATAATTATTAATTATTTATTAGATAATATAATATTACAGGTAATAATAGGAATAGTATTACTTATATTACTTATTATTATTTGTTATGGTATAATGGGTAGATGTTATATGAAGAAAGAAGGCAAATAATTATGGACTACAAAAAAATAGAAGAGAAATGGCAAAAATATTGGTTAGATAATGAGATTTTTAAGGCAATAACTGGAAGTGATAAGAAGCCCTATTATGTATTAGTAGAATTTCCTTATCCATCAGGAAGTGGACTTCATGTTGGACATGTTAGAAGTTATACTGCACAAGATGCACTTGCTAGGATGAAGAGAATGCAAGGATATAATGTTTTATATCCAATGGGATGGGATGCTTTTGGTGCTCCTGCAGAACAATATGCAATTAAAAATCATATTCATCCAAAAGAAGCAGTAAAAGAAAATATTAGGACATTTAAAA
>OIYG01001546.1_pt1 | contig 16858 bp, 14 predicted proteins | sample 1587861 | NCBI WGS metagenome assembly OIYG01 (sample SAMN03283272) | human gut metagenome | biome: human-associated habitat; material: feces | host: Homo sapiens | place: Peru | collected 2012 | reverse complement strand
AGCAGCTTGGCACGGTGGGTTCCACCGGCAACTCCACCGGCAACCACCTGCACCTGGAGCTGTTTGTGGATGGAGCCTTGACCGATACCCGCACAATGATTCCTTACGATAACACTACCTCCCCGGACCTGCATTTGACCACCACGCTGGATTTTATCTGCCCGTTACAAGACTACACGGCAATTTCTGCCCCCTTCCGCACCGATGATTCTGACACACCGCCGCACCTGGGTGTGGATTTTGCCGCCGCGGGCGGCACACCGGTCCAGGCTGCGCAGAGCGGCGTTATAACCCAGGCAGGCTGGGATGATGACCACGGTTACTTTGTAACCATCTACCACGGTGCGGACGCTGCTGCCAACGATGACGGCGTTTACCCTGCCAACTATGCCACCAGCTATGCTCACCTGCAAAGCAAGCCCGCCGTGCAGGTGGGGCAGCGGGTCGCGCAGGGGGATGTGATCGGCTATGTGGGCAGCACGGGCAGTTCCACCGGCAACCACCTGCACTTCCAGCTGCTGGTAAATGGCACTCCCGTTGACCCGCTGGCCATGTTGTCGCAATAAGGGGAACCAAATGAAACTGAAAACATTCTATGTACGGGCTGCTGCAGCTGCGGCGGCAGCCCTGCTTTTTTTGTACCCATTTCCCGCCCATGCAGCGGATTCCGCTGCCTTGCAGGGCCAGGTGAGCGCGGCGCAGCGCGAATATGAAAGCGCTGCCAGCACACTGGACAGCATGCAGCAGCAAGCCAACGACACCCGCCAACAGGTCAACGACTTGCAAAGCCAAACCGACGCACTGCGCGGCCAACTGGGCAGCATTGTGGCCCAGCTGGAGCAAAGCCGCACCGAGCTGGCCGAAGCCCAGAACCAGGCAGCCGCTGCGGCCAAGGCGCTGGAAGAAAAGCAGGCTGCGTTCAGCGCCCGATATGACAGCTGCAAGCAGCAGCTGACCGCCATGCAGCTGCTGAACGAAGGCGGGGGCATCAGCCTGTTGATGCAGGCGGATGATTTGTACGAACTGCTGACCTTTTGGCAGGTGCTGAACGATTTGACCGAGCACAACAAACAGCTGCTGGACGAGCTGGATGCGGAAGCCCAGGCCCTGGACACCCAACGCCAGCAGGCCGAAGCCGCTGCAACGCAGGCTGAACAGGCAGCCCAAGCCCTGCAGGCACGCCAGGATGAACTGACCCAGACGCAGACCCAGCTGGAACAGGCCTTGCAGCAGGCCAGCACGGAACTGGACAGCCAGCGGGCCGCCGCCGAAGCCCAGGCCGCCGTGACCGAGGAAAAGCGCAAGGCCTATGAACAGGCCACCGCTGCGCTGGATGCCTACTTAAAAGCGCAGAGCCAGAAATACCAGGATCCCGCCCGCCATTGCAGTTTGGATTTCACCTGTCCCCTGCCCAGCGTGGGGCGCATCAGCACCTACTTTGGGGAGCCGGATGCTGTATACAACAAGCCGCACACAGGGGCCGACATGCCCGCCGCCAGCGGCACCCCCATTTACGCCGTGGCGGATGGCGTGGTCAGCGCGGCTTCCGCCCGGCCCAGTTATGGCAACTGTGTGCAGATCGACCACGGCACCGCGGATGACAGCAGCAGCTATGCCACCCTGTACGCGCACATGTCCAGCTTTTGCGTCAGCGCGGGGCAGACGGTGCATAAGGGCGATGTGATCGGCTATGTGGGCAACACCGGGGATGTGCGCGGTGCCAACGGCGGCTACCACCTGCATTTGGAGCTGCGCATCAACGGCACCCGCACCGACCCGCTGCAATACATCCCGCACTGAACGGTGAATGTCGGTTGACCGGCTGACGTACAAAACAAACACACTATGGCTGAACTGCAACACAAAACACCGCGCAAACTCCGCCGCACCAACCTGCGCCGGCTGCCCGGCTGGCACAGAACTGGCGAGATTTTTTATGCCGTTGGCTTTTTAACCGAATATTGGCTTATCTGCCTGGGCCGCAAGGCTGCCGCCGCGGCGCGCGCTGCGCGGGATGCTGCGCTTTATCTTATCTGGCTGCTGCTTGCCCCGGTGTTGGAGCTGGGGCAGGCATTCTGCACCGCGCTGGCCGGGCCGCACCCGCTGCGGCAGCTGGTGCCATGGCTTGCCCCCTGCGCCGCCGGGGTGATACTTTGGGCTGTGGTTGCCCATGGGCTGAACCTGCACTTTACCCTGCAGGTGGAAGTAAACGGCACCGTGGTTGGCAGCGTTGCCACCGAGCAGAACTTTGATACCGCCCGCGCAGACCTCCAGGCCCGCCTTGCTGCCGCACGGCAGCTGGCGGATTCCGATACCGCCGCCCTGCCGGTGCTGGAGCCAACCTATACCCTGCACATCGGCGGTACCCCCATGACGGAATTGCAGCTGACGGATGCTATTCTGCGCGCCAGCGGCAGCTCCATTGTGGAGGGCACCGCAGTGTATCTGGATGGCAGCCTTGCTTTTGTTACGGTAGAGGGCGACCACCTGCGCAGCTTTTTTAACCAGCTGCAGCGCCCCTGGCGCGCCCCCAGGCAAAGCAATGTGCGCACTGCATTTCTGCACGAGATCCGCCTGGTGGATGGCATCTATCTGGCGGGTTCCGTGCAGCCTTATCATGAAATCATACAAGCCTTGCAAAGCCGTGATTTATTGCAGGTCAAAACTGTGTACACCCGCGTGTATCAGGAGCCGATCCCCTATGACCAGCAGACGGTGGAACGCAGCGACCTTGGCTTTGGTGTGGTGGAAACCATCCAGCAGGGTGTTGACGGCACCCAGCAGCTGACCGAGGAGATCACCTATGTGAACGGTGTGCAAACTGCCGCCGAGGTAGTACATATTGATATATTGACCCCCGCAGTGCCGGAGATCACTGCCCGCGGCACTCATCTTGCGCCGGGCATGACAGCGGAGCTGGACGGGCACACCTTCATCTGGCCGGTGCCGCAGTACAAGCATGTAAGCCGCTGGATGGGCGGCAGCGACAACCACAAGGGCGCAGATATTGCCGCACCGCGCGGCACCCCCATCATTGCCTCAGCAAGCGGCACGGTGGTAACGGCCACCTACCACAACAGCGTTTTCAGCTATGGCAACTATGTCATTCTGGACCACGGGGATGGCTACCGAACCTTGTATGCCCACATGAGCGCTTTTGCCGTCAAGCAGGGTGATACTGTGCAGCAGGGGCAGGTGATCGGTTATGTGGGGGATACCGGGTATTCTTTCGGCTGCCACTGCCACTTTGAAATGTTCGGTCCCGGCGGGCGGTTCAGCGCGCAGCTGCTGTTCCCCACTTTATAGCACTGCTTTACATTCTTATAAAATTTTGCAATCCACTTTACCTTTTCCGTTTTTTGTGTTAGAATCTTAAGTAATTTATGGGGACAATGTCGTCCGCCCTTGTTGGCGGCTGCATTGTTCCCTTTTTTACTTATAATAGAGGTGGATGGTATGGACCGCATTGACCGCAAAATCATTGATATTCTGCAAACAAACGCACGCGCCCCGCTGAAAGAAATTGCCGACCGGGTGTTCCTATCCTCCCCTGCGGTTTCGGCCCGCATTGCCAAACTGGAAAAAGACGGCGTGCTGACCGGCTATCAGGCGCAGGTTGCCCCGCTCAAGCTGGGGCAGCTGGTCAAGGCGTTCATCAACCTGGATATGGACCCCAAGCTCAAGCCGGAGTTTTACCCCTACATCCAAAGCTGCGGCAATGTTGTGGAGTGCAACTGCGTGACCGGCGATTACAGCATGCTGATTGAAGTGCTGTTTGGCACCACACAGGAGCTGGATACCTTTATCAACCATTTGCAGCAGTTTGGCCGTACCCGCACGCAGATCGTGTTTTCCACCCCGGTGGAGCACCGCGGCCTGCCGGTGAGCGAACCGGAGGAAGAACCGGCGGCGGAAACCTGACTGCCTGTTCCCGCCTTTTCCCATCCCTGCCCTGAATATGGGCGGGGATTTTTTTATTTTACCTGTTGACAGCTGTGTATATCGCGTATATACTGTATATATAGCATATGAACAGTTCAGATTGCAAGGAGGAACACGGCATGGAGCTGTATATCTCCAATTCCGGCCAGGAACCCATTTACGCGCAGATCACCCGGCAGATCAAAGCCAAAATTTTGAACGGCGAATTGCAGCAGGGCGATGCACTGCCCAGCATCCGCCTGTTGGCGAAGGAGCTGCGCATCAGCGTAATCACCACCAAGCGCGCGTATGAGGACCTGGAAGCCGATGGCTTTATTACCACCATGCCGGGGCGCGGCAGCTTTGTTGCGCCGCAAAACCCGGCCCTGCACCGGGAGGAAAGCTTAAAGCAGGTGGAAGAGCACCTGCAGCACGCCATTGATGCCGCGCGGCGCGGCGGCATTACCAAAGACGAAGTGCGCGAAACCCTTGACCTTTTGTGGGAGGAATCATAATGGCTGAACCTTTGGCCGCCGCACTGCATGGTGTGGCAAAACATTACCACGGTTTTACCCTTGGCCCGCTGGACCTGGAAATTCCCGCCGGGAGCATTGTTGGCCTGATTGGCGAAAACGGTGCCGGCAAAACCACCCTGCTTAAGCTGCTGGCCGGCGTAAACCGCCCCGATGCCGGCACCGTGGAACTGCTGGGTGCCACCCCGGATGATGCCGCCGTGCGCGCGAAAATTGGCGTTGTGTTTGAGGATGCCTATTTTTATGAATCGCTGACCCCCGCACAGGTTGGTGCCAGCCTGCGCGGCATGTTTGGCCCGGCGTGGGACGCCGGTTATTTCGCCGCTCTGCTGGAGCAATTCCACCTGCCGCCGAAAAAGAGCATCAAAGAGCTCAGCCGCGGCATGCGGATGAAGCTGAACCTTGCCAGCGCCCTGGCCCACCGGCCGGAGCTGCTGGTGCTGGACGAAGCCACCTCCGGGTTGGACCCCGCCGCCCGCAGCGAGATTTTGGATATCCTGCTTGATTTTATTCAGGATGAGCACCACAGCGTACTGTTGAGCAGCCACATTACCACCGACCTGGAACAGATCGCCGATACCATTGCCTACCTGCACCACGGGCAGCTGCTGTTTGCCAAAAACAAGGATGACCTGATGGAAGAATACGGCATTCTGCGGTGCAGCCAGCAGGACCTTGACCGCCTGCCGCCGGAGTGGATCGCCGCCACCTGCCGCACCGCCGCCGGCTGCGAAAGCCTGGTACACCCGCGGGTCAGCGTCCTGCGCGCATTGCCCGGTGCGGTATGCGATGCCGCCAGCATTGATGACATTATGCGCCTGACCAGCAAGGAGGGATAACCATGAAAGGTCTTTTGTGCAAAGACTGGGCCATTTTGGTCAACAGCTACAAGAAAAATTTTCTGATTCTGGTTTTGCTTTACCTTGGTATGGCAGTCTGCCTGCATATGGATTACCTGTGCTATGCGCTGGTTGCCGTGTGCGGCGTTTACGCATCCAGCACCATGAATTTTGATGATTCCGCCCACTGGGATACCTATGCCCGCACCCTGCCGGTCACACCGGGGCAGGTTGTTGGCTGCAAGTACCTGCTGGGGCTGCTGTTTACCCTGTTTGGCAGCGTTTGCGCCGCGGTAGGGATTTTCCTTGCCGGCCAATACACAGATGTGTTGGAAGCGGCATTCTCGATTCTGGTCATTGCCGCGTTTTCTCTGCTGCTGTTTGCCGTCAACATGCCGTTTTCTTACAAATTCGGCGCGGTGCGTGCCCGCACCTGGGTGTATCTGGTAACGTTTTTTGCTGTTTTTGCCACAATTTATGTGATGGAGAAACTGCCTTATCTGCAGCGTTCTGCCGTCACTTCTCAGCTGGACACCATGGGCAACGCCATCACCGCGCGTCCGGCGCTTCTTCTGCTGCCCTGCGCGGCCGTGCTGCTGCTCTACCTTGGCAGCTGGGCTTTGAGCGTACAAATTTATCAGCGCAAAGAGTTTTGAGGGAATTCCTGGTTCTTTTGCTCGGCGGTAAAAACGCTGAGTGAAAACACGCCGGATCAGGCCGGAGCAGCTGAAAGCCGGCAATTCGCTATTGACAAACCGGCACCCGTGCGGTAAAATAATCAAGTATCCGATGCGGGTGTCGTACAACGGCTAGTACATCAGCCTTCCAAGCTGAGGACGTGGGTTCGACTCCCATCAGCCGCTCTCTGAAACAAAGCGCAGGTACTTAGGTATCTGCGCTTTTGCTTTTGGACATATAAAACAACCGTTCCAACCGTACAATCCGTACCAACCGTTTTAATCGTTGCAACCGTTGGAACCGTTGATACCGTTGATACCGTTGATCATAAATATGTTGACTCGTATATATATTATACAATATATGCCACCCTGTACGTGTGGAATTGGCTTATCATATACTAACATGCAGCATCACATCCCCTATCCGCCCGTAACATGGCAATTGCTGCGCGGATATAGCTACAGAATCCACCCCTGCGGGCACAAACATTGCTGTAAGCAGCCGTTCTATACTACACTATATACAGTCGATTTTTATTACACCAACGGTTCCAACAGTATCAACGGTTGCAACGATTAGTACGGTATGAACGATTGGAACGGTCGGAACGGTTGATATAGTAGGGTACGGTATGTACGGTCGGAGCGGTTGTTCTATACTGCACATACTTTTAAATTGTGCCGCAAATAACACCGAACACGCAAATTGTGCGCTGGATAACAATACCAGCTGCAATTGTGCTGCGTTTAACAACTTTGTGTGCATAATTATTTTACATATTCCGCCTTGACATTGGGGCGGGCAGGCCTCATAATAAAGCTGGTAAAACAGAACGACTTAGAAAAGGGGAGCATGACCATGCGTGTAATTGCCGGTACGGCCCGCGGAAAAAACCTGCAGGCCCTGCCGGGCGAGGATGTCACCCGCCCGACTATCAACCGTGTAAAGGAGGCCATGTTCTCCAGCGTGCAGTTCACTGTGCCCGGCGCGCGCGTGCTGGATTTGTTTGCAGGCAGCGGTCAGCTTGGCATTGAGGCATTATCCCGCGGGGCCAAGCGCTGTGTTTTCCTGGATGCTTCCCGCGAGGCAATCCAGATCGTGCTGGCCAACTGCAAAACGGCGGGCGTGTTTGCGCAGAGCCGGGTCATCCCGGATGATGCGTTCCACTTTTTGGCCACCACGCAGGAAGAGTTTGATCTTGCCCTGCTGGACCCGCCGTACCACCACGGCACGGTAGCCAAAGCACTGCCGCAGCTGGCAGCGCACATGGCCCCTGGCGGTGTGGTGCTGTGTGAAACAGAACTGGACGCCGAGCTGCCGGAACAGGTTGAGGGGCTTGTTTTGGCAAAACAATATAAGTACGGCAAGATTTTGGTAAGCCGCTATGAGAAAGAGGAACAGCTATGAATGTTGAGGAACTGCTGGATATGCTGGAGGAAACGCTGGAGGAGGGTACCGCTGTGCCGTTTGCCGCTGCCAAGCGTGTGGTAGATGTGGACCGCTGCCGCGATATCGTGGATGAGGTGCGCAATAACCTGCCCGATGAACTGCACGACAGCAAAAAGATTGTGGCAGACCGCGAGCAGATTTTAAAGAACGCCCAGACCGATGCGGATAACATCATCAAGCAGGCAGAGGAACGCGCACGGGTACTGGTATCGGACAAAGAGATCACCAAGCGCGCACAGAAGATGGCCGTGGAGCTGGTGAACGCCGCACAGGCACAGGCGAAAAAGATCAACAATGCCTCCGCGGCTTATTGTGAGAATATCCTCAAAAACTCGGAGGAAGTTCTGGCCCGCAGTGTGGCGGATATCAAAAATACCCGCATGAACCTGCGCAACCTGGCCAGCCGCGGCCCCCATGGCCCACAGAAACCGAATCTGTAAAATCGGCCCCCTGTGCGGGCTTTGTGAAAGAGATCTGCACGGTTCCTGCCCCGCAAACAACAAATAAGACAGCATTTGTGAAAACTTTATGGCCCGCAGCGCTTTTTGGCGCTGTGGGCTTGCTTTTTGCCCCGCGATTTGGTACTATATAAGTGTTCCAGTGGGTAAAAGTGGGTGGTTCAGGGTTAAAGTGGTGAGTTATCCACACATTCCACAGGGTTGTTAACCGCGAAATTACGCTGAAACGCTAAAAAAACGACAGTTCCAACCGGGAAGGGGGCGGGTTCGACAATGTTCATGGGTCAGTATGACTACGCAGTGGACGCAAAGGGCCGTCTGAATTTCCCCGCAAAGTTCCGGGATGGAATGGGCGAAACCTTTATCGTGACCCGCTGGCTGGACCATTGCCTTGCCGCGTTCCCGCCGGAGGAGTTTGAAAAAGTGGCCCAGCGCATTGCCGAAAAAGGTATGGTAAAGGGCCGCAATGTCAGCCGTATGCTGTATTCCTCTGCGGTGGAAGTAACACCGGATAAGCAGGGCCGCATTCAGCTGCCCGCAAAACTGCGGGAATACGCCAACCTGGACCACGATGTGAGCGTGATCGGCAACCGCAACTTTGCGGAGATCTGGAACACCCAGGATTGGGAAGCCCGCCAGGCGGAAAGCGATGAAGATTTTACCGCCGCAATGGAAGACCTTGATTTTTAAGATACACTTTGAGCGGGGGCGTACCCCTGCATGTTAAACCGTGTGAAACGGGGAAAGAGGAGAACACCGTGGAATTTAGTCATATCCCCGTTTTGCTCAGCCAATGCCTTGATGGGTTGGCCATTGACCCTGCCGGGATTTATCTGGATGGAACGGCCGGCGGGGCAGGCCACTCAAAGGAAATAGCAAAACGCCTGACCACCGGGCGGCTGATCTCGCTGGATCAGGACCCGGATGCGGTGGCAACCGCTGCCGCAAGGCTAAAGGGCTTACCCGCCCAGGTGGTTCAGGCCAACTTCCGCGAAACCGCCCGCGTGCTGGATGAACTGGAGATTCCCTTCATCAACGGCGCGCTGCTGGACCTTGGCGTTTCCAGCCACCAGCTGGACGATGCCGAGCGCGGCTTCTCCTATCATGCAGATGCCCCGCTGGATATGCGCATGAGCCAGCAGGGGCCTACCGCGGCAGACTTGGTGAACACCCTGGACCGTGAGGAACTGACCCGCATCCTGCGCGATTATGGTGAGGAACCGTATGCCTGGCAGATTGCGGGTAAAATCGTGAAAGCACGGGAGGAAGCCCCGATTTTGACGACCCTGCAGTTTGCGGACCTGATTGCATCCGCTATGCCGCCTGCGGAGCGCCGCAAGAACAAGAACCCCGCCCGCCGCAGCTTCCAGGCAGTGCGCATTGCCGTCAATGGGGAACTGGATGCCCTGAACGAGGGGATGGAGGCAATTTTCAGCCGCCTGGCCCCCGGCGGGCGGTTCTGCATCATCACGTTCCACAGCCTGGAGGACCGGCTGGTAAAACAGAAGTTCCGCCGCTGGGCCCAGCGCTGCACCTGCCCGCCGGAGCAGCCCATTTGCACCTGCGGCGGGGTGCCCAAAGCCAAACTGATTACCCGCAAGCCGATTGAAGCGGACGCTGGTGAGTTGGAAGAAAACCGCCGCAGCCGTTCCGCCAAGCTGCGCGTACTGGAAAAATTATAAGCGTGCCAGGAGGGAACATTGGCAGCGCGGCATGGCGCTTGTGACCATGCCGCACAGCTTAAGGAAAACCGAAATTTTACGATACGAGAAAGGGGGCGGCGCCCATGGCTTCCACAGCAGCAGAAATCTTAACCAACAATCATTCCGGTTCCTCCCGCACACCGCGGGTGCGCGTTGTCAAGGGCGGACGCTACGGCCTGAGCAAGGCACGCCAGTTTGCCCGCACGGCGGGCACGGTGCTGGTCATTGCCATCTTTTTTGGTTTGTTTGCCAGCATTGTCGCCAGCCAGGCACGCATCACACAGCTTTCCGGCGAAATTGATGACGCCAAGTCGGAACTGACCAATGCCCAGAGCTATAACGACTATCTGTCCACCACCATGGATCAGATCACCAACAGCACCAGCGTCCAGCAGGAAGCGGAGGATCGGCTGGGGCTGGTTAAAATGGACCCCAGCCAGGTGACGTATGTCCGGCTGGAGGATGAAAGCGTGATCGAACGCGCGGCCGGCACAGCAGACAAGTTTTTTGCCGGTATCAAAACCGCAGCGCTCAGTCTGCTTGGCAGTTTTGACCCGTAACCGATCCGGTCAAGGCAATACCGCATAACTTTGGGTGCCCAAGCCGTCAGGTGGGAATCATGCGGTGCTGCCCTTACATTGCGCCAAAGCGTGCATCCCAACAGGAGCACGCTTTTTTTGCCATCATGGGTGGGCGCGTATTCGTGCAAACAGTCTTTTCTGTAAAGGAATGAACCTATGCCAAAGCAACCCGACAACAAGAATCAATCCACGCGTCATCACAACCGCCGCAGCCCGGAGCCGGGGCAGAATCATGCGCTTACGCTGAACGGACGCATCATGGTTTTGCTGCTGGTGATCGGCTTTATCGCTGTGGGGTGCGGCGTTCTGATTTATAAGCTGTATACCCTGCAGATCCGGGATGCTGAGCAGTACCGTGTTCAGGCGGCGGAACAGCAGCTTTCCGATACCCAAATCCCCGCCACGCGCGGCTCTATTTATTCTGCTAACGGCAAACTGCTGGCCAAAAGCAGTGTGGTGTGGAACATTATTGCCAACCCGTCCAAGTGCAACCAGGATTATGTGGCGGAAGCCAGCCAGAAAATCAGCGAATTGCTGAACGGGAGCGTCAGCGCGGAAAAAATTCAGGAGCAGCTGAGCAAAACGAACAGCCAGTACCGCGTGATTGCCAAGGGCATTGATATGGTAACGGCGCAATCCATTATTGACTATGCCAACACCAAACGCATTACCAACGGCAAGGCGGAGGGGGATCCGGATGCCAAGTACGAAACGGTGCTTTCCTTGTACAAGGAATCCTCCTCCACGCGGGAATACCCTAACGGAATGTACCTTTCCTCGGTCTTGGGCTTTTGTGATGACAGCGGCAACGGCATGTACGGCCTGGAAAAATCGTATGATGAGAAACTGGTCGGTACACCGGGGCGCAGCATCAGCAGCGAGAACGCATGGGGCTATGAACTGGCTAACGAGGAAAGCGATACCCACGCGGCTATCAACGGCTATAACCTGAACCTGACCATTGACGATACCATCCAGACCGTGCTGGAAACCGAGCTTTCCAACGCGATTGATGACTATGATGTGCAGAACCGTGCCAGCGCCATTGTGATGAATGTGAACAACGGCGCGGTGCTGGGCATGGCAACGGTGCCGCAGTTTGACCCCAACGATCCGTATACTATCACCGAACCCCAATTGCAGGCTATCCTGGATAATGCCGGAACGGCGCTGACGGCGGACGATATTTCCGTCCTGCAAAGCCGTTTGGGGCAGGACGCCGTTGCCGATATCATCGCGGACGGCGTGGTAAGCCCGGAAGGAACAAAAACCACCGACGAAGAAGGCAACGCAATCGACGTTCCCAGCGAAAAGAGCCAGCTGCAGGGCATGATCCGTGAAGCCGAGTGGAAAAACAAGGCCGTGACCGAACTGTATTACCCCGGCTCAGTCTTTAAGCTCATGACGGCCGCTGCGGCGCTGGATTCCGGCCTGATGGGGGCGGACCAGCAGTTTTACTGCGGCGGCAACCTGACAGTATTCCCCAATACCGAGTGGGAACACAGCTACCGCTGCGCCGAGGGCAACGCCCACGGCTGGCTGGATATGGCCGGGGCGCTGAACCACAGCTGCAACCTGTACTTTATCCAGGTAGCAGAAAAAATGAGCGCCGAGTTCTTTTATAACTACTTCCAGGCCTTTGGCCTGACCCAGACCACCGGCATTGACCTGCCGTATGAGGCAAAAGGCATCTCCAAAACCCAGCAGGAGATGGAGCAGGTGGAAACCGACCTGTATTCCACTGCGTTCGGCCAGTCCCAAAAGCTGACCCTGATCCAGATGGCAGCCGCCGTGGCTTCCACCGTGAACGGCGGCTACCTGCTGACCCCCTATGTGGTGGATAATATGACGGACGACACCGGCAACGTGGTATGGCAGGCCGAAACCGACATTAAGCGCCAGGTCGTCAGCGAGGAAGTCAGTGAGCAGATCCGCGCCATGATGGAAAACAACGTGGGTCACACCGGTACCAGCAATGACCTGGACTATCACGGTTGTGCCAGCGCTTATGTGGCGGGCTACCGCATCGGCGGCAAATCCGGTACGGCAGAACAGCTGGACTGGAAAGACGCTTACAAGTACCGCCCGGACGGCGACTACCGCAAGGCCATCAGCTTTGCCGCCATCCTTCCGGCGGACGACCCGGAAATTCTGGTGCTGGTCATGATGGATGACCCGCGCTGGATCTTTGACTACGCTTCCCAGATTGTGGCCCCTGTTACCGGCAACATCATCAGCCAGATCGCGCCGTATCTTGGTATTGAACGGGATGCTTCTTATGATAGCAACGGCAGTGTGGAAGTGCCAAATGCCATTGGTACCCGCTGGACTTCCGCCCAGGTCAAGATGAACGCCGCCGGGCTTTCCCACCGGTTTGTGGATACCAGCGACGGCGATGTTGTGTATCAGTACCCCGCAGGCGGCACCGTGGTGCCCGCAGGCTCCACGGTTTACCTGTATACCCAGTCCACCACCGACGCCACCACCACCGTGCCGGATGCCACCGGCAAAACCGGAACCTTTGCCGCACAGATGCTCAAGGCTTCCGGCGTCAACGTGGCAATTTCGGGCAGTGCATCGGACCGTGTTGTCAGCCAGGATATTGAGGTTGGGAGCGTGGTGCCCTACGGCACAGTCGTTACCCTGACCACGGAACCCGACGGCAGCAGCGATGCCCAGCAGGATGCAGATATCCCGCAGGACGATGCCGCCCAGGACGATACGCCCCAGGATGCCGCCGGTGAAATCGATCAGGATAGCACGACCCAGGATGATACCGGCAGCGATGCCGAGCAGCAATAACCCCGGCCACGGCAGGGGAACCCCACAGCAAACTGAAGCATGCCGCAACTAAACCAACCAAAAGGAGCGTGTTCCCATGAAACCCATGAACGCGAACGAACTTCTGGCCGGGCTGGCACTGGCCCGCCCGGTGCCCATCACCGCCGTTGTAACGGACTCCCGCAAGGTGCAGCCGGGCTGCATTTTTGTCTGCTTCCCCGGCGAGCGTGTGGACGGCCACGACTATGCCGCCAAGGCGTACCAGGCCGGGGCCGAGTATGTGATCGCCAACCATCCCGTGGAGGGCGTGCCGGAGGATCACCTTGTCATCTGCGAATCCAGCTACCTTGCCATGATCCGTATGGCATCTAACTACCGCACGCTGTTCAGCCCGCTGATGATCGGTGTAACCGGCAGCGTGGGCAAAACCACCACCAAAGAGTTCTGCTATGCGGTTCTTTCGGCTTTTGGCAATACCTTAAAAACAGAGGGCAACCAGAACAATGAGATCGGCCTGCCCAACACACTGTTCCGCCTGGAGGATACCACCCAGTACGCCGTGGTGGAAATGGGCATGAGCCACCTGGGCGAGATCGCCCGCCTGGTGCGCGCAGCGCGGCCGTCTGCCGGTATCATTACGATGATCGGCGTTTCCCACCTGGAAAATCTGGGCACACGGGAGAATATACTGAAGGCAAAGATGGAAATCTGTCAGGGCCTGCCGGACGGCGCCCCGCTGGTTCTGAATGCGGACGATGACCTGCTGCCCACCGCGCAGATCCCCGGCCGCCTGCGCCCGGTGTGGTTCGGCATCCGCTCCAGCTCCGCCGATGTGCGCGCCATCAATATTCATACCGTAGGGGAGGGTACCGGCTTTACCCTGGTGGATAACGTGGACGGAGAAACCTATGAGTTCAGTGTAACCATCCCCACGGCAGGCGTTCATACCGTGTATGATGCCCTTGCTGCTTACACTGCAGCCACCCGCTTGGGGCTGGAGCGTGCCCGCGCCGCCCGTGCGCTGGCCAGCTATCAGACCACCGGTATGCGCCAGAACATTGTGCAGCACGGCGGTGTGACCTTTATTGAGGATTGCTATAACGCCAGCCCGGACAGCATGAAAGCAGCCTTGCAGATTCTGCATGACCGCCAGCCCGGCCCCGGCGGCCGCCGCATTGCTGTGCTGGGCGATATGCTGGAACTTGGCGCTGCCAGTGAACCCGGCCACCGCCAGACCGGCGAATGGGCTGCCGATGCCGCCGACCTGCTGGTGGCTTACGGCCCATTGAGCGCGGCCATGGCCGAAGCAGCCCGGCAGAAAGGGCTGCAAACCATCCATTGCCAAGCGGCGGAGGAAGTAGTAGAATATCTACGGCAGAACGTCCGCCCCGGCGATGTTGTGCTGGCAAAAGCCAGCCACGCCATGAAGCTGGATGATGTATTAAAACAGCTTTACGCGGCGCTGCCAAACGCATAATTGCATATTTTGGGGGAATATCACATGGGAATGATCGTTTCTTGGATGCTGGTTGCCGCGGCAATCGGTGCGTTTGCCGTTACGGCACTTTCAGGCTGTTTTGTAATTCCGGCACTGCACAAGCTGCACTTCGGCCAGACCATCCGGGAATCCGGCCCGACCTGGCATAACAAAAAACAGGGCACACCCACCATGGGCGGCCTGTGCTTCATCTTTGGCATTCTGGTGGCCTGCGGCCTGGTGTATGCCGGGTTCTACCGCTATGCACAGGACCTTTTGGGCATTGTGCAGGTGCGCGCCGCCTTGCTGGCGCTGTTCTTGGCGTTTGGCTCCGGCTTTATCGGTTTTCTGGATGACTATATCAAGGTCGTCAAGCACCGCAACCTGGGCCTGCTTGCCTGGCAAAAGCTTATCATGCAGTTCATTGTTACCGGCGGCTTCCTGGTGGGGCTGCACATGCAGGGCCTGCTGACCACCATCATTATGCTGCCCTTTATCGGTGCGGTGGATCTGGGCTGGGTGTATTACCCCATTGCGTTCTTCGGCATCATCTTTTTGGTCAATGCCGTCAACCTGACGGATGGTCTGGACGGCTTGTGCTCCTGTGTGACCTTTGTTTCCATGCTGGGCTACCTGCTGGCTGCCAGCATGCTCAGCTTTTATCATGTGGCCGTTCTGGCGGCGGCAACGGCTGCCGCTGCGGCGGGCTTCCTGGTGTGGAACTTCTACCCGGCCAAAGTGTTCATGGGCGATACCGGCAGCATGTTCCTGGGCGGTATGGTAACGGCCCTTGCCTTTATCATGGGCCGGCCGGAGCTGGTGTTCTTCTTCGGTATTGTGTATATCTGGGACGCCATGACCGTTGTGATCCAGCGCGTTTATTTCAAGCTGACCCATGGCAAGCGCATTTTCCGCATGACGCCGATCCACCACGCATTCGAGATGCGCGGCTGGAAAGAAGTCAAGATCGACTTTTTCTTCAGCCTGATCGCCATTATCGGCGTGGTGCTGGGCCTGATGTACGTTTACATGGCATAAAATATTCTTAGCATTCAGAAAGGGGGCTGTGCCGCAAATGACGCTTGCCCAGCTTTTCGATTTGGCCTTTGGCAACATTGGCAGGTTTTTTAAGGAAATCGCGTTCAAAAAAGAGGAACGCGGCAAACTTTCCTATGGCTTTGTCGGCACGCTGATCCTTGTGTTGACTTACGGGCTGATCATGCTGTTCTCCGCCAGTTATTCCACCGGGTATTACCGCTTCAAGGGGGATATTTACCACTTTATCCGCCCGCAGGCAATTCTGGCGGTGGTGGGGCTGGTGCTGATGTATCTGATTTCCAACATCAACTACCGCAGCCTGCGCCACATGAACTGGTACTTATACATTTTAACGCTGCTGCTTTTGGTGTGGGCCCTGTTCAGTGAGCCGTATAACGGCTGTTACCGCTGGGTGTATATGTTTGGCACAACCCTGCAGCCTTCGGAGCTGGCAAAGTTTTCGGCTATTTTGGGTCTTGCCTGCTTTGCGGACCGGTATTATGAAAAACGGGGAACACTGCTTTACGGCATTGTGCTGCCCGTGCTGCCGCTGCTGCCGGTGGTGGTTCTGCTGTACAAAGAACCCCATAACTCTGCTATCATGCTGATCCTGCTGATTGTGGGCAGTATGATTTTGTGTGGCGGTGTGGGCCGGTTCTGGTGCATCCCGGCGGCAGGCGCGGCTGTGTTTGTGATTTACAAAATGCTGACCGGACAGGATAACTATGTTCAGCAGCGCCTCGGCGCATGGAACGGTGACGAGGGCGATATTTTGTACCAGACCCAGCAGAGCCTGTATTCCATTGCGTCCGGCGGGCTGACCGGCCTGGGCATTGGCAACAGCCGCCAAAAGCACCTCTGGCTGCCGGAAGCCAGCAACGACTTTATCTTTTCCGTTCTGTGCGAAGAGCTGGGCTTTATCGGCGCGGTGATCTGTATGGGCCTTTTTGCCGCACTGATCATTCAGGGTGTTATCATCGCCCTGAACTCGCCGGATTATTTTGGTACGATGCTGGGTATTGGCATTATGTCGCAAATTGCCTGGCAGACCATGATCCACATTGCGGTGGTCACCAATGTGGCCCCAAATACCGGCATCAGCCTGCCGTTTTTTTCCTCCGGTGGTACCAGCTTGCTGATTCTATTGTGTGAGATGGGCATTATGCTAAGCATATCGCGGGCGGGCAACGCGCAAAACGCTGCGCGCAGCAAGCGCTCGCATGAAGAACTTGCCCGCCGGATGAACCCGCAGCGCCGCACCCACAAAGCCCTGCACAGCAACTGAGAATTCCCGCATGCCTGCGGAAAACATTGTTCTCTTTGGTTTCAGATATAAGGCAATACCGCACAATTCCCGCCTTACGGCTTAAGCACCGCTCCGGCGGCTGCGGCACGGC